>WNGE01012945.1_pt1 | contig 14751 bp, 14 predicted proteins | sample 5400651 | NCBI WGS metagenome assembly WNGE01 (sample SAMN13153370, study PRJNA577476) | soil metagenome | isolation source: 60 cm soil or saprolite under grassland replicate 2 | place: USA:California | collected 2016-06-15 | reverse complement strand
CGTCGCGCGCATCTGAGTTTGGCGAGGAGCCGAACCACTCCTCCGGAAGTGGCACAGCTCCAAGATGAGTAGACTCTGCAGCATCGCGCTCGTCTTGTCTCTCGTCGCGCCGGTTTTCACTGAGGCGCAGCAAGCCGGACACGTTGCCCACGTCGGTGAGCTTGTCGCCGATCCGATGCTTCGCCACACGTTCCGTCAAGGCCTGCGCGAGTTGGGCTACTTCGAGGGACGGAACATCACCTTCGAGAGCCGGGATGTGGAGGGCCAGCTCGGCCGGCTTACGGGCCTGGCCGCTGACCTCGTCCGTCTGCGAGTCGATCTAATCCTCGTCGACACCTCGCCGGCGCTCCAAGCCGTGCGGCAGGCGACGAAAACCATCCCGATCGTCATGGCGGGCTTCGGCGATCCCGTGGCCGAGGGCTTCGTCACGGCCCTCGCCCGTCCCGGCGGGAATATCACGGGCTTCTCATGGCAGACTCCGGAGAGCGCCGGGAAACGCCTCGAGTTGCTCAAGGAGGTGCGCTCGACCCTTTCGCGCGTCGCCGTGCTATTCGATCCGAAGGATCCCGTGGCGACCGTCGAGTTGAGAGCGATCCAGGCGGCGGCGCGCGAACTGAACGTGGCTACCGAGACCTTCGAGGTGGGCGAGCGACTCGACGAGGTACTAACGGCGATCAGGAAGGTCCGCGCCGATGCGCTCATCGTCGTCTACACTGCACGGACGGCCCGCGAGCGCACGCGAATCGTCGAGTTCACGATAGCAAACCGGATCCCCTTGATGAGCGAAGGTCGTGAGTTCACCGAGGCGGGCGGTCTGATGACGTATGGCCCGAAGATGATCGATCTCTACCGACGCGCTGCCGTGTACGCGGACAAGATCCTCAAAGGCGCCAAGCCCGCCGACCTGCCGATCGAACAGCCGACGAAATTCGAGCTCGTGATCAATCTCCAGACTGCGAAGGCACTCGGCCTCACGATCTCACAGCCGCTGAGGCTCCGAGCCGATCAGCTTCTCCCCTGATGAGTTCCGTGGGCTGCCCAACTCGGCGCTCCAGCGGACCGCCGGGCTCGCGTTGCTCGCCCGCGGCCGCTGAGCGGCAGCGTTCGACCCACACGGCGAGAGACGGTTGCTCGTCAGCGAAACAATTAGAGTGCGCGCGGGCAGTCTCGAGGTCCTGGGCGTGAGGTGCGACAACGCCGGCCACCTCGCCCCGTGGCTGCTACGGCCGTGCAGGAGAACAGATGATGGATGACCATTCCTCGATGAAACGCCGGCTCGCCGCCATTCTCGCGGCCGACATCGCCGGCTACAGCCGCCTCATGGGCGAGGACGAAGCCGCGACGGTCCGCGACCTCAAGGGGCACCAGGCGGTGATTCTGCCGCTGGTCGGCCGTTACGACGGGCGCATCATCGACACCGCCGGCGACGGCATCCTGGCCGAGTTCCCGAGCGTGATCAACGCGACCGAGTGCGCGGTCGAGATCCAGACGATCATGGCGACGCGCAACGAGGCGGTGCCCGAGTCGCGCCGCATGCTGTTCCGCATCGGGATCAACCTGGGTGACGTCATCCACGACGAGACCCGGATCTACGGCGACGGCATCAACGTCGCGGCGCGCCTCGAGGGCATCGCCGAGCCCGGCGGCATCTGCATCTCCCGCCAGGTGTTCGACCAGGTGAGCCGCTCGCTCAAGGCGGATTTCCAGGCGCTCGGCCCGCGCACCTTGAAGAACATCGCGCAGCCTGTGGACGTCTTTGCCATCGCGCCGGCCGATCGCAACGCCGGACCGGGCGTGACGGCTCCCAATGCCCTCGACCTGAAGCAGGAGATTCGCTTCTGCACCGCGCCCGACGGGGTCCAGCTCGCCTACTCTATGATCGGCCAGGGGCCGCCGCTGGTGAAGACGGGCAACTGGATGACGCATCTGGAGTTCGATCTCGAGAGCCCGATCTGGCGGCATCTCTATCGGGAGCTGACGAAGGACCGCACACTCATCCGCTACGATGCCCGTGGCAACGGGCTGTCGGACCGGACCGTCGACGAGATCTCGTTCGACGCCTTCGTGAGCGATCTGGAGGCGGTCGTCGACGCTGCGGGACTCACGCGGTTCGCGCTGTTCGGCATCTCCCAGGGCTGCGCGGTCTCGATCGCGTACGCGGTACGACATCCCGAGCGAGTGTCGCATCTCATCCTCTACGGCGGCTACGCGCTGGGCTGGAACAGGCGCGCGCGCACCGCGGCTCAGAAGGAGGAGGACGCCGCCATGCTCACGCTGATGCGCCTGGGCTGGGGCAAGGAGAACCCGGCCTTCCGCCAGCTGTTCACCTCGCAATTCATCCCCGGAGGGACGAAGGAGCAGGCCGACTGGTTCAACGAGCTGCAGCGGGTCACGGTATCGGCGGACGTGGCCGCCCGGATTCGCGAGGCAAACGGCGAGACCGATGTCACCGCGCTGCTCCCGCGGGTGAGCGTGCCCACGCTCGTGCTACACGCGCGCGATGATGCACAAGTCCCCTTCGAAGCCGGGCGCCGCATGGCTGCCGGCATCCCGGGCGCCCGCTTCGTAGCCTTGCCGGGCCGCAACCACCTCTTCCTCGAAACCGAACCGGCCTTTGTCCAGTTCCTGGAGCACACCCGGGCGTTCCTCGCCACCTAAGCGGCTCGGCCGTTGAGCGCGTATCCAGCCTGCTGCGCCGTGGCGGCGAGTGGATCAAGCAACGACACAAGTTCTTTTGAACGCGACCGCCGAGGAGCTCCGGTCAAGCGAATCGCCGGAGACGGAGGCCAACTGGCCAACGCACGGGCAGGAGAGCGGCCGTCGAACAGCGCGTTCGACCGGCCCGCTGGCTCGCATTCGCTCGCCGCGGCCGGTCAACGCGAACGTTCGGCAAACGGTTCCGAGAACAGTGATTCCGGAGGTCTAGCCACAGAGTGGATTACGTATGATGCATCCGCACCCGTTTCGGTTCGGACTCCTGGGCGAGAGCGTGCGCTCGGCTACGGAGCTAGTGGAGACGGCGCGCCGTGCCGAGGGGGCGGGCTTCGCGACGTTTCTGCTCCGCGACCATTTTATCGCGGAGCCGTTCGGCCACCAGTTGGCCCCCCTGGCCGCCCTCGCGACCGCCGCCGCTGCCACGGCGACGTTGCGCGTGGGAAGCCTCGTGCTCTGTAACGACTACCGCCACCCGGTGCTCCTCGCCAAGGAGGTCGCCACGCTCGACCTGGTGTCAGGCGGCCGGTTCGAGCTGGGGCTCGGGGCCGGCTTCTCGCGACCGGAGTATGAGGCCGCCGGGCTGCCGTATGACCCGCCCGGCGTGCGCGTCGACCGTCTCGCCGAGGCGCTGCAGGTTGTCAAGGGGGTGTTCGGTGCTGCGCCGTTCACGTTCGCCGGCCGCTTTTATACCGTAACGAATCTGGAGGCCTTTCCCAAACCAGTGCAGCAGCCGCACCCCCCTATTCTGGTCGGCGCGGGAGGTCGGCGGATGCTCGCGATTGCGGCGCGCGAGGCCGACATCATCGGGATGCAGACCGCGACGCTGGGGACTGGGAGACGCGTCCCAGACCCAACGGGGCTCCTGGCAGAAACCATCACGGAGAAGATTGACTGGGTCCGTCAGGAGGCCGGCACACGCTTCGCCAACCTCGAGCTAAGCATCGTCGGCTCGGTCATCATCGCCGAGAACCGCCGGGAGGCGGCGGAGCGGCTCGTGCACGCGCGGGGATGGGAGGGCCTGTCTGCTGACAAGGTATTCGAGATGCCCTCCATCTTCATCGGGTCGGTGGGCCAGATCGTCAACGAGATGCAGGGACGTCGTGAACGCTACGGGATTTCATACTATGTCGTGCCAGATAGCAGCCTGGAGATGGTCGCACCGATCGTCGCACGCCTTGCGGGCGTGTAGGAGCCTGCCAGGCCACGGGCGGCGGCGGAGCCGACGCCACAGCGCCGAACAACCGCTTGCAGGTGGCCGCTTCCAGCGTCCGCTCGTGCCTCGCTCCCGCTTCCAGCCGCACCTGAAGCGCAGCGTTATCTGGGTTCTGTAGAATCAGCCTACCGGAGCTCTCGGCGTATACTCGTGGTCCAGAGGGTGTGAACGTTGATTACCTTCAAGGTCGAGGTTGAGCAAGAGGACGACGGCCGTTGGCTGGCAGAAGTGGTCGAGTTGCCTGGCGTTCTCGCGTACGGTGAGACGGAGCAGAGCGCGCTCTCAAGGGTCCAAGCTCTCGCCTTGAGGGTCATCGCCGAGCGCCTGGAGCACGGTGAGGCTGGTCCTGACCTGCTGAGCATATCCTTCAAGGCAGCATGAGCGCGTGGCCGAGCACCCGTGCTCGACGGGTGTCGGCGGCCCTCTTGAGGATCGGATGGGTGGTCAAACGTCAGTCTAGCTCCCATCGCACGCTGTCCCGCCCCGAATTGGGCTGACTTCGTCTTCGCGTTTCACGACGACGAGGAGATCGGGCCACGCATGCTCGCCAGGATCGCGAAGCGGACCGCTTGCGGCCGGAAGACCTGTGAGCCAGGCGCGACCAGACACCTTCGCGCTGGAGCGGACGCGCTTCGCGCGCCGCTCACCGCAGCGTTATGCCACTTGTTGAGTTGGGGAGGGTGTTCCCGGGTCTCACCTGGTACCCTCGCCTTGGTGTGACTATGGGCCCGCTCGCCAGCTGGGAGGCGATCCGCAGGCGGCGGCTTCTCGAGACCCTGGATTCCAGATGCAGGTAGATCTCATCCTACGAATGCCGAAGGAAGGCGAGGAGGAGGAGTGTCTGCGCGCACACCGCGCTACGTCGCCCGAGGTCCCGCAGTTTCTTCATTACTACGAAGAAGGGATGCCGTTCTACCGCTATCTTGAGGTGCTCTCGGAACAGGGACGGGGAGTGAATCTTCCCCCGAACCACGTCCCCTCGACCTTTCTCTTCGCGTTTGCCCCAAGGAGAATTGTGGGCCGGGTATCGATTCGTCACTCCCTGAATACGTTTCTGCACCGGGTGGGCGGCCATATTGGCTACGTCGTCGTTCCGGAGTTCCGTCGAAGAGGGTACGCCACTATGATCCTCCGCCTGGCGCTCCAGATCGCCCACGAGAAGCTCGGCATCCAGCGGGTTCTGGTGACCTGCGACGACCACAACATAGGTTCGATCAGGACGATCGAGAAATGCGGTAGCATTCTCGAGAACATCGTCACCGGGCCGGACCTTGAGACACCGAAGCGTCGCTATTGGATCCAAGCGGGCTAGGCTAGACTTGAGTTGGAGCGGCATAACAACGCGTTCGACCGGACCGCTGGCGCGCGTTCGCTCGCCGTGGCCGGTCAATGCGGGCGTTGGCCACTGCTGAGATCGGGTATCCGTGTGCCCCTGCCACAGTTGACCGAGTATGGCGAGCTACCGCTTGGCGTGCACCCAGCGCCACTCCATGAAGTTCTCGATCGCTTCGGCGTCGGCTCCGACCAACGCAAGGCGCTGGCTCTTCGCCTCATGCGCGTTTATCGCGTAGCGCAGGCGAGCGGCCACTTGGCGCGGTTCGTGATCTTCGGGTCGTTCGTAACCGGCAAAATTGACCCGAATGATGTAGACGTCTTCCTGCTGATGGCCGATACGTTCGACGTATCCCGGCTGAGCGGGGACGCCTCGCTGCTTTTTGCCCATGCCGCCGCTCAGGCGCACTTCGGCGCCAGCGTGTTCTGGCTGCGGCGGTTGGCGGCGTGGCCAGATGAGCCGAGAGCGATAGAATTCTGGCAAGTGAAGCGCGGCGGTGGCCGGAAGGGCATCGTCGAAGTCATGCCGAGGGAGGCATCATGATCAGCAACGACCAAGAGCTCCATGCCACGCTCGAGCGCATCCGCCACCTTCAGATACAGGTTGCCCATCTCCGCACGACGGAGACGAATCCCGGGAACTATCACCTGTCCGCATCCGGGTTCCTTGCCGAGGTCGACCGGATGCAGCTTGAGGTTCGCGAGTATCTTTCTTTGCATCCCGGTGAGTTGAAGGCAAGTGCTTGAGGCCGCGAGGGCCGACCGAGCGTGGCTAGCAAGCCATTTCACCTGCCGCCGGGCCTCGCTCCCAACGGTCGCTCGGTTCGCCGCAGGTAGCGGCAGCGTTCGCCGCATAGGGAGAGCAACCAGGCGTTGAGGGGCGTAGTGCGTCGGTGCCGAGGCTGGAGACGTATGGCGTCCATGGATGCCACCGCGTTCATCGCCGTTCTCATCGTGCTTCTGGCCACCACAGTCGTCACCGCGCCGCTCGCCTCCGAGGCGCAGCAGGCGGGCAAGATCGCCCGGATCGGCCTGTTGTGCGCGACCCGGTGCGAAGGCGCGGGGCTCGACGTGCTCCGCGCGGGGTTCAAGGAAGCGGTGCCCGGTGCGAAACGCGTTGCGACGCTCGGCAACCCGACGAACGACGTCTATCGCGTCACGTTCCCTGTCGAGATACCGCCGACCGCTCGGGCGCTGGGACTCCGGCTCCAAGTCCTCGAGGTGTCGGAGCCCGGGCAGATCGAAGGCGCCATCGAAGCCGCGGTGCGGGAACGGGCCGACGCCCTCCACGTGCTCGGAGACCCCATCTTCCACAGCCCGCCAACCCGCCTCCCGGAGCTGGCCGCGCGAGCCCGCCTGCCGGCGATCTACATCTCCGCCGAGCTGGTCCGGGCGGGCGGGCTCATGTCCTACGGCACGAACCTCCCCGAGCTGTCGCGTCGCGCCGCGACCTACGTGGACCGGATCCTGAAGGGAGCGAAGCCCGCCGAGCTCCCCGTCGAGCAGCCCAAGAAGTTCGACCTCGTCATCAACCTCAGGACCGCCAAGGCGCTCGGGCTCACGATCCCGCCGTCGCTCCTGCTGCGAGCCGACCAGGTCATCGAATGAGCGAAGCCGAGCAGGATGCTGCATCGGCTCGGCGTCGGTTCGCGCCGAACTCTTATCAGGCCCCCGGTCGTCAAGAGGACAAACTGGTCCATTCGCGGGAGCAGGGGGGTCGGCCCCGCGTGAGACAGCGACCTCGTGCGGCGCAGCGAGCCGTGCGCTGACTTGATTTCCGAACGCGGCGTCAAACCCTGTGGTCTGCACCAAACACGTATTGGCGGGTGTTTGTTTGGCCACAATCACCTTACCCTGTCGCGTGGCAAGGCGGGGCCTGGATGAGGATCAATGCGCTGCAGCGGACCGGCTCCGCCGGCCGCTGAGCGGTACGTTCGGCGCACAGACAGAGGGGGACCGCGAGGTCGATGTCCCCGGAGCGATACGGTGAGACTCGCACCGAGAAGCCGCCGTGCGGTGAGTTCGGTCAACGCGTGAGAAACGCGCGCTGGGTTCACCCGCAGGTGGCAATGCGGCTCGCTACGATCGCCGCCGCCCTTGTTTACGCGGCAGCGGGCCAGGGGCTCGCGTTGCCCGCCCTTGGCCGCTGAGCGTGACGTTGGGCGGCTCTCGTCCAGGCGCCAGATCGATGAACGATGCTCAAACCGTTAGAGACGCCGAGGATACTGCCATGTCAATCACGGTCGTGGAAGCGCGCCCCGATTCTGCCGAGGCCATACAACTCATCGCGGAACTTGACGTGCATCTCGCGGGGCAACCGTATCCGCAAGAAAGCCGCCACGCGTTTAGCATCGCTAAGCTCCTACGGGAGGGCGTCGCTTTCTTTGTAACGCGGTATGCGGGCCAGCCGGCCGGGTGTGGCGGCCTAAAGCTATTTGGCCGAGAGTACGGCGAAGTCAAGCGGATGTATGTGCGTCCCGACTATCGCGGATTAGGGTTGGGTAAAGGCATGCTCACTCACTTGGCAGAGTACGCGCGCGAACGGCAGGTGCGCGTGTTACGCCTGGAGACGGGGATATATCAAACGGAAGCGATGAGACTATACGAAGGCTTTGGATTTCAGCGCCGTCCGCCCTTTGGGGAATACCAAGACGACCCGCTGAGTGCCTATTACGAGAAGACCATCGCGTGAGCGCGGCCGGACCTTGCAGAAACCGCTGAGCCGTAATGATAGCGCCGCCCAACCACCGCATGCATCCGACAGGCTTTGCCTCGCTGCGCTCGGCTCGCCTGCGGCTGATGCGGAGCGGTGGGCGGACCAGAGATTGATACGACGTTGGTCCGGGCGGATCAGGTCATAGAATGATCTCGCGTCGCAGCTTCCTGATTTCGTGTACTGGCGTCTTTCCCGCGCCGCTGGCGGCGCGGGCGCAGCAGGCGGACCGAGTGCGGCGCATCGGCGTGCTAATGAACAATGCTGAGGACGATCCGGAATCGAAGGCCGAGCTTGCCGCATTCCGGCAGGGGCTCCAACAGCTCGGGTGGTCGGAGGACCGTAACATCCGTATCGACACCCGTTTTGCGGCCGACAGACCGGATCAGTATCAGGTGCTCGCAAAGAAACTGGTCGCCCTGCAACCCGACGCCATCTTCGCCTATACGACGCCAATCACCGCTGCGCTGCAGCGCGAGAGTCGCACAATCCCGATCGTGTTCGCGCAAGTCTCTGATCCGGTCGGCTCCGGATTGGTCGCGAGCATCGCGCGGCCGGGCGGCAATCTGACGGGTCTGCTGCTGTACGAGAAGGGAATTACCGGTAAGTGGGCAGCAATGCTCAAGGAGATCGCGCCGCATCTAAAGCGCGTCGCTCTCCTGGCGAACCCCAAAACTACTCCCTATGATTACTTTGTGCGCTCGGCTGAGACCGCAGCTCCGTCGCTCGCGATCACGCTTGTGCCAACCCCCGTCGAGAACGCTGCTGACATCGAGCGCGTCCTCGCAGCTTTTGCGGGCGCGCCAAAGGGCGGCTTGCTCGTTTTGCCGAGTGGCACGACCACCTTGCACCGTGACCTGGTCATTGCGCTCGCGGCACGGTATCGCTTGCCGGCGGTCTATCCATTCCGTTTCTACGTCAAAGCCGGCGGCCTCGTGTCGTACAGTACCGACCTCGTCGACCAGTCCCGACAGGCGGCATCGTATGTCGACCGCATTCTGCGCGGCGCCAACCCCACCGAACTTCCAGTGCAGGCGCCTCTCAGATATGTAACCACCGTCAACCTGAAGACAGCGAAGGCGCTCGGCCTCACGCTCCCGCAGTCACTGCTGCTGCGAGCGGACGAGGTTATCGAGTGACTTGTGTCGAAGCAGTGGAGCGACGGCCAGCCGGTCGACGATGGGCTTCGGTGTCTTCGCCGGCGCCCAGAGCTCCGCCCACGTGCTGAGCGACGCGTCGGGCTGCCCCTTCTCCGTCATGGTGGGGACGTTGGCGATGGCGGGGATGCGCCGGGTGGCGCTCGTCACCAGCGGGGTCACGTCGCCCGAGCGGATGACCGACAGCATCGGGCTCAGCGCGGCGGCGCCGACCTGGACGTGGCCGCCCAGGAGGGCGTTCTTCACCGGTCCCGAGCCGGCGAACGGGACGTGGCCGATGTCGATGCCGTAGGCGAGCTTGAGCAACTCCATCGTGAAGAAGCTGTTCGTGCCCTGCCCGGCGGACCCGTAGGTCAGCGTGCCGGGGTTCTTCTTCGCGTGGTCCACCAGCTCCTCGAGTGTCTTCCAGGGCGCGCCCGTCTTGACCATGACCGTCTGGGAGTCGACGGCATACGCCCCGATCGGCGTGAAGTCCGAGATCTTGTACGGGACGTCGGGCTGACTCGCCGGCAGGATGGTCAGCGTCGAGCGCACCGTGGCCGCCAGCACGTAGCCGTCGGGCTTGGCCTTGGCGACGGCGTCCATCCCGAGGGCGCCGCCCCCGCCCGCCTTGGTGACAGCACGACGGGGACGCCGAGGTTCGACGCGAGCGCGGGCTGGATGAGTCGAATCGCGGTGTCGGTCGGGCCGCCCGGCGCGAACGGGATGATGAACTCGACGGGACGCGCCGGATAGGCTTGTCCGAGGGCCATCGTCGCGCCGAGGGCGACGGCGAGGGCCACGAAGGCGAGGTGGAGCGGCGTCTTCATCGGATCACTCCTCGTCGTGATCGATCAGTGCTCGTCGCGGACCAGGGGAAACGACCAGGGGCTCATCTGCTCGGCGGTGCGACCGAGGGCGTCCCACTCCGGCAACCGGGCCCACACCTCCTCGCCGGCCGCCTGGGCCTCCCGGCGGAGAGCCGCGAGGTCGACGCCGGGGATCGCGCGCTCCCTCATGCGGACCACCCCATCCACGATGACGGTCTCGACATCGTCACCGATCCCGCACTCGACCAGGCTCTTGATGGGATCGCGCACCGGGCCGAACCGGAGGGTGTCGCCCCCGCTCAGGTCGATGATGACCAGATCGGCCTTCGCACCCGGCGCGAGCCGGCCGAGGTCGTCCCGGCCGAGCGCCCGGGCGCCCCCGAGGGTCGCCGCCGTGAACACCTCGGCGGCGGAGGCCGCGAAGAGATCGTGGGTCACGACCTTGCCCGAGTAGGACGCGATGCGCATCTGCATGATCAGATCGCGGGGATACGTGTCGGTGCCGAGCGCCAGGTTCACGCCGGCGGCGCGATAGCGCGGCCAGGAGTCGAGCGACCGCCCGCGCCGCGCGATGTTCACCGGGCAGTGGGAGACGGTGACGCCGCGCGCGCCCATGATCTCGAGATCGCGGCCGCCGGAGTAGCTCAGCAGCCGGTTCTCGGCGATCAGGTTGCCGTGGCCGATCGTCACGTCGCGACCGAGGAATCCGAGCGAGTCCAGCAGCTCGATCGGCGTCAGGCGGTGTTCCGTCACGATCTGGAAGAACTCGTGCACGTTGTAGGCGGCGTGCGTGGCGATCGGCATCCGCAGGTCGTCGGCCGCCTTCCGTGTCGCGCGCAGGAGATCGAGGCTGCACGTCTCGACCTCGCGCGGGGCGAGCAGACCGCGCACCCGGCCGCCCGCGCCGCCATCGACCCGCCGGACGAACTCGATCGCCGCCTCGAACTCGCGCTGGCCGGCGGCTTCGTCGACCACGCGCGTGAGGCGTCCGCCCGCGGCGCCCACCCAGCGCCCCGAGTCGTATCCGGCGCCGAGATACCCGCGGAGTCCCAGGCGCTCGACCTCGGGCAGCAGCGCTTCCTGCACGCGCCGCTGGCTGCCGAACTCCATGAACGTCGTGACGCCGTTCCGGAGCAGCTCGGCGACGGTGAACGTGGCGAGCAGCCGGCTGCCCGCGTCGGCGCCGGGCTGATCCGGGCGCGCGTAGCGCGGGTCGCCACCGACCCGCGTGCCCTCCCGCGGCACGCTGATCTCGAAGAAGGGCTGGCCGAAGTAGTCGGGCCGCCCGGTGTCGGTGATGAGCCGGTGGGACGCGCGATGGCCGGAGTGCACGTGCGTGTCGATGAACCCGGGGCTGACCAGCTTGCCACGCGCGTCGATCTCCCGGTCGACACCGCCATCGAAGCGGGGGCCGACGTGGACGATCCGATCCTCCTCGAACACGACGACGCCGTCGCGGACCAGCGTGTGGGTACCGGCCGCGTAGCCGACGATCCAGCCGCCCCGGACGAGCGTCCGCATCAGGCGAGCTTCGGGTAGCCGGCGGCGGCGGCGGCGCGCTCGCGGTCGAGGAACACCTGGAAGTCGGCCGCGCCGACGGGGACGAAGCGCGAGAGGAGGAGATCGTCGAGGGTGGCCCGGATCTCCGGCGCCTCGTGGGCGCCCAGGAGCGCGGTGGTCAGCCGCTCACGCGTGGTGGCGCCGATCAGGGGAGACGCCACCAGCGGCGCGCTGGGCGCCGCGATCGTGGTCTCCACAACGCGCACGCGGCCCGCGACCTCGGGCGCGTGCTTGCGCAGCAGGTCCAGGCCGTAGCCGTCGACGGCCGCCACGTCGGCCCGGCCGTCGACGACGGCGTCGAGACAGGGGACCTGGCGGACGAAGGGCCCGATCACCTTGCCGTAGAGTGTCGGGCGCGCGGGCGTGCGGTAGGCGAGGAGATGATAGCGGGGCGCGTTGTAGCCCGAGTGCGAGTGCTCGGTGGAGTACGCGATGCAGCCGCCGAAGGTGTCGGCGAGCGCCCGGTGAGGCCCGTCCGCTCGCACGATGAAGTCGGTCACGTAGATGGCCCGGCCGCCATAGCGGGCGGGCGAAGGGACCGGGGCGGCCAGCAGATGGGGCTTCTTCTCGTACAGGGCCCATGGATAGCCGCACATGAACGCGCAGCCGAGATCCTCACGCTGCCACAGCTCGTCGAGCGACGTCGGAGCGGACTGGTCCATCACCTCGAGCGGCACGCCCGCGCGTGCCGAGACCCACTCGAGCAGCCGCCGCCACGCCGCCGTCAGCGACGGGGACCACGAGTACATCCGCGCCGAGGCGATCATGCCACTCATGGCTTGTAGTCCCTCGCGTGCCGGATGACGGCCTGCTGGTCGAACGTGTTGATCTGGTCGAGGAGCTTGTCGGTGTAGACGTCGGCCGGCGTCACGGTGCCCTGGACGATCTTCTGCTCCTTGTAGATGTTCGCGAGGGTCTGCCACTGCGCCGCCGTGACGGCGCCGTAGCGCTTGTCCGGGCGGTGGTCCACACGCTGCAGCTCGAAGCGGGCGTGGAAGACGTGCAGCGCCTCCTTCAGCAGCGTGGCCTCGTCCCCGCTCTGCGGCTTCGTCTGCGGATAGACCTTCCAGTGGATGCGGACCGCCGCTTCGGGGTTGGTGAGGCCGAAGAGGATCGCCTTCGCGATGCCGCGCGCGAAGCCCACCAGGACGTCGGGGTTCTCGGCCAGGTAGCCGTCGCTGGTGGCCAGCGTCTGGCCGATCATGTCCTGAACCATCGGGAGGTCCAGCCGCCGCAGGGCAAGGCCGCGGTTCTCGAGGCTCGCCTGGAGCGTGTCCCACAGGGCCAGCGCGTCGACCTTCTTCTGCTGCAGCGCCAGCGCGCCGGGCGCTCCCACGCCGACGGCCAGGAGCTTGAGGTCCTTCTCGGGATCGACGCCGGCCGACGCGACGAGCGCCTTGACGAAGGGCACCGAGCCCGAGGCGAGCGCCGGCACGCCGACCGTCTTCCCCTTGAGCTCGGCGACGGTCTTGATCGGGCTCTCGCTCGGCACGACGACCCGGAAGATCGTCGTGCGCGCCTGGACGAAGAAGCCCTTGATCTTGACGCCCTTCTCGCGCCCGATGACGACCTCCTCGGGCCCCAGCGACACCACGTTGATGTTGCCGCTGCCGATCTGCTGCAGGCCGGCCGCCGAGCCCTCCACGCTGGTCACCTCGACGTCCAGGCCTTCGGCCTTCCAGTACCCGAGCGCGATCGGCAGGGAGGAGTGCGCGGCGTGACCGACGGAGATGTCCTTCGTGGTCACGGCAAAGATCACCTTCTTGAGCGGCTTGTCCTGCGCGGGAACGATCGCGGCGGCGATGAGGGCGAGGGCGGCCACGCCGAGCGTGAGGATGACGAAGCGTTTCATGGGACCCCCTGCGTGGCGGGCGGCTAGGAAACTCGGAGGGGGGCTCCGCCCCCCTTCCGAACCTCCCCCCAGAGACAGGTTGCGCCGGCGGAGCCGGCGCTCGAAGCGGAATGTCCAGCGGTCGTGGTGTTTCGCGTGGCCATGTGGCGTTTACTCCGACAGGCGGCTAGGCCCCGACGACCTGGTCGGGCTCCGCCCAGAAGATCACGCGTCGCTGGATGACCTGCATGAGCACGTGCAGCGCCACGCCGAGCACGGCGAGCAGGATCATGACGGCGAAGACGCCCGCGATATCGAGGTTGTAGTTGAACTGGAGAATCAGGGTGCCGAGACCGCGCTGCGCGCCCACGAACTCTCCGACGATCGCCCCCAGCACGCTGAAGACGATGGCGATGTCGAGCCCGGCGAAGACGAAGGGCAGCGCGTTGGGGAACTTCACCAGGCGGAAGGTCTGCCAGCGCGTCGCATCGAGCGAGCCCATGAGGTCGAGCTTGCCCTGGTCCACCGTCTTCAGCCCGACGATGACGTTGACGAGGACGGGGAAGAAGCCGACCATCGCCGCGATGATGACCTTGGAGGAGATGCCAAAGCCGAACCACACGATGATCAGCGGCGCGATGGCGATCTTCGGCAGGGTCTGGAGCGCCACCAGGTAGGGATACACCGTCTGCTCCACGAGGCGAAACTGCGCGATCACGGCGCCGAGCGCGATCCCCGCCACGCTCGCGATGAGGAAGCCCAGGAGCGTCTCGTAGAGCGTGACCCCGAAGTGCTCGAGGTAGAGCCGGTTCCTGACCCCGCCGGCGAGCGAGGCAAGGACGGCGCTGGGCGCCGGCGCGATGAACGCCGGCACGTCGAACCGGCGCACCACCCACTCCCACAGCGCCACGAAGACGACGAAGACCACCGGGATGAGGATGAGGTGCGGCCGGGCGGCGACGAACCCGGCCGGGTCGTCCACCAGCTCCCGGCGCCACGAGGCCGGGGCGTCGAGCGTCTGCTGGCTCATCGCCAACCTCCCGGAGGCGTCAATCGAGCCATCCCTTGACGTCGAACAGGTGGCGGATCTTCCGCGTGTACACCCCGAACTCATCCGAGGCCATCATGTCGAGGTCGCGGGGCCGCGGCAGCTCGACGCTCACCACGTCCACGATACGACCCGGGCGGGCCGACATGACGACGACGCGGTCGGCGAGGAACACGGCCTCGGGAATCGAGTGCGTGATGAAGACGACCGTCTTGCCCGCCTGGCGCCAGATGCGCAGCAGCTCCAGGTTCATGAACTCCCGGGTCATCGCGTCGAGCGCGCCGAACGGCTCGTCCATCAGCAGCAGCGAGGGGTCGTGGACGAGCGCGCGGGCCAGCGCCACGCGCTGGCGCATGCCGCCCGAGAGCTCATG
>WNGE01005214.1_pt1 | contig 14755 bp, 18 predicted proteins | sample 5400651 | NCBI WGS metagenome assembly WNGE01 (sample SAMN13153370, study PRJNA577476) | soil metagenome | isolation source: 60 cm soil or saprolite under grassland replicate 2 | place: USA:California | collected 2016-06-15 | reverse complement strand
ACGCCACGCCGATCGCGTGGGCGTTGGCCAGCGGCGAGATCACCATCCCTGAGGTGAGCTACTCCATCACCACCACGCGCCACCAGAACCTCTGCCGCGCGTGGCTCACATAAATGCCCCGCCGCCAGGCCGCCGGCCCACCTGCCAACCCCTCACCCGGCGAACGGCGGCCAGCGCACCACCAAAACCCGCGCGCTGGAAAAGAAAGCGAGGCCCCAGCCATGACCGGAACCACGAAGGTCGGCGGCGCCGCAGCGGCGGCACGCAAGGTCGTCATCTGGACGCAGGTATACGAGTGGCGCGACTGTGACTGTGGTTGCGGCGAGCCGTGCGAAGGCCCGGCAGAAACCGGCTCGTCCAGTGACGAATACGACCTTGCGGCCGACAGGCCGTGGTTCGGCGCGGACCCGGTCGAGTTCGCGGTCGCCGTCATCGAGGCTGAGGGGTGCGGCCTGCAGCCCTCCTGCGGCCCGGAGTGGGGCGGGCCGCACACCTGGTACAGCGCCGAGTCCTACACCTGCCCGCGTACCGGCCGGATCGAGGAGAAATCGGCGCACCTGCGCGGCTTCACCGACGGCGAGGCACGCGAGATCTACCGGCGCATCACCAGCCGCTGACCACCGAGACACGAGGCAGGCCAACGTGGACGACGAACAGTTTCTGCGCGAGTTCACCGACTCCTACATCCGCACCGGGCTGTGGGCAGACCTGTACGACGCGCGCTACGAGCGCGCCGATTACCCGCACGACGCGCTGAACGCGGGCAGTGAAATCACGGCAGCGTCACGCGCCGAGATCGACGCGGACTGCGCCGATTTCACCGCGGGCGCCGCCGAGGCGCTCGGTGCCGCCGGTCGCGCAGGACTGGACCCGCGACGGTGCGGCGGTGACTTCTGGCTCACACGCAACCGCCATGGGGCCGGCTTTTGGGACGGCGGGTACCCCGAGCCCACCGCAACCCTGCTCACCGAACTGGCCCGGCCCTACGGCAGCGCCGCGTTCGCCCGGACCAGCGACGGCGAGATCACCTACGAGACAGGGTGAAGGAAGGCCCAGCATGAAAAACGTGATCACCCCGGAGATGGCCGGCTGCTGGCTCGACGGCAATGTCGGCTGGCACAACCACTACCGGGTTCTTGAGATAGCACGCGCCCACGGGTGGCGCCCGGACAATCCGTGGGATGTGCGCCAGGCCGTGAAGCTCTACCAGAGGCACGACCCGGGCGCCACCATCCGCTGCAACAAGGGCCGCGACGTCATGACCTTCGACGACGCGGCCGAATGGATAACCGGGCAGGGCGGGCTGGCCGACCAGACCACCGATTACCTGCAGTCCCGCGCGCCGGAAGGCTACCTGTTCGTGTGGGACATGGGGGAGCTGCTCCTGCTCGGCGACGACGAGGAGTAACGGCCCGCGTCCACCCGCTGCTCGCGCCCCAGCGTTCGCCCCGCCTCGCGGCACCATCGCCGCTCACCTGCTTCACCCCAGGCACCGGAGAACACGCCAAAGGTCCGGTGCCTTTTGTGTGCCTGTCACCGAAAGGAGCTGCCATGTCCAAGGAAACGATGCAGTGGCTGAACACCAACACGCTGATCGGCTACACCAGCAAGCGAGGCAACGCCTGGCATTACCGCGCCGACCTGCAAGCCGCCGAGCCCAACCACTACCCCGGCCCGGTCCCGGTGGAGGATGTCCGGCGCCGCCTGTTCGGCTGGGAACCGCAATCCCGCGAGGTCTACGTCCGCAAGCCGGTCACCAGCGAGCTGGACATGGCCGAGCTGATGGCCCAGCCCAGCCACGAGGCGATGACCGCCTACGTGCTGGACACTCTCGGCCTGCAGCACCAGCCCGGCCGGCAGGCGATCGCCCGCTCGGACAACGACCACGTGATGGGCATCTTCACCGACGGCTACGAGAAACACCCTACGACGAGTGGCTGCTGACCACGGTCGCCAACATCCTCGACGACGAGCTGCACATCGGCTCGGCCGGGCTGCTGCGCGGCGGCGCGGTCGCGTGGGTGGCCGTGGAGATGGAAGACAACGTCAAGCTCCCCGAAGGGGTGGAGTTCCGCCCGTTCCTGCTCGCGACCACGAGCTTCGACGGGTCGCTGGCCACCACGTTCGGCCGCAAGGTCACCAACGTGGTATGCGACAACACCCACGGCCTCGCGATGGGCGAGCGCGGCCAGCAGATCAAGATCCGCCACTCCCGCTACTCCAAGCTCAAGCTCACCGAGGCCCGCCAGGCGCTCAACATCATCCACGAGATCAGCGACGAGTTCGCCGCCGAGGTCACCCAGCTCTGTGCCACCAGCGTGCCCGACGCCACCTGGGCGAAGTTCCTGGACGCCCACGCGCCGCTGCCCGAAGCGCCTGGCCGCAGCCGCAGCATGGCCGAGCGCAAGCGGGACGCGCTGGCCCGGCTCTACAACCACGACCAGCGGGTCGCCCCCTGGCGCGGCACCGCCTGGGGCGTGGTCCAGGCAGTGAACACCTACGTCCACCACGAAGGCGTCGTGCGCGGCGCCGGGCGCGCCGAGCGCAACATGCTCAACGCCGTCACCGGCCGCACCGACGAACTCGACCAGACGACGCTGCGCGAACTGGAAACCGCGCTCGGCCAGCCGCTGTCCGCCGCCGCCTGACCCGCCCGGCGTGACCCCGTGCGGCGCTGCGGCCGGCCCCGACACGGGCCCGCCGCAGCAAGGCCGCGCGGGCGTGGCCACGCCCGCACCCACATGACCCGCCCAGTGTCAGAGAGGGCATTCCGATGCGCGTGATCATTTACCACAATGTCGCCCGCGACCAGGACGGCCGCCATATCAACTTCGACGGCTACCAGCCGGGCCAGCCACTGGTACCGGTGTTCGCCTACGACGCCGAACTGCTCGATGGCGGCCTGCCGGAACTGCGGCACATCGCTGAACGGGCGTTCGAGGCATTCAACATGCCGCCGGACCTGCTGAAAGAAGACCAGTACCACCTGGCCGCCCAATATCGGCGCCGTGGCCTGAGATCGCTCAGCGTCGGTGACGTCGCCCGCCTCGGCGGCGTCGCCCTGGCATGCGAGCCTGCCGGGTTCCGCGAAGTACCCGCCGACCTGAACGAGGTGCACGTAGCTGAACCCGGCACCACGCCACTGGACCGCTCGTAAAGCCGCGTGGCCGCATATCCACCCGGACGCCACGCGATCGCAGACCACAAAGAGAAGACCGGTGATCGCGATGCCGACCAGAACAATCACACTCGACGGCACCGACGTCCAGGTGCCAGCGGCCGTGCTGCCTGACTGCACCCCCGGCAGCGGCCCGTACTGCGCCGCTACCGGCCCCAACGGCCACTACGCCTGCACCCTGCCGAGCGGCCACGCCGCCTGCGCCCCGCATATCGCCGGGACCGGGATCTTCGTGGCCGCCATCTGCTGGGACAGGCACACGCCCAGCCACGAGCGCAGCACCTGATTGCTCGCCCGCTGCCCCGCGTCCGGGCAACCGGCTCTGGCGAGCGCGCTACCCGCACGCGATTCACAAGATCACCGATGCCCGGCGTGTGCTGCCGCCTTGCCCTGAACCCTCCGTTTCACAGATTGGACCGATGCGCCATGACCCATGAACACCGGCCGCCAGCAGGCGGCGACCGCTCCGGTTCCGCCGCTGGCCCTGCCGCGCGTGGCGGGGCGCCGCCCGTGATCCGAATCTCCTCGCCCCGCGACCTGCTCGCCATCGTCCCGTATCTGCTGGGTTTCCACCCGCAGCGCAGCCTGGTCGTGGCCGGCGTCCGGCCGCCGCGCGATCGCGTGCACGTCTGTCTCCGGTACGACCTGCCCGACCCGCCAGAGCCCGGGTACGCACGCGACATCGCGGCCCACGCCGCCGCTGTCCTCGCACGCGAGCACGTGACGGCCGCTGTCGCGGCCGGCTACGGCCCCGGCCCCCTCGTCACCCCGGCCGCCGGGCAACTCCGGGACCAGCTCGCCAGCGCCGGCGTCGAGTTGCGCGAGATGCTGCGCGCCGACGACGGCCGCTATTGGTCTTACGTCTGCCAGGACCCAGGCTGCTGCCCGGCCGAAGGGGTGCCCTTCGACGTGGCCACCAGCGCAGCATCAGCGGCAGCGGTCACCAAGGGCTTGGCGGCGCTGCCCGGCCGCGACGATCTCGCCGCGACGGTCGCACCTGGCACCGGCCCCAGCGGCGACGCCATGGGCGAGGCGACCGCCGCCGCTGTGATGTGGGCCGCGCAGCTGGCCCGTGATCCTGCCACCGCGCGCGCCCGCGTCACCGCGCACGGCTGCGAACTGGCCCGGGCGGCCGTCGCTGCCTACCGCGACGGCGGCCGGCTCAGCGACCAGGACGCCGCCCGGATGGCCGTGCTGCTGTCCGACCTGCGCGTCCGCGACGAGGCGTGGGCGCTGATCGACCCCGCCGACGTGGACCCGCACCTGGCGCTGTGGGCCGACATGACCCGCCGCGCCCACACCAACGTGGCCGCCTGCGCGTCGCTGCTCGCGTTCGCCGCGTGGGCCCACGGGGACGGCGCGCTCGCCAACGTGGCGCTGGACCGCGCGTTCGAAGCCGACCCGGATTACTCGATGGCGCACCTGATCAGCCAAGCGCTGCAGGCCGCAGTCCCGCCCCCGGCCAAGCAGGTCATGACGCCGGCGGAACTGGCCGCCGCCTACGGCGAGAAACCCGCGCTGTCGCGCTGACAGCGAGCAGCCCCACCCAATCCACCGCACTCATCCACCGGCCGCATAGCGGGGCCGGTCCCCGCTGCATGCGCATCTGCGCACGGCCGCCACCCTGTTGGAGGCCCGCACATGACATCGCCTGTCCCTGTTCCCCAGATAATCAACGGCTACCCCGTGCTGGCGGCGATCGCGGTCCCCGCCCGGCCCGGGGAGCTGCCGTTCCAGTTCATCGTGATCTGCCAGCAACGCCATGCGCCGCCCGGCGGCGGCCCCTACGTCACCTGGCGGACCGGAACCCGCGACGGCCGCGAATGGGCGGCCGAGCACGGCCATTACGACCTGACCTGGCCCCAAGCGGTCGCCAGCCTCGCCAGCCGCGCGAGCCTGCCCGCACCGGCCGGCCCCCACCCCACGGCCCGCCGGTCAGGCAGCACGCCCGGCCCCGGCGGCAAGGAGGCAGGCAGATGACCGAATACTTCCAGTTCCTGCTCTACCGCTGGGACGTGACCAAGGCGCAGCAGATCGCCGCAAACCTGCCGGTCCACCGGTTCAACGCCCAGCCATGGTTCGGCTGGCTGGGCCTGATCCGGGTCGACGAAGACCACGTGCGCACCGCCGATCTCAACCAGCCTTTGATCGTGGTGAAAATCCGCGAACTCGGCGGCGACCCGCTAATTATCGACGGCTGGCACAGGCTGGCCGCCGCCAAGCGTGAAGGCGTAACTGAACTAGCGGTCGTCGTCTTGGACGAGGATCAGGAATTCGAGGTGCGGATCTACGGCGGCGACAAGGGTGTGCCCTATATCCGCTGAACCCGCCAGGCAAAACAGAGCGATCCACCAAGTCCGCCATCCGGCCCCTTGTCAGATTGCGAGAACGCCGGCCGCTGAGTGCAGCATCCGGGCTGTGCCTCCGCAGCCAGCCGGACCCGGCATTTGCCTGGTCACGCGCCCAGATGCGGCAAGGTCCAGATTCCCACACGGCCGGCCCGTTAACCGTCCTCGCCCGCCCATCGCGACCGCCCCCTACCGCCCGAGGAGTCGGGGCGGTCGCCTACAACCCACCGGAGAAGGAGGAATCGTCAATGCCCGATCCCGGCCAGCACGCAGCAAGAATCGCCGCCGCTGCCGCCTCCGCGTGGTGGAAAAGCACACGGCGGCAGCAGGGATGAGATCCCGCTCGGTGTCGTCGCGGCCCTGGCAACCCAAGCCGGCCCAGCCGGCCCCAACCCTGGCGAACTGATTCTCGGCGCTGGCCGGGATGAGATCGCCGGCCTGCTGCACCATATCTGTGCCCTGTTCACCATCGCCCGGCCCGAGCTGTCCATCCGGGCCGGCCCGTTCGCCGCCTGGCTGGACGACCCGGCCAGCGCCCAGCTCGACGGGCGCGCACGCCACCGCCCGCGCCGTCGTCAAAGCTGGGCATCTCACCGTGACCGGCAACCGTGAGCTGGCATGCGAAGCGGATCTGCTTGGCCACGTCTACCAGGAACTACGCAACCCCAAGGCCAAAAAGGCCCACGGGGAGATCCACACCCCCGCGTCCATTGCCCGCGTCCTGGCCGCCCGGGTCCTGGCTGACGCGGAGCAGGGGCAGAGCATCTGCGACCCCTTCGCGGGCACAGGTGGGCTGTTGCGGGCCGCTGCCCAGCAACTGCGTGCCCAGGGCACCGATCCCCGCTCGACGCACTGGCATGCCGCCGACATCGATCCGGTCGTGGTCGCCCGCCTGGCCGTCAACATGCACTTATGGGATCTCGGCCCGCACGTTGTCATAGGATGCGCCGACGTACTGGCTGAAGCTGACTGGGAGATCGGCGCCCGCGCCGAGCAGCATGCCGCATCGAACAGCACAACGCACAGGTACTCGTTGCCTGCTTCCTCGCAGCCGAGCGCCTGCCCGCCGCCACAGACGCGGCAGGTCATGCCGGGAACCGGGAAACCGGGCAGGACCAGCGGACCTGTGTCATGTTGCCCTGGGGATCTTAAGCGCTCGTTTGGGCTGTAGCGCACGTGCCTGCTGTGGCCGTTGCGCATAAAGGAGCAGGGCTAGCCTGTGCGGCGGGCCGGGTGAGATTCCTTGGGGAAACTGTGGAGGCGAGACGATGAGAATTGATTTGCGTGAAGCAACCGAAACGGCCGAGGATTTGCTGGCTGGCCTGCGCAGCCTCGACGGGCTTGAGCCCGATGAAGCACCAACCCGCGCCGCCCGGCGCCAGCGGGTTGAGCTGACGCGGCGGCTGCTGTTCCTTGCTCACCTGGGCAACCGTGCCTCGGTACAGGTGATGGAGGCCTACCATGCCTACAAGCCACACGACGAACCGGCCAGCGAATAGCTGCGGGCCGTTTGGCCGGTGAATGATGGGCAGCGTGAATGACGACACCCTGACGCTGCTGCTCGATGTCACCGCCCGGCTTGAGCAGTGCATCCGGGACCGGGACTGCCCGGTGATCGCCGCGCTGGACGGCGACCGCACGCTGACCCTGACCGACTATGACTATCTGCGCGATCCCGCAACCGCAGCGGCGTTCGAGCAGCGGGCCGCTGCCCATGCGCAGCGGATCAGCGTCAAGCGCTGGGTTCTCGCCGTCCCGCAGGTGTGGCTGATGACACCCGGCGCGGTCTCGGCACGCGCGGTTTCCAACCACCCTTTGCGCGAGAGTGAGCAGGAAGCCATCACCTGGATGAGCTTCGACCGCGACGACGGAGTGGACTACGGCCGCGTCCCCTACGCGCGGCGGCCCAGCGGTGAACCGGTCTTCGGCGAGCCCGAGATGCTCACCGCGAACGTCATGCCCGACGAGCGCATGCCCGGATTCGCCCTGCTGTGCGCGATCACCGGCGACAGCGGCGAAGCGTCTCAGCAGTAACGGGTTCCCGCACAAGGCGCCGACCGGGCCGCAATCCTTGCACGCCCGCGGGTTGGCTGTCGCACGCAACCGTGACCGTCGGCGGCGGTCGGCATTCAGCCGACCCGGACAGGAAGGGAGAACCTCATGACACTTACCACTCGCGCACGGCGTGCCGCCGAGCTGGCCCGCCGCGCCGACCCCAGCGGCTTCGAGGGGCGTTTCGCCGACCCGGTCGGCTGGAAGGTGCGCGCCCGCTACGCCGCGACGCTGGCATGCATGCTCGGGATCGACCCTGCTGGCGTAACGGTCCGCGCGGACCCAGTCCGCACCTATGGCGGCAGCTATCCGGTGCCACTCCTGCACGTCCCGGACGACGTCGCCCCAGCCTCTGGGGCCACGTGCTACCCAGGCGATGACGAGCATGGCGCCGCCCAGGCGGGCGGGGGGTTCTGGTTCATCCCGGAGACCGCCGACCCCGCAGTGTTTCTCAGGCTGGGCGGCTGCCGCGAATGCGGGGGTCTTGTGCCCGTCGCCCGGATCGCTCACCTGGCCGATCTCGGCGCGGACGCTCAGCGGGGACCAGCGTGATCGTGCTGAGGTGCTGGCGGCGGGCCTGCCGGACGAGTTCAGTGGCGATGCCGGGCATTCGCCGACGTGCCCGCACCGCCGCTCCTGACCGGAGCGGTAGCCTAAATGGGCCACTCTGGACGCGGAAGAGATAGCGCCACGAACCATGATCTGTCACCTAACATCGCAGACAGTCATGCCGCTGGGGTTGGCCGCGTGAATCCCACCAAATCTTGGCTGTTCGTGTAGGGCTCCTCGCGCACTGTCTCGCCGGCCTGGGGAGCGTCGATCATCATCCTCTTGCCGGTGACGATGCCCACGTGGCCGGGCGCGGTCATGGTGCCGTCCGATCCGGCGAAGAAGACAAGGTCGCCGGGTTGTTCCTGCCCTGGAGGGACGCGGGGGCCGGCGGCCCACTGCTGCTGACTGGTGCGGGGAATGGTGATCCCAGCAGCGCGGTAGGCCATCATGGTCAGCCCGGAGCAGTCGAACGCATCTGGCCCGGTGGCGCCCCACACGTACGGCTTGCCAAGCTGGGCCCGGGCGTAGGCGATCACCTTTCCAGCTACCCCGGAGGGCAACGGCCCGGCGGCGGCCTGGACGCAATTGGGGCCGCTGGCCGCGGCGAGGGCTGAGGCGCCTCCGGCGGTGTAACGGGCGACCCAGGACAGGACAATGGTGACGTATTGCTGGGCGTGGTTGTAGGCGAATAGCGCGCCCGGGATGTCGCCGGGGGCGCCGTTGGCTTTGAGGTAGGAGGCGGCGGCGGGAATGGCGTCGGCAGGGTCGTAGACGTCGGCTTGGCCGTCGTGGTCGCCGTCGGTGGCGATGCCGCCGGTTTTCTGGCTGGCGGGGTGGATGGGGGGCGCCGCCCCAGGTGTCGCCTGCGGCGCCGCCGATGCCGATCTGCATCGGCCCGGCCGCCCCGGCCGCATTCGCGCCGGAGTGCACGCCGGGGGCTGCCGACCGGCCGTGATCGGATTCTGCCTCGCCGATTCCAGCGAGCACGGCCCAGGGGATGCCGGTCTGGGCGCCGGCTTGCTGGTAGAGGGCAAGGTAGCGGGCGGGGATGGTGGCGGCGGCCTGGCTGGCAGGTGCCGGGGCGCCGCAGGCGGCTTGCAGCCCAACCAGCCCGGCGCCCGCGCCGATGAGCACCGCGGCGAGCAGCATCAGGGCCGCCGCGGCGATGGCGGCCCCGGCCTGCATCGAGCCACGGTCACTGCCCAGCCGTGGCACCGCTTGGTCCTCCAGTGTCGCCTGCGGCGGCGGGTTCGATGTCGTACACCGCCCAGCCGCCGCCCCGGCGGGTGACGGTGACCGCGAGAGCAGCCGTGCTGACACTGCGACTGGCGCCGCTGGCGATGGCCTCGCGAACCTGCACGGTAAAGATCACCGACGTGGCTGTGAGGTCACGGATCTGCTCGGCTACCGCCTGTCCCGCCGTCGGCTGGGCCCGCTGCTGGGCGGTTGCGGGGGTGGTGGCAGCGCGGGTGAGGGCACCGGTGAGCTGGCTGGTGGCCATCGGAGCGAGCCGGGCCAGGCAGGCGCTGGGCGGCTCGCCGGAGCGGTGGGTGTCGTAGGCGGCGGCGAACCGGGCCGCCAGCGCAGCGGCGATTTGGAGCTGAGCGGGGCTGACGGGCAGCAGCGCGGCCACGTCCGCCGCCGGGCCGGCCGGCCGGATGCGGCTGGCCGCCGTGGGCGGGTGAGCGTGGGCAGGGTGGCTGGGCGGCAGCACGGCGCAGGCCACGCACCCGGCAAGGATCGCAGCGACGGCCGGGAGCGGGGCTCGCCAGCACCGCAGTGAGCCGGGCGGCCGGGTGTGCGGGGCGTTTTCGCTGCGGCGGCTGCGCCGGAAGAGGGCAGGGGTGGTGCTGCTGGTGGGCCGGTGCACGGCGGACCCGGCGGCGCTGCTGGTCATGCGGGCCACCGTGTGGACGGGCCGCGGGAGCGGTGGCGCCAGGCGTGGGCGAGGCTGGCCAGGGACAGCCGGGGCCCGTGCTGCCCGGCGGGCAGCCACACCGGCCCGGCCGGGTGGGCTGGGACGCCGCCGGGCCCGCGGGCGGTGGCCGTGGCGGCGGGCGTGGCGGTGGCCGCGATCAGCCGCCGCAGCCCGGCTTCGCGGCGCGGGCTGGGCAGCCAGAACAGGACTGGGGTGGGGATCGCGGTGGCTTCGAGCAGCGCGGTGTAGGCGGTGAGTTTGGCGGCGACGCGGCCGAGCGGCTCGGTGCCGGTGTCGTATTCGAGGAAGAAGTCGGTTTCGGCGGGGCCGCCGGGCAGGGTGTCGCGCCACCGGCCGCAACCGTCGGGGCGGATGCGGCCCTGCCATTCGGCCGCGCAGCGCCGCTCCGGCCACCACGCCACCAGCTCCGTACCGGGTGTGCGGCGCGCGGCAGCTGCGAGCGCGGCGAAGAAGCCGTTGACGCCGACGGTGTGGCCGAGTTTCTGCGACACCAGGACGGCGGCGGCGTGGTCTTTGCGGTAACGGAACTCCGCCCGGGTCAGGCCCCGGTCGGCGGCGAGCACCACCGCGCCGGCTTCGTCGAGGACGTAGTGGTAGGGGGCGGATCCTTTCCAGGCGAGTGGCTGGGCGCGGTCGAGCGCCCGGTGCTGGTACAAGATCGCCAGCCGTTCGGCGGCGACCTTCTGGGTGTTGAAGAACAGGTCGGTGATCTGGCTGGTGGTCAGTACCTGATGCTCGTGGACGAGTTCGAGGATCTGGTGGTCACGCGGGGTCAGGCGGCGGGCCAGCGCCGCGATCAGCGCGGCGCTGACCCGCGGGCGCGTGTCCGGGATACGGGGGATGGTCATAGTGGTCCTCCAGCAGGTGACGGCGGCTGGGTTGTGGCCGCGCGGGATCGGTGCCGCGGGTCGCTGAACGGCTGGCTGCCAGCGCTGGTATGGCTGGGGGCGTGGCGGCGGGCAGCGGCGCGCAGCAGCCGCGACCGGCCCGGCGCCGGGGCGGGCAGCGGGCGGGTGCGCAGGGTGAACGCGGGGGTCTCCTGGCCGCCGGTGACCAGCCGCGCTGCCGCCTGGTACAGGCCCAGGTGCGACAGGTCGTGCGCGCTGAGCGTGGGCGCGGTGTGGCGTTCCAGGTCACGGGCGTCTTCCGGGGACGTGCTGAAGAAGATCTTGGAGCGGGCGTTGGCGGAGATGCCTTCGCGCAGGTCTTTCGGCAGCTGGGCGAGATGCTGATGGGCCAGGACCAGGGACAGCCGGTAGGCGCGGGCTTCGGCGAGCATGTCGGGGAGGCTGTGCGGGAGCATCAGGAAGTTCTGGCATTCGTCGAGGTACATGGCGGCGTCGTGGCGGGCGGCCTCGGCGAGCCGGGTGCGGTGGGTGGCGGCCTGCCAGGCCTTGGCGACCACGAACGAGCCGAGCAGCCGGGTGGTCTCATCGCCGAGCCGGCCTTTGGGCAGCCGGACCAGGCACAGGCCGCCGTCGAGGACCTGGTCCATGTCGATCGTGGATGGCCCGCCCGCGATCGCGGCGCGCACGAACCCGCGGAGCAGGAACGCGCGGAGCTTGTTCATCAGCGGGCCGATCACCTGGGCGCGGGCCGCGTCGGACAGCTCGCCGTACCAGGACCAGAACCCGCGCAGCACCGGGTCGTGCACGGCGCTGGTGTACAGGTCCCGGGTTTCGGGGTCGGCCAGCAGCTCTGGCAGGCCGGCCAGGGTTGGCTGCTCGCCGGTCAGTGGCCCGGCGCGCAGCAGGGTCAGGCACGCGGAGCGGAACACGTCGTCGGTGCGCGGCCCCCAGAAGTCGGCGTAGATCTTGTGGAAGATCCCGGCCAGGTGGTCGACGGTCAGTTCCGGCGCGGGCCCGTCCAGCACGTTCAGGCACGGCGGCGGCCCACTGTCGCCGGGGTCGAGCAGCACCAGCCGTGCGGCGGCCTCGGCGGGCAGCCGGGCCAGCAGGTCGGTGACCAGGTCGCCTTTGGGGTCCACCACGATCACGCCCCGCCCGGCCGCGGCGTCGGCCAGCACCATGTTGATCATCAGGGTGGACTTGCCGCTGCCGGTCGCGCCGATAATGTGCAGGTGGTGGCGGGCGTCGGTGACGGCGATCGCGACCTGGCGCCGGGTCCCGGCGTCGGTGTCGCCCAGCGGCTTGGCCGCGGGCCCGCCGCCGGGGATGCCAGGCGGGGGCACCACCGCGGTCGCGCCCGCTCGTTCCAGCCCCGGCACGGCAGCATCGAGCGGGAGATGGGCGAGGGCGGCGAGTTCGGGGACCGACAGCAGGTCACCGCCGCGCATCCGCCGCGCGCCGATCACCTGCGGGCCGTGGCGAAGCCGTTTGCGCGCCAGCCAGTTGCGCCCGGCATACAGCGTGAACGCCGACGCGATGGCGTGCGCCCGGCCCCGCGCCCAGCGGCCCCCATCAGCCGCACCAGCCGCGCCGGACACGGCGTAGCGGATCGCGGCTTCCCACTGCAGGCTCGCGGCCTTGGTGACCAGGGCCCGGACTTCAGCGGCATGCTCGGGGTCGGCCCGCCCAGACCCGGACTTCTGCGGCTGGTGGGTCAGCAGGTCGAACAGCCGGGACGCCCGGGACGCTGGCTGCCCGGCTTTGATCCGGCGCGCGGCCCGCCGTGCCCTGCGCAGCCGCCCGCCGGTCGCGGGCCGGGCCAGGATCTGCACGACGGCGTGCTCGCCGTCGGCCAGGCCCGCGCCGGCGCCGAGCAGCGCGCGCAGCGGGTCGGCGTCATGGCCGGTCTTCAGCGGCAGCGGTTCGGGCCGCGCCAGCCGCAGCGCCCCGCAGGCGGCGGCCCCGGTGGCGGGAAGCGGCGCGGTGGCCGGGCGGGTCGTGGTGGAGGCGCCGGGCCAGGCGGCCTGCACCCGCCCGTTCGGCCATGCCCGGCGGGACGGTGCCGGGAACCCACAGGCCGATCGAGATCCCGGCCCGGGACCAGGAGTATTCCCAGCACAGGTGCGGCTGGCCGGTGGTGAGCCGTTTCCAGGCAGGCCGCAGCAGGCCGGTGAGGTGTCCCCACATGGCTTCCGCACCGGCCCGGTCCACCTGCGGCGGCGGCAAGATGGTGACATGGCGGGCGCCGTCGGCCAGGCGGGCGTGGCGGCGCCGCGACAGCCGCTGGTGTGCGGCCCACGCGAGCAGCGCGGCAGCCAGCAGTACCGGTCCCGCCCATGGCCCATAGGTACGCGCGGCGGCGAGCGCGTGATGTGCCAGATCTGCCAGCATCTGGCCGGGGTGGGTGAGGAACCGCCCGAGCGGGCTGTTGGCCGGGTTGTGCGGGGACGGCCGGGTCATTGCCGGTCACCTCCGTCATCCCCGGTGCCGGGGTCGAGGGCGGCGAGGAATTCGGGATCACTGCGGCACAGGTCGCTTTCCGACCCGCTGGCTTCGGCGCGGAACGGCACTCTGGCGGCCGGGCCGGCGGCCAGCAGCCCGTGGCCGCGGGGAGCTGACAGCAGGTATTCGCGTTCCCCGGCGGACAGGTGGAACGCGTCGGCGACCAGGTCGATGGCTTGGGGGGCCTGGCGGAGCAGGATCTGGGTGGCCGAGTTGTTCACCACGGCGCGGCCCAGGCCGGTGGACAAGACGTCCTCGGCGTCCTGGGTGACGGCCATCAGCCCGGTCCAGCGTTTGCGGGCGGATTTGGCCATCAGGAACAGGAACTGGGCGCCGTCGCCGTCGCGCATCAGCAGCCAGGCCTCGTCGACCACGACCAGGCGGCGCTGCAGCCCGCCGGGGCTGGACACCCGGCGCCAGACGGCGTCCAGGGTGAGCAGCATGCCGATGGTTTTGAGTTCGGCGGGCAGGTCCCGAAGCGAGAACACGGCCAGGTGCCCGCCGGGGCGGGTGGTCGTCGGGCCGGCGAACAGCGCCGAGTGGGTGCCTTCGGTGTAGGGGACCAGCCGGGCGGCGACCTGCTGCCCGGCCGGGTCGGCGCCGGAGGCGAGGACGGCGGCCAGATCGGGCAGGGTGGGCGCGGGCCGGGCCCAGGTCCGCACGTCGGTGGTGATCCCGGCGTGCTGGTAGGTGGTGATGATGGCGCGGTCGAGCGCGGCGCGTTCGGCGGCGGTGGGCTGCTGCCCGGTCAGCACGGTGATGAAGGTGTGCAGGAACATCGCCCGGCGCAGCAGCCCATCCGCCCGTGCCGTGTGCGGGCTGGTGATGGTGGGCAGGTCGAACGGGTTGAGCCGCACCCCTTCGGCGCCGAGGTGGACGTGGGCGCCGCCGACCGCTTTGGCGAGCCGGGCGTATTCGTCTTCGGGGTCGATGACCGCGACAGTCACGCCCTGGTACAGGCTGCGCAGGATGTCGAGCTTGGCCAGGTAGGACTTGCCGGCGCCGGCGCGGGCCACGGTGACGGAGTTGTAGTTGTCCTGGCTCCACCGGTCCCAGCACACGATCCCCGACGATGCGGTGTTCAGGCCGTACAGCACCCCGGCGGCGGGCCCGCCGCCGCGGGCGGGGTCGGCGGCTGGCAGGTCGGGGGAGGTGAACGGGAAGCTGGCGGCCAGTGCGGCGGTGTCGAAGGTGCGGCGCAGCTTCAGGCAGTCCACGCCCAGCGGCAGGCAGGTCGCCCACCCCTGCAAGGTGCGGAAGGACGCGGGCTGGGTGGTGACCAGCAGCGACTCGGCTGCCGCGCGGACGTCGGCGATCTCGCCGGCCAGGTCGTCTT
>WNGE01010451.1_pt1 | contig 14760 bp, 12 predicted proteins | sample 5400651 | NCBI WGS metagenome assembly WNGE01 (sample SAMN13153370, study PRJNA577476) | soil metagenome | isolation source: 60 cm soil or saprolite under grassland replicate 2 | place: USA:California | collected 2016-06-15 | reverse complement strand
ACGCAGTTCACGGTGATGCGCCGCTCGCCCCACTGCCGCGCCGCCGACTTCGCCATCGCCCGCATCCCCTCCACCGCGGTCGCGTACGGCACGAGGCCGGCGGCGCCGGTGAGCGCGATCGTCGGAGTCACGAGCACGAGCCGGCCCCCTCGCGCCGAGAGCTCCTGACCAGCGGCCTGGCAGCAATGCAGTGCGGCGCGCAGCATCGCCTCGCATCGCCGGTCCCAGTCAGCCGCCGCGGTCTCGGCCAGCGGCTCGCTCGTGAGCGCGGCCGGGTCCACGAACGCGTGCACGACCGCGTCGAGCGGGCCCGCCGCGTCGCGCGCGGCGGCGAAGGCCGCCGCGGCCTCTGCCCGGGACGCGAAATCGCCGTCCACGACGGCCACGGTGGCGTGTGCGTCTTCGAGACCGAGCGCGATCGCTCGCCCGATGCCCGCTCCATCACCTGTGACGAGCACCACTCGGCCCGCGAGCATGCCGGCATGGTAACGATGGGTACCAAGCGCCCGCTTGGGAGGGGGTCCGATGCGATGCTCGACGAACGCCTCGGCCTGACCGGGCGCAGCGTCGTGGTCGCGGGGGCCGGAGGCGGTGGCATCGGGACAGCCGTCTGCCGGCTGCTGGTCGAAGCGGGGACCGTCGTGGCCGCGCTCGACCATGACCCGGCTCACCTGGCGCTGTCGGAGCGGGCCATGGACGAGGCCGGTGGGCGCTACCGGTCCTTCGTGGTCGACGTGCGGAACGCCGATGACGTCGCGGCGGCGGTCGCGGAAGCGGCCGCAGCCGGTCGCGTCCACGGCTTGGTCCACGTCGCCGGCGGCCTGTTCCCCGACCAATGGGCTTCGCTGCTCGAAACGCCGCCGGAGACGTTCGATTCGGTCGTCGAGCTCAACCTGCGCTCGGCGTTTCTGACTACGCGCGCGGTTGGCACCCATCTCGTCGAGCAAGGAACGGGCGGTAGCGTCGTCCACATCACTTCGATCGCCGCATTGTCGGCGATGCCGTTCGGCGCCGCGTACGCCGCGGCCAAGGCGGGCATGGTCGCCCTCACCCGGACGGCGGCTCTCGAGCTCGCGCACTCCGGCATTCGCGTCAACGCGGTCGCGGCGGGCACGGTGCGCACGCCGCGCAATGTTGCGCAGAGCTCGCCCGACCTCGCGCCTGCCGAGCGCGCTGCCATCCCTCTCGGACGACGCGGACGGCCAGAAGACATCGCGGGCGCAGTGCTCTTCTTGCTGTCGGAACTGTCCGGGTTCGTCACGGGCCAGGTGCTCGCCGTCGACGGCGGGTCATCAACGCGGCCCTCGTTCCTCGACGACGACAACCTGCCGGTCTTCGTGCGCGACCCCGAGGTACGCGCGCGCCTGCTCGGCAACTAGCGCGCCGGGCGCTACCGGTCAGGCAAGGTGCGTTTGCGCCTCGCCCGTCCGGATGGTGAGGAACTTCATGCCGTCGTCGCCGGCCGTGAAGCCGTACTCGTACCCGCCGAGGAGCACCATCGAGTCGTGCGCGTTGAGCGTCGGGCCGCCGCCGAGCATCGTGCAGCTCCCCTCGAGCACGACGATCATCTCGTCGTGGTCGTGGCTGTGGGGCGGCACCGTGTAGCCGGGCGGGAAGTCCGAGTACTGCGAGTGGAAACCCCCCTGACCGCGGGCCAGGAACTTGCGCCTCGCGCCCTTGCGCCTCGCTTCCTCCACGAGCTCGCGCGGCGCGGTACCCGTTCGGGACTCGTCGGGCCACGGCAACTCGTCTACCAGGAAGAAGCTCGGGCTTTCGGGCTCCATCGTGCTCACGGTCGGACCCCCCGGATCGGTCGTGCTGCAGGCGACCAAGCGCGCGCTTGGTACGCTACCGGGCGCCGGTGGACGCGGCCAACGGAGAGCCCATGCGCGTGATCTCGGCCGACAGCCACGTGCTCGAGCCGCCCGACTTGTGGTCGCGCCGCCTGGCGTCGGGCCGCTTTGCCGACCGGGCACCGCGCGTCGTCGCCGATCGCGAGACCGGCGGCCACCGGTTCCTCATCGACGGCCTCCCGCCCCAGCCGATCAGCCTCCCGGGCGCGGCCGGCAAGTCGTCCGAGGAGCTGCGCGAGAGCGGACCACTCGACGACGCCAGGCCCGGAGGCTGGGACATCGACGCCCGCCTCGCCGACCAGGACCTCGACGGGGTCGCCGCCGAGGTTCTGTACCCGTCGATCAGCATGGCGCTCACCCAGCTCACGGACATCGACTACGAGCTCGCCTGCGCGCGGGCCTACAACGACTGGCTCATCGAGCTCTGCAGCCGCGCACCTGACCGCGTCGCCGGCATCGCGCTCGTCCCTGTGGCCGACGTCGACGCCGCGGTCGCCGAGGTTGTCCGCACGCACGACGCCGGCCTCCGCGGCGTGCTCGTCCCTGGCCGCCCACCTGCGGGCCATTACGCGGAGCCCCGCTTCGATCCACTGTGGGCAGCAAGCGCAGAGCGGTGGCTCCCGGTGTCGTTCCACATCGCACTGACCGGTGACCCGGTGGGCGATCCGACGCTCGGCTCGGGGATTCGCATGATGACCGTGATGAGCGTTGTGCAGGCGATGCAGCAGACACTCTCGCTCTTGATCTTCGGCGGGGTGTTCGACCGCCATCCCGATCTTCGCGTCGTGTCCGCCGAGCACGACGCCGGCTGGGTCGCGCACTACGCGTACCGCCTGGACCAGCTCTTCGACCGCCATCGTCACTGGCTCGGGACCGACATCGCGATCCGCCGCCGTCCGAGCGACTACATCGGCACCAACGCGTACTTCACGTTCCAGAAGGATCCGGTCGCGGTCGCGACGCGCCAACGCGTCGGCGTCACCCAGCTCATGTGGGCGAGCGACTATCCCCATTCCGACTCGACGTGGCCGCACTCCCGGAAAATGATCGAACGGGACTTCGGAGGGGTCCCCGACGACGAGCTCGCCCTGCTCGTCGGCGGGAACGCCGAGGCGCTCTACGAGCTGGAACCGGTGACGAGCCCGTCGAGCAGCAGCTCAAGGTAAAAGTCGGCGATCTCCTCGGGGCGGTACTTGCCGTCCGGTCGATACCAGCGGACGCTGATCCAGATCGAGTCGCGCATGAAGCGGTAGATCATGCCGGCGTCGAGGTCGGACCGGAAGACCCCCGCCCGCATGCCGTGCTCGATGACGCCGACCCACAGCCGCTCGGTCTCTTCCGCGCCTTCTCGCAGATATGCGAAGCGCGGGAACTGCACGAGGAAGTTGAACTCGTTGATCATGACGGCCAGCGCGGCCGGGTTCCCGCCGAGAGAGCTGAACGCCTCCCGGACGAGGGCGCGCAAGACATCGAGCGGGTCGCCACCCTCCGCCACCGTGGCTCGGTACTGACCCACGATGTGGTCGAGGAAACCGTGCATGATCTCGTCGAGCATCGACTCCTTCGAGTCGAAGTGGTGATACAGGCTCCCGGAGAGGATGCCGGCCGCGTCGGCGATCTCGCGGACGGTCGTGCTCGCGTACCCCTTGTCGGCGAAGATCTTCGCCGCGAGCGCGAGGATCTCTTCCCGCCGCTCCGACACCAGCGGCGCCGCACCCTTGCCCGGCTGACGCGCAGCGCTCATGACGCCTCCGCTTTCGCGAGGATCACGTTGCGCCACCGGTCGACAGTGGCCGAGTAGCCGGGTGGAACCACGATCGTCGCGTCGGCGCCGTCAACCATCGCGGGCCCGACGAGCCGGCATCCCGGCTCCAGGCGGGACCAGTCGAACACGGGCGTGGCCGTGAACCCACCGACCTCCGCGAACGACGCCGCTCTCTCTCCGGCGACCGCCACGCTCGCGTCGCGCTCGGCGACCGCGTGAGGCCGGGGAGAGAGCTTGTCGACCACTCGCACGACGCGCACCCGCGCATTCACGAGCTGTGCCGGCGCCTCGGCGTCGATCCCGTAGGTCTGTCGGTAGACCTCGTGGAACCGTTTCGCCAGCGCGGTCAGATCCTCGTCTCCCAGCGGCCCGTCAGGTACGGACACCGTCAGCTCATGGGCCTGCCCGTGGAAGCGCATGTCGGCCGACCGAGTCACCGCGAACGTCGCGCGCGCGTCACCGAGCGCGTCGCGCCCGCGCGCCTCCAACTCCTCGAAGAGCTGAGTGAGCGCGGTGGCGTCGGCTTCCTCGAGGTCGAGAATGCGGGTCTGGACGAGGTCGACGGTCAGATCCGAACTCACCAGTCCGACCGCCGACCCGACACCGGCCGCCCACGGCACCACGACCAACTGGATCCCGAAGGCGGCCGCGAGCCGCGCGACGTGCATCGGCCCGGCGCCACCGAATCCCACGAGGGTGAAGCCCCGGGGATCGATGCCACGCTGGACCGTGACCACTCGGATCGCAGACGCCATCGTCGCGTTGACGATCTCGTGGATAGCGTGCGCCGCGCCCGTGACGTCGATATCCAAGGGCGCGGCGACCGATTGCTCCACGGCCGCCGCCGCGAGCTCCGGGTCGAGCGTGACTCCGCCGGCGAGACCGGCCGGATCGAGATAGCCAAGGAGCAAATTGGCCCCTTGCCGCCGATCTGGAAGTCGTGCGTGATCGCCGGGCTGCCGCCGCGGACGATGCCCGTCTTCGCCGTGGTCCCACCCATGTCGAACGAGATCACATCGGCGACGCCCACGCTCCGGCCGACGATCCCGGCTGCGGCGACACCGGCGGCGCCGCCTGACTCGACGGTGGCGACCGGGCGGCGAGCCGCGGCCTGGGCCGACATCACTCCCCCGCTCGATTCCATGATCTCGACGGGGCACTCGATCCCGATGTCGCGAAGGCGCGACTCGAGCCCGGCGACATACCCCGCCATGACCGGGCCCACGAGCGCGCACACCGCTGTGGTCATCGCCCGCTCGAACTCCCGAATCTCGGGCCAGACCTCCGACGAGCAGACGACGTAGGCGGTCGGCAAGGCGGCACGAAACGCCTCGGCCACGCGCTGCTCGTGCGCGGGATGCGCGTACGCGTGCAGAAAGCACACGGACACGCCGGCAGGCCGTGCGGCCGCGACGCGCCGGGCAACGTGTGCGATCGCCTCGTCGGTGAGCGGCACGAGGACCTCACCATGGGCGCTCACTCGTTCAGCGACCTCGAACGTGAGGCGAGCGTCGATGCACGACGACGTTGGTTGCGAGCGTCGTCCCGTGCACGAGACGCGAGACGGCACCAGCATCGACGCCGGCGCGGTCGAGCACGTGACGGATCCCCTCGACGACCCCGCGGCGCGGATCGTCCGGAGTCGTGAGGACCTTTCCGATGGTGACACCGCCCGCGCTGTCGGCCAGGACAACGTCGGTGAACGTACCGCCGACGTCGACACCGACGAAGTGGGCGTGTGGCTCGGTCACGGGCGGTGCTCGGCGATCCGCTCGTCACGGAGACGATCGGTGGCGGGTTGATCGATCGAGGTCCCCGAGCCGTCGAGCACGACCGCGTAGTCGCGTGTCGCGCCCTCCGCCGAGACCTGGCCCGCCAGCACGTCGGCGAGGACCCGCTCCGGGTCGCGGCGCTCGGGTGGGCCCAGGCCACCCCCGCCCGAGGTGCGCAGCACGAAACGCTCCCCGCCTGCGATCTCGACGTTGGCCGCCTTGGCCGGCAGCACGTCGGTCGTCCCGTCGTGCCGCTCGACGACGAAGGTGCCTGCCCGGCCGGGACGGCCGCCGCGGGCGCCCGGTGGTGGCAGGTCCATGCGGGCGCCCCGCACGGTCACGACGGCCGGAGTGAGCAGCTCGATCACCGTCTCGACGCCGAGCCCGCCCCGCCACGTCCCGGCTCCCCCGGAGTCGAGCCACAGGCGCGACGACCGTACGACCAGCGGGTACTGGGCCTCCAGCGGCTCGATCTGGGGGAGCACCGACCGGCCCCCGAGGAAGAACGCACCGGTGGCGTCGGGACCGTCGGAACCGGCCCGGGCGCCCAGGCCGCCGAACTCGTAGAAGAGGTTCAGCCATGGCGTGCCTCCCGCATCGACGCCGCTGAGCGAGAAGACGTGGATCAGCGCGCTCGCGCCGACGGCATGGTCGGGGCGCGCCTCCGCGAGAGCCTGCAGGATCGCCTCGACCGCCGCGGCCACGGTCATGACCCTCCCACCGCAGGCGGCCGGCGGGTCCGGATTCACGAGCGTGCCGCCGGGTAGGCGCGTATGCAGCGCGCGAAAGCAGCCCTCGTTCATCGGGATCGTCGGGTCGGCGAAGCACCGCACCGCGTACACCACGCCCGACAGGGTCTGCGAGAACGACGAGTTGATGGTCCCTCGCGCCTGGGGAGACGTGCCACCGAAGTCCACGTCGATCCTGCCGTCCTGCGCGGTCACGGCGACCATGACCTTGAACGCGCGATCCGGGTCGACACCGTCACCGTCGATCTCGAACGCGCCGCGGTACGTGCCCGCAGGGAGCCGGCGCAGATCCTCGCGCATGCGCCGTTCCGTATCGTCAATCGAATCTCGGACGAAACGCTCGACCGTGGTTGTGCCAAAGCGTCCGAGCAGCTCCTCCACCCGCTGTGCGATGACGTTCACGCCCGCGATGAGGGCTCGGACGTCGCCGATCACTTTGTCGGGCGCCCGGCTATTGCGGGCGATGATGCCCAGGACATCGTCCACCGGCTCGCCCTTCCGATACAGGTGGACAGGCGGCAGCAACAGCCCCTCGGCGAACGTGTCAGTGGCCAGGGCCGCGAGCCCTGCCACCGCGTTGCCGCCGAGGTCGGCGACGTGGATGAGGGTGCCGGCGAAGAACACGACCCGGCCCTCACCGAAGATGGGTCGAAACACCAGGATGTCGTTGGCGTGTATGCCGCCGCGGTACGGATCGTTCAGGGCGAAGACGTCGCCCGGCTGGATCGAATCGAGCGGGTCGTCTTCGAGGAGTGACGGCAGCGAGCTGCGGAGGCTCGCCCCGTGCATGAGGCTCGTCGCCGTGGACTGGGCGACGAGTTGGCCGCCAGCGTCGAGGATTGCCGCGCACGCGTCGGCACCCTCCTGGATGAAGGTGCTGTGCGACGAGCGCACGACGACCACGCTCGCCTCCTCGGCTGCCACCAGCAGGCCGGTGCGGATGATCTCGCCCGTGATGGCGTCGTCGACGGCCGTCGCGTTCGGCATGCCTGTGCCTGCTCCTGCGCGCTGGGCCCGGTGCTGCCGGGGACGGCAGCCTCCCGGCCGAGGGAACCTGCCGGCGATCTTCCCGCCCGATTCGCACCCAACCTAGCGCACGCTTGGTTGCGTCTGCTTGACTGGAGCCGTGCGGGAACCAAGGACGGTCACGGGCGCGACGCGCCCAACGAAGGGCAGCTAGGGCTAGTACTGGTCGGGCGCGGGAGGCGTCCGCGCGACACAGGGGGGAGACTCGTGAGACTTCGAAGGTCCTTGTGCACGCTGCTCGCCGTAGGAGTCGCAGCCTCCGTCATTGCTGCGACTGGGAGCTCGACCGCGGCGGCTGGCAAGACCCCGACGGTGAAGATCATCCTGCTCGCCGAGACCACGGGCGAGAGCTCGGCCGCGGTCCCCTACTACGCCAATGGCGCGGAAATGGCGAAGGACGAACTGGGCGGTCGGGTCGAGTACACGCGCATCCCCGCGCCGCTCGCGCCTGCGGGGGCGGAGAACGCGTTCCAGCAAGCGCGTGACCAGAATCCCAACGCGATCATCGGCTTCCCGGCCAGCTCGCAGGGCATCGCGGTATCGGCGAGCATCAAGAGCGCTGGCATCCCGTTCTTCTCTCTGTCCTCGGGTGAGCAGTTGGTGAAAAACGGCCCCAACGGCGCCAAGAATCTCTTCCTGATCCGTCCGATCGACACGGTGGTCGCGACCGCCCAGGCCCAGTATGTCGTGGACACCCAAAAGAAGAAGAAGATCGGGCTCGAGTGCGTCGACAACGCGACCGGAGTCAACGGCTGCAACGCGGCGAGGAAGGTGATCCAGGGGAAGCAGGGCGTCAGCATCGTCGCCGAGCGCACGAACTCCACGACGGCAACCGACCTCACCGAGCAGGCGACGGCGATGAAGGGTGCCGACGCCATCCTCGACTACAACTTCCCGAACCCGCTCGGCGTCATGTCGAACCAGCTCGTCGACAACGGGATCAACGTGCCCCACGTTGACGGCGCGAGCGCGGGGATCATCGCCGCCGGTGGCGTCGTGAAGGACAAGGCGGCGTCGAACCTCAAGGGCACCGACGACTGTGTCCCGACCATCGACAAGCGATCAAAAGTCAAGAAATGGGTCTCGGACTACCAGTCGAAGTTCGGAGCCCCTCCGATCTACTCGGCGGCGCAGACGTACGACATGGTGAAGTTGATCGCGGCCGCGGCGAAGAAGGCCGGCTCGACCAGCCCGGCCAAGTTGATCGCGGCGATCGCTTCGATCTCGTACGACGGCATCTGCGCGAAGTACAAGGCCGATGACCTCAACGTGCTTCAACACGTTGCCAACATCGTGAAGTTCAACGCCCAGGGCAAGGAAAGCATCGCCAAGCCTCTGAGTTTTGCTCCCGGAGCGCTTCCGGGAGTCGTGCCTGAAACCACGACGACGACGGCTGCGACCGCACCGCCATCGTCGACGTAACGGAGCGGCTCCGAGTGCGCCAAGCTCTCGCGAGCAGAGCGGCATGAGCAACTTCGTCGCGCTGCTCGCGAGCGGCCTGGCCGTGGGCGCGATCGCGGCGCTCGCGGCAGTCGGCTTCCTGCTCATCTACAAGGCCACGGGGGTGGTGAACTTCGCTCAGGGAGAGCTCATCACCCTTGGCGCCTATATCGCGATCTGGCTCACCCAAAAAGATGGGGCGTTCGGCCTGGGAGCGCTCGGGCTCGTGCCCGGCTACGTCGTCACCATCCTGATCATGTTCGTGATCGGCATGGGTCTCGAGCGGGTCGCGTACGCACCGCTTCGCGGCCGTTCGATCCATGTGATCGTCATCACGACGCTGGGCGCGGCGGTCGTGCTGCGGGCGTTCATCGGGCTGTGGCAGGGCACTACACCCCAGTACCTCGACAGCCCTGTTCGTGGCGACGTGTTGAAGATCGCGGGCGCGAACATCAGCTACCAGCGGGTTCTGATCGTCGTCGTGAGTGCAATCGTCGTCATCTCCACGATCCTGTTGTTCCAGTTCACGCAGTTCGGGCGCCAGCTCCGGGCGACCGCCGCCGACCGCGACACGGCGAAGCTCTGCGGTGTCCCCGTCAACTGGCTGTCGATGCTGGCGTTCGGTCTTTCGGCTGCGCTCGCCGGGCTCGCCGGTATCCTGCTCGCCCCGCTCGGGAGCGTGGACCTCACGCTCGGATTCAACTTCATGATCCTCGGCTTCGCAGCCGCAGTGCTCGGGGGTTTCGGCAGCATCGGCGGTGTCGTGGTCGGAGGCGTCGCGATCGGACTCGTGCAGCACCTCTTCGGTGGGTACGTGCTGCGGGATTACAACGCGATCTTCCCGTTCGTCTTGATGATCCTGGTCATTGCCCTCCGCCCGCAGGGCGTGTTCGCCCGCGCAGCCGTTCGGCGCTTGTGAGGGGAGTGCCGTGAGCCTGCCCCGATGAGCACGCCGTGGACGACGCTCGAGAAGCCTCGCGCCGCGCTGCCGGCAGAGGTGTCTCCGGACAGCTCCCGCGGCGAGCGTCCACGCCCGCCTGTCATGCGGGGCCAGCCGTATCTCTGGCTGGCGCTGTTCCTGCTCGGTGTCGCGCTCTTTCGTCAGTTCGGCGTGTCGGGGTTCGGCGACGCCGACTTGATCAATACGTGGCTCTACTTCTCCGTCATCGTCGTCGGCTTTTATCTCGTCTTCGGCGTGTCGGGGCAATTCGCCTTCTCCCAGGCTGTGTTCGCCGCCATCGGGGCATACACGTCGGCTTGGGCGACACGGGTCGCGCTCTTCGGCGTCGACTCGTTCTGGATGGGCGTGGTCGTGGGGATCGTCATCACCGCCGTGATCGCCGCGGCATTCGGGTTTCTGATGCGCCGCGCCTCGCACTTCTACTTCGCGATCGGGACGCTCGGTCTCAGCGAGATCGTCCTCGAGGTCCTGCGGAAGTGGACCGACTTCTCCGGGGCGAGCGGCGACACCACGGTCGGCATACGACACATCTCGCTGTTCGGGTACCCGCTCGACAACCCGTACCGGATCTTCTGGGTGTGGCTCGGCGCGTTGGCCCTGATGCTGCTGCTCACGATCTTCCTCGCTCGCTCGCCGGTTCTGCGGGAGGCGATCGCGACGCGCGACCAGGACGTCGTCGCCGCGACTCTCGGCGTGGCGATCCTCCGCTCGCGCATCACGATGTTCGTGTTGGGATCGACGATCGCCGGCGTCGGCGGAGCCATCTTTGCGCACACCAAGGGTTTCGCTACGGCAGATTCTTTCGGCATCGACCTCGGGCTGGGCATCTTCGTCATGCTCATTCTCGGTGGCCTCGATTCGCGCTGGGGGCCGATCGTGGGCGCCGCGTTCTACGTCTTCGTGCCGCAGTGGCTCCAGGGTGGCGTGCTCGGCATCCCGGGCATCGATTTCACGGTGAACGTGTTCGGCCAAGAGCACCGGCTGGGGGACTTCCGCGACATCTTCTTCGGCTCGCTGCTCGTGATCGCGATGATCGCGTTCCCCGAGGGCCTGGTCGGGATCGGCCGTCGCGTACGATCGCTCCTGCTCGGACGCGCGCACCCCGCGCAGCGTACGTGGCTCAGCGATCTTTTCGGGCTCACGCCGAAGAAGCAGCCGGCGGCGGACGAGGGGGCTCGCGTTCGCGAAGCCACCGTGGCATCGCCGCCGCCCGTCGGGGCGGGAGCCATCGACGGCGCAACGAGGGCACCCTCGGGCACCCCGGTGCTCGAGGCCCACGACATCAAGGTGCAGTTCGGAGGCGTGCGCGCCGTCGATGGCGTCAGCCTGTCGGTGCTCGAAAACGAGATCCTCGGTCTCGTCGGGCCGAACGGCAGCGGCAAGACCACGTTCCTCAACGCGCTGACCGGCGTGGTTCCGGCATCAGGGTCGCTACGCGTGCGCGGGAGCCGGGTGCGCCTCGCACGGGCGGGCCGGGTTCGGGCGTTGGCGGTCGTGCGCACCTATCAGACTCCGCAGACCTACGACCACCTCGCCTGCATCGAGGACGTGCTGCTGTCGACTGCCGACCGTTCCCTCACCGGAATCACTCCCGCGTGCCTCGGGCGACTGGCGGTCGTGCGCCGTGATCGCGCGCGGTGGGAGGCAGCGGCGCGGGCGCTCGAGCGCGTCGGGCTCATCGGGCTGGCCGAGGAGCCGGCCGCCCGCCTGTCCTATGGTCAGCGCCGCCTGCTCGAGCTCGCGCGCGCGATCAACGCGCAGCCGCAGATCCTCCTGCTCGACGAGCCGTCGGCGGGCCTCGACTCCTCCGAGACCGATCAGCTCGTCGCGCATTTGCGTCGCTTGCAAGGTGAGGGCGTGTCCATGCTGCTCGTCGACCACAAGCTCGACTTCATCACGTCGCTGTGCGACCGGGTGGCGGTGCTCGAGCTGGGCCGGCTCGTGGCCGTCGGCCCCGCTGCCACCGTGTTCGAGGATCACCGCGTCGTCGACGCGTACCTCGGCGTCGACGAAGAGGCAACGAGCCGTGCTTGAGCTCCGGGGCGTCGAGGTGTCCTACGGCCCCGTCCAAGCGGTGCGCGGGATCGACTTGCACGTGGGCGAGCGCGAGGTGCTCGCCGTCATCGGCCCGAACGGCGCCGGGAAATCATCGACGCTGCGAGCGATCTCCGGCCTCGCGCCGTTTCGCGGCTCGATCCGCTTCGACGGTGTGGATTGCCGCCGGCTCAGCGTCCAAGGCGGCGCGCGGCGTGGTCTCATTCATGTCCCGGAAGGGCGGCGCGTGTTCACGACGCTCAGCGTGCACGAGAACCTTCTCGTCGGCGCCACCGCGCGTCGCGGCCGCACCGAAGGCTACGGCGTCGACGAGGTCTACGACCTCTTTCCGGCGCTCGCCCCGATTCGCCGCCGGGTGGGCGGAGCGCTCTCGGGGGGCGAGCAGCAGATGGTCGCGATCGGGCGTGCGCTCGTGGCCGGCCCGCGGCTGTTGCTCCTCGACGAGCCATCGCTGGGACTCGCGCCGAAGGTCGCCCGGTCGCTCTTCGCCGCGCTCGCCCAGATCGCGACGCGAACCCCGTTGCTGCTCGTCGAGCAGAACACGGTCATGGCGCTCAAGGTCTGCAACCGGGCGGCGGTGATGGTCAAGGGCCGGATCGTCCTCGAGGGGTCGGCGGCCGAGCTCACCGACCGCTCGGCGCTCGTGGCCTCCTATCTGGGCGAGGAGCCCGCGGTCGCCACAGGGTGAGCCCAGCCAACCTAGCGCGCGCTTGGTCGCGTCTGCTGTACTAAGGAAGCCGGCGAGGAGGGAGTGATGCGGAACGGGTTCAAGGTCTTCGACGCCGACGCCCACGTCATCTATCCCCCCGACCTCTGGTCGCGTTTCCTCGACAAGAAGCACCGCGACCGGGTCGGCCGCAGGAGCCCGGCCGGCCTCGACCACTACAACCCGGTCACCGTCGACGGCCGCTGGACCCAGCACCCGACGTCGATCTACGGGCAGTTCCAGAAGGCCATCAACTGGACCGCCGACGACATGATCGCCAAGTACGGCGAGGAGATCGTCACCGAAGGCTTCACCGGCGACCGAGTGGCCCGAGCGATCGCCGTCGAAGGCGTCGACGTGATGCTGATCTACGGCCCCGAGTACGACATGTGGCTCGAAGGGATCGACCCCGAGCTCCAGGCCGCCATGGCCCGGGCGTACAACCGCTGGGGCCAGGAGATGCGGGAGACCTCGGACGGCCGCGTCCTCACCTCGGGGCCGGTGCCGCTCAACGACGTGAGCCGGGCGGTCGAGGAGATCCAGTTCGCGCACGACGTGCTCGGCATCGCGTGCTTCTGGGCGCGGCCTGACCAGTTCAACCACCGCAACCTCGGCGACCGCTACTACGACCCGATCTACGAGCTTCTCCAAGACCTCGACTGCGCGTTCGCAACCCACGAGTACATGGGTCTGAACGCTCCGACCGCGGGTTCCGACCGTTTCGACACCTTCACCGAGTGGCACACGGTCGTGCACCCCCACGAGGCGCAGTGCGCTGTGCTCTCGATGATCGTGCACGGCGTCTTCGAGCGATTCCCGCGCTTGCGCGTTGCTTACATGGAGGCGGGCTGCGGTTGGCTGCCATCGTGGCTTCACCGCATCGACGAGCACCTCGAGCTTGCCGGCACGGTCGAAGCTCCCGAGCTCACCGCGTCAGCCACCGAATACTTTCGGCGGAATTGTTGGATCTCGACCGAGTGCGACGACCGTTTCGTGTCCGACGTCATCCGATGGCTGGGCGACGACCACATCGTGTTCGAAACCGACTACCCGCACCCGGACTCCAAGTATCCGAAGGCCACCGAGCACTTCCTCGCACTCGACCCGAGACTCGTGCCCGAGGGGAGCAAGCGGAAGATCTTGTGGAACAACGCCGTCGACCTGTACCGGTTCCCCGCCGACTATGTGCCGGCTGCGTGAGCGGTGAGCGATGATTCGCCGGCCGTTCGCCGCGCTCGACTACGAGGCGCTGGTCCGGGCGTATCCCCCGCCCCCTGAGTATTTCGAGACCGCCTGGTTCGCTCCCACCGACGAGATCGAGGCGGTCCAGCTGGCCCGGCTCCGCCAGCGGGCGGTGGCCGCCGCGCGTGTCCCGTTCTTCGAGCGGCGCTGGGCGGCTGTCGGCTTCGACCCGCGGTCGATCCGCACGCTCGACGACCTCTGGAGAGCGCCGGCTTACACCGTCGAGGACATTCGCAAGAGCATCGATGCCCACCCGCCATGGGGCGACTACCAGGGAGTGACGCCGGTGGATGCCCTGCGCGAGCCGATGCGCGTCTACATGTCGGGCGGCACCACCGGGAAGTCGCGGCCGACCTTCTACACGCAATGGGACCGCGAGGTCGGCGCCGTGCTCACCGCGCGTGCCCTCTACATGCAGGGCATCCGCCCCGGCGACGTAGTCCTGAACTCGTGGGCGTACGGCACTCACAACGGGGCGTTCGCCTTCGACGAGGCGCTCCACCGGTGGCTCAACTGCATCGTGCTCACCACCGGCACCGGAAACGTCACGAGCAGCGAGCGCCAGGTGGAGCTGGCCATCGAGTACGGCGCGACCGCCATTCTCACCACCGGTGACTACTTGCTGCGGCTTGCCGACGCCGCGCGCGAGATGGGCTACGACCCCTCGACCGACTTCAAACTCAGCGCCCTTCCGAACATCGGTGATCGCGACCTGCTCGAGTCGACGTTCGGAGCCGAGTGCTTCAACTCGTATGGCTTCCACGAGGTGCAGTGGGTCTCGGTCGAGTGCCCGGCCCACGACGGACTCCACGTCTTCGAGGACGCGTTCATCGTGCAGATCGTCGATCCCGAGACCGGCCAGCCGCTCCCCGACGGTGAGCCCGGCGCGATCTGCATCACGGAGCTCTACAAAACCGGGAGCCCACAGTTCCGGTACAACATCATGGATCTCTCCTACCTGTACCCGCGCGAGCAGTGCACGTGCGGGAGCTGGCTGCGCCGCATGGGCCCGTTCGCGGGTCGGGGCGACAACATGGTGAAGTTGCGGGGCGTGAACGTGTGGCCCGAGGCCGTCGGAGAGATCGCGCTGTCCGTCCCCGGGGTCGTCCCCGACTGGTTCGTGCGGGCCGTGCGCGTCGAGAACCGCGACGAGCTCATCGTCTCGGTGGTGAGCGACCGCGACCCGATCGA
>WNGE01007618.1_pt1 | contig 14761 bp, 21 predicted proteins | sample 5400651 | NCBI WGS metagenome assembly WNGE01 (sample SAMN13153370, study PRJNA577476) | soil metagenome | isolation source: 60 cm soil or saprolite under grassland replicate 2 | place: USA:California | collected 2016-06-15 | reverse complement strand
CGGGCGGCCGGACAGCACCCGGCCCAGCTGCGCCGCCTGCACCCCCGGGAGCTTCCGCAGCTCGGCGATGACCTGCCGCAGCAGCGGCGCGAGATTTTCGTCCTGCCCCGCCGGGACGAGATGCTCCGGCCGGCCGGTGGCGTTGTACATCGGCGGGTTCCAGCCCGGCGCCAGCCACCCCCCGGAATCCATGAACTGCCGGTAGGCACCCGTCTCGAACGTCACCCACGGGGAGAACCCGCCCGCGCCGCGGTACTTCAGCACCGCCTCGCGGGCGTTCACCTGCGGGTTGAACAGGAACGGCTGATCGCGGGGGTCAACCGCGCCGAGGATCTGCCACAGGCCGCTTGCGCCTGACGGGTTGAACGCGCGCGGGTTACCGCCGGACTCCGCCAGCGCGATCGCCGCGGCGACGTGCGCAGTCCCCGCACCCGGGCCCCCGGCGCCCGTCCACAGGCCCTCCAGGTACCGCAGCCCCGCCCGGCCGAGGCCGCCGGGGAACGCCTGCCCGCCCGCGCCTGCCTGCGCGGCGCGGTGCATCGCCACGACTAGCGCATCGGCTATGGCACGGACGGTTGCCGCGTTCTCCGACCGCACCCATTTGTTCAGGCCGCCGAGACCGTCAGCGTAGGAACCGGCGACGCCGCCGGAGGCGAAGCCGGGGATCTTCCCGCGCAGGTGATCTACGGCCCCGGAGGAGACGATCTGAGTAGGAACGACCAGCTCACCCTTGGACACGCGGGCCAGGACATCATCAGCGGTCGGCGTGGTGCCCGCCGTGATGAACATCCCGCGGGCCGCGCCGGTACCGCCGGGGAACCCGCCAGGCAGCGACTGGCCCGACAGGTTCCACTTGCCGTGCGCCATGACCGTCAGGCGCACGTTCTCGGACTTCAGGCCCTTCTCCGTGTTGATCAGGTCCTGGATCAGCTTCCGCAGCGCCTTGTTCTTCCCGGCCATCTTCTCCAGTCGCGGGATGTTCGCGTCGATGATCCGGTTGTAGTCGCTGGTCTTCCCGGTAGCCGCGAAAACCTGGGATGCGGTGGCCCCCACCTGGCCGATGTAAGTGTCGAACGCCGCGCGGGCCGCGCCCTGCTTGCCGGTCAGCTTCTCCGTCTTGCCGCCAGCCGCGTCCAGCGCCTTCGCCGCGTCCTTCGCATCACCTGCCAGCGTGATAAGGGCCTGGTCGGCGGTGACGGCCGGGTTGAAGAACTGGCTCAGCGCGTCGCTGAGGGCCGTCGTCCGGTCCTTGGCCGTCAGCGTCTTGTTCGAATAGTCCTGAATGTCCTTCGCGAGCTGCGACGTGGGCCGCTGAGCCTTCAGGTTCGCGTTGCCGTACGCCTCCGCCTGCGTGACCGCGTCCTTGAACGACTGGCCGCCCTTATTGACGTCCTTGGCCAGCACCCCGGAATGAAACGCCAGGGACCGGGCCGCTTCCTCGGTAATCCCGTACTTGCGCTGCAGGATGGTCAGGAACTCGTTCTGCCTGTTGCCCGAGGTCACCAGCCGCTGCTGCGCGGCGGTCAGCTGGTCGGTGGCGCCGGACAGGTGCCCCGCGTCGGTGGTGCCGGTGACCATGCCGGTGTGCAGGTTGACGAGGTTCTCGGCCGCGCCCTTGTTCTCGCCGGCGTACTTGCCGATCGCGGTCGCGGCGCGGAAGTAGCCCTCGGTGTTGAACCCGACGGCCTTGTTCTGGTCCTCCAGCGTCTTGATGGTGCGCCCGGTGGCGGTGCCCATGGAGTTCAGCCAGAACACCAGGCCCGTGAGCGCCCCGGTGGCGAGGACCGCCCACCCGAGCGGCGACACCGCGTCCAGCGCGGCCCCGGACGCCGCGGCGCCTTTCTCCGCGAGGCTCAGCTCGCCCATGCCCGCAGCCGCGGCCTTCGCGGCGGCACCCATCCCGGCGACGCCGGTGATCTTCAGCAGGCCGCCGAGCACGCCGATCTTGTTCGCGGCCAGCCCGACAGCGAGGAGCCCGAGCGCCGCGCCCTCCAGCGGATCCGGCAGCACGGAGATGATCTTGTCCAGGGCCTGCAGCCCTGCGGTCAGGACCTTCAGCTCGAACAGGCCCGCGCCGCCCGCAGCCTGCGCCAGGGTCAGGATCGTGTGCACCAGCGTGGTGACGTCGGTGCCGAGCAGCCGGATCGCCTGCGGCGCGACCGTCCCCGCGTAGCCGATGAACTGCCGCAGCCCCGAATCGTTCTCGAACTGGACGAGGAAATGCTCGATCGACCCGCCGGAGGACGCGGCCAGCTTCCCCAGCGGTCCGAGCAGCTGATCCGCCGTCTGCAGCGCGGTGTTGAACACCTGGAACGTGCGCGGCTCCATCGACTTGGACAGCTGGTCGTAGTGGTCTTTGAGCGCCAGCAGGCCCCGGGCCGCGTTCCGCTGCCGGTTGTCCAGGGTCACCCACCCGGCAGCCAGGCCGCCCGGGCCGGTCAGGGCCTTCCCGATGGGCAGGATGGACCCGACCGCCAGCCCGCCGAACGCCGCGAACGCGGCACCGCCGGCCAGCAGCGGGCCGGTCAGCGGGGCGCCGAGCCCGATAGCCGTGGCGATCCACGACCCGCCGCGCTGATCCCCGCCGAGGCCCTTCTTCGTCCCCTCGCTGATCCCGGTGCCGAGATCCTGCCCGGCCTTGTCGCCCTCGGCCTTCAGCTCCGCCCGCAAGACGGCGAGCTGCCGCAGCGCCGCGGACTTTTCTATGGTCGGGCGGATCTCCGGGTTGAGTTTCCCGAGCTTGTCCGCCTCAGCGGCGATGGCATCCAGCTGCGCCTGGGCCTTCGCCGTGTCGGCGAACAGCTTCAGGCTGACTTCCCTGGTCAGTGCCATTAGAAGCCCCTTACTGCCCCGCGCGCTTCATCAGGTACCGGATCAGGTGGTCGAACTGCCGGACGGTGAGCCGGTCGATTTCCCACGGCCTGATCCCGAAAACCTCGGCGAAGGCTCCCGTGTACTCGATGCGCCCTGACCGGAGGGCGCTGCGGTAGGGCCCGCCGCGGCTTTCGCCTCATCCACGGCGGCCTGCGCCTCGCGGATCGCCGCCAGCCGGGCGTTAAGCCACGGCGCCGAGAGCTTGCTGACAGGGAAGTCCACGCCCTCAATGGGGATGTCCGGGTCGCCGTCATGGAAGATCAGCCACCCGAGCGCCTGATAGCACGCCGCCCGGCCCCTTGCCAGCCCTTCATCGAAATCCACCAGCGGGCCGCCGATGTGCTCCTCGACGGCGATGCCCTGCTTGATGGTCAGCGAATCATCGTCGTAGGACCAGGACTTCCCGTCGTACTCGAACTTGATGATCAATGCGGGGTTCCTATCTGAAGCCGTGATTCTTCGCCCACCCGGTGATGACGCCGTTGCCCCACACGTCCGCAGCCTTCGTCGCCTGCCGCTCTGCCGCGGCGGCCAGGTAGGGCCGGGCAATTTGCTTGACCCAGGTCCATTCCTTGCGGGTCATCGTCGGCCGGCCGTACACCGGGTGGGACAGGCCCAGTTCGAACGTGGCGGCCTGGGGTGCCCCGGGGCCCCCGGCCGTGATCGTGGCCGACTTCCCGTCACCGCTAACGCTGACCTTGATGGACAGCGGGACGCGGCGGGACCAGCGGGCCGCGGACGTGCGGGCGTCAGCGGCGACGATGTCCGCGGCATCACGGAGCGGCCTGCCGCCCGCGCCGAGAGAGCCGACGGAGATGCCCTGCCCGGCCGGGAGGCGGTGGGACCTGGGTCCTGGCATATCCGGGCCTTCCGTCACTTGACACCCTGGTACCAGGGTTGTACCGTTCAGGTCTGTACCACCCATGTACAACGGGGAGAGGAAACCATGAAGGCCATCGTCACCGCCGCGCTCAGCGCGGCCATCGCCATCGGCGTCGCAGCCTGCGGCCCGGCACCCGCCAGGACCGCGGCAGCGCAGCAGCCGCTGCCCGCGCTGAGCACCAATCCCGTCAGCACCTACACGGCACCCGCCCCGGTGCCGAGCCCGGACGGCACCTACTCCGGGTCCTGCGACTACACGCTGACCAGCGACTTCAGCAGCAGCATCTCCGGTCACCTGATCGGCGAGATCGACCTGGAGAACACCGGCAACGTCGGCACGATCGACCGTGTCCGCATCACCTGGCCGCAGGAAGGCTTCCCGCCCATCGTGGCCACCCGCACCGTCCGCACCCCGGCCGGGGCGAGCAAGACCGTCCGGTTCCACGTGGCCGCCAGCTCGAACATGATCGACGAACTGCAGTCCTGGCAGGAGCACCACAACCTCCGCGACGGCTGCCACTACCGCGCCACCATCACCGGCACCTACGGCGGCGCCCGGTGACCTACGACCTGCATGTGCGCATCGGCGATGATCTCGGGGAGTTCCTCCGGGCCTATGCCGGTGCGCGCGGCATCACCATCACCACCGCCCTGTCCGTCCTGCTGGCCGAGGCACGCGCCCGCGAGGAGGCGTCATGAGAATCTCAGGCTGCGGCACCGTAACCGCGGCCATCGCCGCGGCGCTCATCATCACCGGATGCGGCGGTCACTCCGCTGCTGTCCGCCCGGCCGTGGCCACCACGGCCGCGGCCACTATCACCGCTCCCGCCGGGTGCGCGCAGGCAGCCCTGGTTACCGCCGCGATCCGCTCGGACCTGCATGCTGACCCGTCTGGCACGAAGGCTGCGCTGCGGCAGCTTCAGAACCTCGAAAACAGCCTGCCGCCCGGCCAGCTTCAGGCAGATGTGAGCCTCGCTGCACTGGACCTGGCCAAGTTCCGGGTGGAGATGCTGTACGGCTTCAACGCCGCCCGCACCGCTAGGCACTTCGCCGCCAGCCTGGACAAGATCGGGGCTGACTGTGGCCGGTGACCCGGTGAGATGCGGACTGTGCGGCCATGACGGGCCGCTGGACGAGCACTGCGACGAGCCCCGGTGCGCTGACGTGCTGGCATGCCTGGACCGCCGCAGCAAGCCCCGCGCTGGCGGGGGCTCCGGTGGCTGAGCCGCGCATGACCGTCCCCGTTTACCGGATGAACCCCGCCGAAGACGAGATCCGGTTCGGTGAGGAGATCACCGAGGGCATGTGGGTACTCGCGGATTCCCCTATCTTCCGCAGCCCGCACGGTGGCGGTGAGGATGAGAAGATCCGCGCCCAGCGATTCCGCCGCGTCACCCGGCTGCGCCGCGAGCCTGCCAGCAGTATCAACCCGGACTCCCTGATCATCTTCGTCGGCGAGTGGGTTGACGGCTATCAGGAAGTCCACAGGTACGCCGAGTCGTACGGCTGGATCGTTAAGAAGAACGCGCCTGAGTCTAGGCCGCTGCTGCTGATCAGGCCGGGACCGTGAGGTTCTCGCCCGGGATGCGGCTCACGTAGTAGGCGAAGTTGAGCGTCGTCGGGTTACCGAACGCCGTCGGCTCGGCCACGCTCCCGACCTTGACCGGGAAGACGGTCATTTTTCTGCCGGCCACGTCGCCGCCGGGAAATTTGACGATGTACCCGACCGTGTTGCGCGGCATGAGCGCCCGCGCGTCAGCCGCCGCGACATCCGAGTACATGTTGATCGTCGCCCCGTCCACGCTGATCTTCCCGGGGATCTGCGCGGTGAACGTGGTCGCCAGGTCCGGGGCGTCGATCGCGCCGGACGTGATCGCCCACGCGCCGCTGTCCGCGACCTCGGGCGTCAGGTTAGTCCCGGCGTTCAGCTCCGCCCTGGTCGGCGCGGTGTAGGTGGCCATCGTGACCACCCAGTAGTAGACGGTGGTCCCCTCGGGGATGAACCTGTTAGATGCGGCGATCGGCGGCGCGGCCATGGCGTCTTCCCTTCCTTGGCTGACGCCGTGGCCGTTGCTACCAGGCGCCGTTCTTATGTCGTGTCTGAGGTCGCGTGATCAAGGCGGCAACGCTCGCCGCAGCCTTTACTTGAGTTGCATGGCAGGCATAGCGGCTGATAGCCGGATGGGAAACCTCGCTTGATCAGCCAGACGTAGAAGCCCCAGCCGCCCTGCCGCCCGAAGAGTTCCTGGCGGTGCCGCTGGCCGCCACCATTCACATGATCAATCGACAGCCGCTCCGTGGAGCCGCAGCAGGCGCAAGCTGACCCGTAATGACTGAATACGGCAGCACGCAAGCTGTCCGTGTAGCAAGACGCCCGCTCCAGAGCTTGCTCGCGATTGGCCGCGTAATACCGGCGGCCCCTCTCGCGTTCCTTCTCGCGGTTGACCTCATAACGGCGGCGGGCGTACGCGGCTTCACGCTCATGGCAGGTCCGGCGCCGTCTATCGCTTCCGCCGAACTGTTCTAGCGGCTTTGTGGTGTTGCATCCCGCGCAGTGCTTGGTGGCATGATCGGCCACAGCCCCTCCTTGCAGGGGTCAGGCCCCGGATCACGGCGTTGACGCGCCGCCGGGGTCGTTTTTTATGTTGAGTCCAGCCTATTTCTCTGAGCTCTTTGACGTGGCCTTTCCGCTGCTGGCGACGGCCTCGCGCGCTTCGGCCTCGGCCAGGTTCGCCTGGTGCTCGGCGAGGAGCAGCCACCCGGAGATCCGCAGGTGCGACAGCGCCTCCTCCGGGACCGTCGCATACGCGTCCGTGCCCGGGTGGTATGCCTCAACGTCGCTCACGGGATCGTCACCACCGCGACGCCGGACAGGCCCGTGCCGGTCAGCGTGGTCACGTTCGCGTAGGTGACCGTGACCGTCGAGGGCCCGTACACCGACGGCGGGAGCGGGATCAGGTTGACCGAGTTCGCCGCGATCGCGACCGGGGGGAAGGTCACGCTCATCCCGTCGAACGTGAGCGGGACGAGGGTGACGGTGGTCGAGGTCGCGCCGTTGACGACGAGCAGCGCGACCCCGGCGCCGGTCGGGGCGAGATCCCCGGACGTGGCGGCCTGGAGGGTGATCCCGGCCGCGGGCCGGTGTACCGGGGCCTGGACTGGGTAGGTGGCCATACGGGGTGTCCCTTCCGGTGGTCAAAGCGCCCTGAGAACGATCTGGAAAGTTACCCGGGCGAGCGGGCCCTGGTCGGTGTTGTCCTGCCGCAGCTCGCTATTGGTGACGCCCGGGTCGGCGGTCAGCCCGTTGCCGCCGAACTGCGTCGCGTCGCCGCGGACCAGCGCCTCCACGGCGGCCACGATCCCGTACGCCGCGGCCCGCTGCGCCCGGATGCCTTCCTCCCCGGACCACGCCTCCGCCGCGCACGCGACCGTGATCAGCTCGCCCTGGCCGCCGAGCCCGGACCAGTACCGCTCGGACGTGGCGGCCAGCGTCCCGCCATCGGCATCCGGGTCGTCCAGGCCGACCCACAGGGTCAGCTGGCTCACGGCCGCGGTGGCCTGCGGGCCGTCATAGACGGCGACCGGCGGCGTCGCGGTGCCCAGGGTCGAGGCGGCGGCGAACAGGTCAGCGAGGTAGGCCAGTGCAGCCGGGACCTTGCTGATGACGGAAGTCACTAGACGAAAGCCTCATCGAGGAACGGGATGCCGCCCTGGGAGCCGTTGAGAAGCTCGGCGGCCATGTTCGGGACCGCGAACCCGAATCCCGGGATCGTCGTCATCTCCTCGCCGCCCATCGACGGGCGGCTAGACGGGCCGTGCTGGCTGGACCACAGATGAGCCAGCACGATCCGCGCGAAGCTGTTGAACGCCGCGGGGACGGACGTGCCCCACCCGGCCACGGCGATCACCGTGACCTGCGGCAGCCAGGTGAAGAACGGGCCGTAGAACGGCAGCCCCAGCTTCCGCCGGATCGCCCCGGCGTTGACGTCCAGGTCCAGCCCGCCGGAGATGTCGATCGCGGTCCCGGACGCTGACAGGATCTGCGTCACCGACACGAGGGGCCGCTGGCGGACCAGGATCACGGTCTGCCCGGACATCATCTCGGCCCGCTCGGTCACCGTGCGGTTCACGACGGGGCCGCCGAGCGCGCGCTCAAGATTGGATTCGATGGTGTCGATGTAGGACTGGAGCTCGGTGTCGTACGCGGTCGTGGCCTGGGCGATGTTGACCTGGTCTTTGGCGTCCTGCAGCGGGAGGACGGCGGTCTCGAACGGGTCGAACACGTCGAACTCGCCGCGGGCCACCCCGGCGCCGGTGCCGGTCGATGTCGCCACCCACTGGTAATGACCGATGACAGTCAGGTCAGCGGCGGGTACATCCTGCTGGTACTTGCCCAGGCTGATGTGAGTGGGCGTCGAGTAGGTGCCGGTAGTGGTCTGGGTGCCGTCGGCGGCGGCGAGTTTTACGACGGTGGCGAGCGTCCCGGCGTCGACGAGGCTGTAGGTGCCGTCGGTGTTCCGCTGCTGCACGGTGATGGGGCCGATGGTCAGCGGCTGACCGAGGGGATATCTCAACTCGGTCCTCCTGTCCGCTGGTCTCGTGCCGTGAGGGTGCCCTGCGCGGCCGTGGCGGCCGTGAGGACGCTGCCGCCGCTGCCCGCAGTGAGGACGGCGCCGGGGGCGTCCCGGGCCGTCAGCGCGCCGACGGTGAACGCGGATACGCCATGCCCGGACGCCGCGAGCGCCTGCCCGAGCGCGGCGGCAGCCTGGGCATTCGCGGCGAGGCTGAGCACGGGCGCCAGCGCGACCCCGGATGCTGCCGCGATCCCGGCGGGTGCTGCCCGTGCCGTCTGCCCGGTCGCCGCCGGTGCCACGCCCGCCGCGGCAGCGGCACCCGCCTGCACGGCGATGGCCGGGACCGGCTGGAGGGCCGCGCCGGTCCCAGCGGCTGCGCCCGCGTTCGCGTTCGCGCTGCCGGACGTGGACACAGTCGGCTGCGGCGCGACCCCGGCGGCGGCGGCGGCCCCGGCGAAGACCTGGATGGCCGGGACCGGCGCAGCCGCTACAGCCGCTACAGCCGCTACAGCGGGCTTAGCCCCGATCGCAGCGACAGGGGCGGGCGCCGTGCCAGCAGCCGTGGCCGGGGCCGCGTTCGCCGTGCTGGCGGCGGCGGGCTGGGCAGCTACGCCAGCGGCAGCCACAGCTGCCGCGTTCGCCGTGATGGCGATAGTGGCCGCATTGGCGATGGCGCTCGCGGCTGCCACCCCGGCGGGCGCGTTCGTGGCCGGGACGGTGGAGACCGTCGGCTGGCCCGAGACAGCCAGCGCCGTGGCCACCCCGGCGAAAACCTGCACCGCGGCCGTTCCCGCTGGCGCGGTGCCCGCAGCGGCAGCTGCCCCGCCATTGGGGCTGACTGCGGCCAGCGCCGGGGTGGCGGCGCTGGCCGAGATGGCGACCTCAGCAGTGGCAGTGACCGACGGCGCGGCTGCGGGCTGCTGCGCCAGGAACTGCCGGTGGTGGAACCGGCGCAGCCACGTCTTCCCCGGCCGCGCCTGCCCGGGGCCCGCCGCGACGGCTGCGGCCCGGACCGCGACGGTGACGCCCTGCCCGTTGACCGCGTTGTTCGCCGGGGCCGTCGTGACGGCGCTCGTCTCGGCACTGGTCGCGGCAGGGGCACCCAGCGCCAGCGACGCGACCATCATCGCCGCGTCGGTCGCCGGTGACGGCGTAGTGACACTGGTGAAAACCTGCGCGACGATCCCGTCCATCGCGGGGCTTGGTGCCGCGTAGGTGATCGACGTGTTGTTGGTCGTCGGGTCGCCGCAGCCGAAGCCGCACAGCTGCAGGCAGTTTGCGCTTACCGGGGTGATCGCCGGGGCGGTGACCGAGGTGACCGCGCTGGCGCCGTTGTTGTCCGAGGTAGAAGTAACGTCCTCGGGCGTGACCGTGTCAGCGCCCTGCACCGCTACGGCGACGGCGGCGCTTCGGCCGCTGGTCGTCGTGGGCACCGGGCTCGCGTCGCCAGTCTGGAGTACGCGGTAGTACACGCACATCGCTGACGACGTGTTAGAACCGGACGCGAACGAAGCCTTGCTTGTCGTCCACCCTGCTGGCGGGGTAATCGTGCCGGTGGTGGCGCGCAGCTCATGGAAGACCCAGCAAACATCACCCGGCTGCCACCCGGCCGGCAGCGGGATCGACGGCGCGGTCTCAGATGCGGTGCTCGCGTAGGTGCTCGACGCGCGGACGGTGGCGGCCACTCGCTACCGCCTCCCGTCAGATGGCGGTCAGTTCAGGCCGAAGACGTAGAAGTTCGTCAGCGTGATCGTCGGCGCCCCGGTCGTCACGTTCCACTGATTGAACAACTCGATGTAATAGGCCAGCGTCGGCGTGACCGTGACTGCGGTCTGCGGGGTGCCGATCATCGTCGTGCAGAAGAACGTCGTGTTGGTGGCGGCGTACGTGCCCCAGGTGGGCGCCGCCGCGTTGTTGCCCGCGCCGAAGTGCATCTCGCCCACGGCGTTGACCGACCCCGCATTGGCGGCACTGCCAGTGATCGTGCACGTCAGCATGACCTCAAAGGTGAAGATCACGCTGGTCACCGACGCGACGGTGGTGAACGTGCCCGTCTTCGCGACCGTGTTCAGCAGCGTCCCCGCGGTCGTGTTCATGCCGACAGTGAAAATGTCCGTCACGGCAGTCGTGCCGATAGTGGCCCACCCGCCGCCTTTCAGCAGCAGCGACTTGCCCGGGCCCGTGCCGGACTGCTGCTGGAAATACCCGGCGGGCAGCAGGTAAGGCGGGTTCGCTGCCGTGTTCCCGGACATGATCGTCGCCGCTGCGGCGGTCACGGCAGGACCGGACACGGGCATCGCGTACAGCAGCTCGACCTGGGTGCCGGTCAGGAAACTCATCGCGCCCCTAGTTCGTGATCTTGAATATGCCGGTGGCGTCCCAGATGATCGTGAACGTCCCCGCCGTCACCGTCTGCGCGCCGCCGAAGTAGTTGAAGCACATGCCCTGCGACTGCGTGACCGTGATCGTGCCGTCGTAGACCAGGCACCCGAACGCGTTGGTGATCGTCACGTTCCCGGCCCCGGCCAGGTCCGCCGCGTCGAACGAGATCGCGGACGCCGTCGTCTGAGTGCCCGCCGTCAGCACCGACCACGTCTTCGACGCCAGCGCCCGGCCGCCCGCCACCCAGTTCGTCGCGTCGGTGACCTCGTTCGCCAGCAGCCACGTGCCCGTGTTGTATGCACTGGTGGCCACCGCGACACTGGCATCCGGGCTCACCGAGTTGTTGAACAGGGCCGCCTTGACCAGGACATCGGCAACCAGGCCCGCATACGTGGTCGGGAACCCCGACGTCGCCGCGACCCCCCGGCCGATCGGGCTCAGGATCGCCTGCGTGAAGATCCGCGACGTGGGGGAACTGTCCGTCCAGGGCATTACCGTTCTCCGCTCATCACCGCGACGCCCGGGAATACGGCCAGGTCATTGTGCCCGTCGGCGTGGATCGCCTGAACCGCCATGTAAGGTTTCCCGTCATCTCCGGTGCGCTGCGTCTCGCCGTTCAGGTAATCGCCGCGTTCCACCGCGACCACCTTGCAGTCAGTGCCCGCGCGGACCAGCGGCGCGGTCAGCGAGTGCAGCGCCGGGCACGGATGCATGCGGGACGCCTCCGGCGGCAGCGGCCGGGTCCGCTCCGTCAGGTGGCAGTTGGGACATTCCCAGTCCTGCGCGGCGCACCGCAGGCAGAACGTCAGGTCCTCCCCCATCAGCGACAGCGGCTCGCCCACCGCCGTCTCCCGGAACCATGGCGCCGCCACGTCACCTGACGCGTCCCGGACCCTCTCCAGCACCGAACGGTGAATCAGCAGGAACCCGGTCCCGGTCGCCGACACGCGGACCACCTGATCATCCGGGACGGTTCCCGGACGGGCGAACCCGATCCGGCCCGCGCCCTTATCCACCAGCTCGTACATGGTGGGAGCATCACCGCCACCGCCCGGCAGCGGGCTGTAGCACAGGCCGCCGACAACCGGCCGCCTGACGGGGTCAGCGGCGGCGATCAGCCGGTCCAGCGCGTCGCCGGCGAACACCATGTCCGTATCCACCATGAGCAGCCACGGCGTGGGGCGGGTCAGGAAATCGTCGGCGACGGCGATCTTGTTACGGGCCGTCGAGATATTCGGGCCCCACTCGAGGACAATGACCGCGTCCAGCGGGGTGCGGCCTTCCATGACTGTGGAGATCAGCGACGCGGTGAACTCGTGCCGGTTGAATCCGCCGGTGACGTAGCCGATAACCGCGTGATCAGGCACCGGGCTCTATGTTGTTCGGCCAGCCGTGCGCCGACCCCGCATCAATGTCGAACCCGCCGAGGGCGAAACCCGGCGGCGACTCCAGCAGCTGCCGGGTCTCCCGCTGCCGCTCGGACTGCGGGTACAGCACCCCGGCGCCCGCGTCCGCGTTCGCGGCATCGAACGCCCCGGTCACGTCCGGGACCGGGGCCTGGATGTCATACGGCGCCGGGCCCTGGCCGTGCGGGGTCACGCCCGCGTAACCGGCCGGGCTCGACGGGGTGTCACTCGGGGTCGTCGCCATGGTTCAGCCTCCGTAGTCGCGAGGGGGATCGTAGAAGCCGCCCAGCACCGTGCCCGGCAGGTCCATCAGGTCACCGATCCAGGAACCCTGCCCGTACGTGTCGCCCTGCAGCTCGCCCAGCCACGCATGCGCCGCCGCCACCGACCCGTCCACCGACCCGGCCACGATGTCACGGCCGCCCGGGTCGCCGTCCCCGCCCGCGTAGATGGCCTGCGGCGAGCCCGGCTCGTACGGGTTCACGTTCGGCGCGGCCAGCGGCGACCCGGTGACGTGGTTCGCGCCCGTCACCCCGTCCAGCACCCCCGCGCCCGGCGCCAGGCCGGACGGGACATCGGGCACCGGGGCCAGCTGGGACGGCGCCAGCGCGGAACCGGGGCCGCCATACGGCACCGGCGCCGGGCCCGCATTCGGGGCGCCCGGCATCTGCGGCGGCTCGGACGGCGCGCTGTCAGGTGGCCAGTACGGCATAAGATCACGCCCTCGCCTGGATGTAGAGCTTCAGCTTCGTCGCGTCAGCGACCGTCTGCACGATGCGGAACCGGATGAACGGCCCCAGCACGTCCAGCGACGACATCGCCCCCGTGGTGATCGTCTGCGGGGTGAAGTCCGCGTCCGCGGCGGCGCCGTCCGTGCCGTACTCCGCCGTCACCACCGTCGTGCCGCCCGCGATGGCCAGCCACGACAGCAGCTTCGTGAAACCCGTCGTGTCAAACCACGGTGACAGCTGGGGAGAGCCCGCGACCGTCGTCGGCGTCAGCGTCTCCCACACCCGGTAACCGTTCGCGATCGGCATCTACCCGGTCACCTTCCCCGGAGCAGGCCGCGCAGCCTTCGCAGGCGCGCTTTTCGGCGGCGGCGCCTCCGCCTCACCGAAATCCAGCGGCTTGAACAGCAGCCCCCGGCCCGCGTCCAGCTTCACCACCTCATGACTGGACGCGAACACCTCGCCCTTGCTGATCCGCAGCGACGACCCGTCCTCCAGCTGCACCGTGAACGTGTCCTGCGCCTGCATCGGCTGCGCCATCGTCTCTCCTAGGGTCCGGCCGGGTACGCGGCCAGGTAGCCCGCCATCACCCCGGTGATGTTGCCGACCCCGGCCACGGGTGCCGTGGTCGTGAAGTTCGTCGAGAACAGCGCGATCTTCGCCGCGTCCGTCACCGAGTCCAGCCGCGCCCCCGGCTGGATCGAATAGGCCGCGCCGGAAGCCAGCTGCGAAGTGAAACCCACGGTTGCGTAGTTGGCTGCCATTGCCTGCCCTTTCTTTATCCGCTGCCCGGGGCTGATTCATGTTCTGGCGGGCCGTGCGTGCGGCCCGCCAGAACATAATCGCAGGTCAGGCGCCCTTCATGACGCGGAACGCGTTGACCGTGCTGAGCTGCGCTCCAAAGCGCCAGAACATGAACCAGCCGGCCTGGCCGCTCGGAAGGATGCCACCTGTGCCCTTGACCAGGGGCTCATAGATCATCGAGACCCCAACGCGGTCACAGATGATGTACTGCCCGAAGTCCCCGAAGATGGCCTCCAGGGACGCGGCGGACACCGTGCCGACCATGGTGGTCGACTCGTAGATCGGCGCGCCGAGCAGCGTCTCCGGCTGCCCCTTGCCGAGGTTGGTCCAGAAGGACGAGCCCCCGGCGGTGTCGAGCTGCCGGATCTTGTTGATGATCGCCACGTTCGCGACCCACGCAGCGCCGGGAGCGTTGCGGAAACGCGGCGGCAGCGCGGCCTGCACCGCGTAGACGTCACCGAGCGCGATCACCGTCGTGGTCGCCGTGGTGACCACCGTGGTGGCGGCCGGGACGACGCCCTGGGTCTGCGGCGGCGTGCCGGTGCCGGTGGCGAACTGGGACTCTTCCAGCCGGTCCTTCGCGTCCGCGAGAAGCGAGGGGAGCTGCTGGCCGAAGTCCGTGTCCTCCAGGATCTCGTACGAGCCGTACACCCACGCCGTGGCCTTCTGCGGCGTGATGACGATGTTCGCCACCGTCGGCGACGCGTCCACGACGATGGTCGCTTCCGCGAGCATCGCGGCGTTGACGCCGGCCGAGTTGACCCCGTTCCACGTGTTGGACGTGGTCTGGACGACCCGGCTGATACGCCGCCACGGGTTCGCAGACGACGCGTTGGTGAGGATGATCGTCGGGTCCAGCACGAACGGCAGCAGGTACCCGCCGTTGGCCTGGGTGAGGGACAGCGCGGCACGGGTCGCGTTCTGCTGCGGCTTCTCCAGGTACGCGTTGAACGCCTCCTGGTATTCCTCGGAGCCGGTGGTCAGCAGGTGCTCGGCGATGCCGCGGCCCTCGCGGCCCATGTTCCGCTGGACGAGCTGAGTGGCGCTCTCGGCGTAGTCCTGGACCAGGGTGCCGCGCTTGGCCTCCAGCTCGATCGCGTCGAGTGCCCGG
>WNGE01005209.1_pt1 | contig 14761 bp, 15 predicted proteins | sample 5400651 | NCBI WGS metagenome assembly WNGE01 (sample SAMN13153370, study PRJNA577476) | soil metagenome | isolation source: 60 cm soil or saprolite under grassland replicate 2 | place: USA:California | collected 2016-06-15 | reverse complement strand
AACGTCACGTCGACACCGGAATGGGGTTCGAACGCGTCACTGCGATCATTCAAGGCACAAAAAATCTCACCGATTTCTCCGGTACTATCTCGGATTACGAGACCGATATTTTCCGTCCGCTTTTCGACGAGCTGGAAAAACTGAGCTGCAAAAAATACGCGAGCACGCTGCCGGATGCCCCTCAACCATCAACAAATGCCAGTCCGGCTCGGACCAACTCTCAACTCGCCACGGACGTGGCTTTCCGCGTCATCGCCGATCACATCCGCACACTGAGTTTTGCTATTGCTGACGGAATTATCCCTTCCAACGAAGGCCGGGGCTATGTTTTGCGGCGCGTGTTGCGCCGCGCTGTTCGTTACGGTCGCACGCTTGAATTCCACGAACCATTCTTTTTCAAGCTTGTCGATGTTCTCGCGCGCGCGCTCGGCGACGTCTTTCCCGAAGTCGGCGCGAGGCAAAAAGCAATTAAAGAAACCATTCGCCGCGAAGAAGAAGCGTTTAACAAGACACTGGATCGAGGTATTGCAAAATTCGAGGACCGCGTTCGGATTAAAGAAGCGATAGATCCCCGCGACGCCTTGATGAATGTAACTTTGGGTCCGGAAGATCCGTTGGAAAATGCGATCGAAGGCTCTGAAGTCACGGGCGCCTTTGCCTTTCAGCTCTACGATACGTACGGCTTTCCGCTCGACTTAACTGAGCTGATGGCGCGCGAACGCGGGCTGACTGTTGATGTTGCTGGTTTCGAGAAATTAATGCAGGAACAGCGCGAGCGTGCGAGGGCAGCGCAGCGAAAGGAAACGATTAGCATGGCTGGTGACTTTCCGGCCACAAAGTTCGTCGGCTATGACACGTTAACGGCTGGTACGAGTCTGATGTCCATTGAAGGTGACTTCGTTGCACCGGGTCTGAGCATGTATTACGCAATTGTAGAAGAGTCGCCACTATACGCGGAAATGGGCGGACAAGTTGGCGATCAGGGTACGATTGTTCGTAAGGACGGCAGCTATATTGACGTTGTCGATACTATAAAACGAGGTCCGACCTTTTTTCTAAGATTGGGAGAAGAGCACAGGCTAGGGAGCGTGCGTCCACTCAGTGTCTTTCCACCAGCCTTTCAGCCAGGTGAACCTGTAGAAGTAGTTGTTGATAAGGATCGCCGTCGTGCAATCGAGGGTCATCACACCGTGACGCATTTGTTGCATTGGGCGTTGCACGAAATTGTTTCGCATGAGGCCGCGCAAAAAGGCAGTTACGTCGGCCCGGACAAATTGACCTTCGACTTTTCGAGCGCGGCGCTTACGCCGCAGCAAAAGCGCGAGGTGGAAAAGCTGGTAAACGAAAGGATCGCGGAGAACGCGCTGGTTTCGTGGACGGAAATTCCGTACGCCGACGCTAAGAAGCGTTCTGACATTCGGCAATTTTTTGGCGAGAAGTACGGCGATCGCGTACGCGTGGTGCAGATCGGCGGTGAAGCGAAGGCGCTCGATGGTTACTCGATGGAACTCTGCGGCGGCACGCACGTTAGATCGACAGCTGAAATCGGAGTTTTTCGAATCGTGAGCGAGTATGCGATAGCCGCTGGCATTCGCCGAATCGAAGCGCTCGCTGGCGATGCTGCACGGGTCTGGGCGGAAGAAGAGGCAGCGCGGCAACAGGAAAGGTTTGAGATACTCGCCCGTAAAAAATCGGATCTTGGCGCGTTGCCAACTTTTGCCAGGGAAGCAGAGACCGCAGAAATGCTAAAACAGATTGATGCCCGCGCGGCGCATCTTGAAAAAGTAGATGTCGATGTACGGGAATGGGAAAAGAAGAATGCTAAGGCAAGTGAGGCCCAGATTAAAAGCCGCGCCGCCGAGATCGCGAAGGAGCTCGCCGCTTCATGCGCGGGGAAAGATTTCTGCGTTAGCGAGGTCCCGAAGGCGGACGGAAGGCTGCTCGGCGCGGTCGTCGACGCGCTCAAGGCGGAATTTAAGGGGCCGATTTTTCTGGCCGGCGCGATTGATGGGCGAGTGGCGCTCATCGCGTCGGTGCCAAAGGAAATGACTTCAAAGCTTCAGGCGAACAAATTGATCCAGGAGACCGCGGCGCTCGTGGGGGGCAAAGGCGGTGGTCGGCCGGAAAGCGCGCAAGGTGGCGGGACCGACGCATCAAAAATCAATCAAGCGCTCGACAAGGCGAAAAAGGTTTTCATGGGTTAGCGGCGCGTTATGGACCTGCAACTTGGCGGTAAGATCGCGTTCGTTAGCGGCTCGACTGCTGGGATCGGGTTGGCAATTGCGAGTCGATTGGCGCGCGAAAGTGCGGAAGTCGTTATCAACGGGCGAACCGAGGAGCGAGTTCGCGAGGCCATCGCGCAGATCAAGAAAGACTCACGCGATGCGAACGTTCGCGGGATCGCGGCTGACTTGGGCAGCGCGAAAGGTTGCAGCGAGGTCGTGCGCCAGTTGCCGCGCGTGGATATCCTGGTCAACAACGTCGGCATTTTCGAGCCAAAGCCTTTTGAGAAGATTACCGATGAGGATTGGGAGAAATTCTTCGCGGTAAACGTGATGTCGGGAGTGCGATTGAGCCGGGCGTATCTCCCGGCAATGAAGGGACGAAACTGGGGCCGGATCGTTTTCATCTCGAGTGAATCAGCACTGCAGATTCCCGCCGAGATGATTCACTACGGCACAACCAAAACGGCGCAGCTCGCAATCGCACGCGGACTCGCTGAGACCTGCCAGAGCACAAACGTGACCGTGAATTCGGTGTTGCCCGGTCCGACCGCGTCGGAGGGAGTCACCGAGTTTGTTTCGAACCTCGCCGCCGAGAATAAAATCAGCGCGAAAGAATTCGAGAAGGAGTTCTTCAAGAATGCGCGGCCGACCTCGATCCTGCAGCGATTCATCGAGCCCGATGAGATCGCCCATGTCGTCGGCTTCGTTTGCAGTCCGCTCGCTTCCGCGATCAACGGCGCGGCGGTGCGAACGGACGGCGGCGTCGTGCGATCGATTGGCTAGCGGCGCTCGCCATTCACGGCGCGCTCACCGTTGGAAAACGCGCATTTTTGATCGGGCGTTTCAAGTTCTTGCTGTTGATCGGCATCCGATAAAGCGAGGCCGATTTCTCGCCGGCAGGTTGACTCAAAAACAAAATATTGTCGTTGTCGATCCAGCAACCGTCCCAGCCGAAGAGTGTTTTCCGCGTGATGCGCGCCGTTTTTTGCGTCGCGATTTCGAATCTCCACAATGCTGGTGGCGGTCCATCCCAATCTCTGCGGTGATGTTCCTCGCCCATGTCGATGGAAAGAAGCAAACGTTTACCGTCGGGCGAGACCGCGATGCGCCCGTCACCGCTTATGCCGCCGTTTGGAATGATTTTCTCGATGTTCCATTGTGCGAGGAGGACGGCGCCGTCGAGACTGATTTGATAGATATTGGCCTGGCAAAAAATCGAGCGCTTGTCGCGCGCCCAGCACGGCGAATAAAGCGTGGCTTGATTTTGGGCTTCCTTTCTTAGAAAGCGAAACTCGGTTCCGTCCGGCGCGATGGTCGCAAGGTTCCAGACTTCATTTTCTCGCAAGGTGAAAGCAATGCGTTTCCCGTCCGGCGACCAGACCGGATAGTAAGAATTGTCGCTTGGCAACTCTTTGAAGATGGTCGCTTTGCCGCCGGCGATTTCTACGACAGCAACGCGCCGCATATTACTCGCCCCGGATTTTTCGACGCTCACAAAACGCGGCGCGAGTGCCGTTCGGCGAAATGGCGGGAAAAATCCCGCCGGCAATTTTCTTCTCGCCGGTTCCATTCACGTTTGCGATCCAACTCGCGTCGTCGCGCTCAAAAGCGATGTGACGTTCGCCGGAAGTCGCAGCTCCCGTCGAGGCAAAAAAAAAGAGCCAGGACGAAGCGGCAGATTTTCATCTTCCGCACTTTGCCCCGATCTTCATGGCAATGCCAGCGTGACCAGGAAAGTGGCGAAGAGCGCAATGGAAAGCACCGTTAAATAAGCAACGCCGCCAAAGCAGAACTTGATCAGACTAAAGAACCAGCCCTGCCGATAAACGCGGCGGATCGACAAAAAGATCTGCACCGCAAACGTCGTCCAGAGAATGGCGCTCATCCAGCCAACCAAATTTGGCGCGGTCCGGTTTAAACCCATTGTGGCAAAACCGATCAGCATAATGCCCACGTAAGCGAAAGTGTGAATGTGCAGCGCGTAGATGAGGTGATCGATGTAAAAAATGTGACGACGCAGATACAAAATCTTAAGCACGAAGGCAAAGAGAGGAATGCAGCACAACATCATTCCCGGCAGATTGTTGATCAGGGTGATGAGAAACGCCTGGGCGTTTGCACCGTTTTCCCCGAATTTCTCTTTCGCGCGCTCTTCGACCCATTTCTCAAAAGCGCTTTTCGATGAGTTGTCCTTATCAGTAGTTTTGAAAAAATCTTCCCTGTCTGCCGCCGGCACTTTTGCCATTGCGGCGTCATATTTTGCACGAGCTTCCGGCGGCAACTCTTCACGCTTGAAGTTTGTATTCGGTCGAAGATGCGCCGATTTGGCCAGTTGATTCACGCCGAGGAAAAAGAGAATGCTGGCGAGCAAATACAACCGCAGCGGATGCACATAACGCACGCGTCTCCCTGCCAGAAATTCATTCGTTAACCGCCACGGGCGCGTAATCAGCAGACCCAAAGTCGCGAAAAATTTCGAGTCCCAATTCAAAAACGAATCCAGGACATCAACAATCACATGCCGGAATGACCGGCGGTAATCGATCGCCGCTTGCCCGCACTGCGCGCAATACCGTCCGGTCAACTGCGCGCCGCAATTCTCGCAATGCGTTAGCGGTGCGCGCTGGCGTCTCCTGCGACCGAAAAATCCTCTTTTGCCATTCGGGTGTTCTTCTAGCGCCAAAATCGCCGTGTCACCCAGGATAAGCTTCGCTGGTTCGTCGGACATCGCGACGCCAGCTTAGGAAAATGAAGTCCAGACGTCTATTCAGAATGTCTTTTTTACTCGCGCAGAAAGAGAAGAGCGGCTGTTCCAAACCCCCCGATCGCGTACAAGATTACGGCATCGGCGATGAAATAAGGGAAAATCATCAGGGCAAGTCCGCAAAGCATGATCTTCCACAAATTCATGCGCTTGCCGTAAATGAAGGCGACAAAACCGATCGACCCAAAAACCAGACCGCCAATCAGGTTTGCCGAGCTGGCTTCGAGCATGTCGACCTTAGCAGCTAAATGCGCGCCAGGATCGACAGGCGCAATCCATCCACCTCAACAGATCGACATCGAAACTTAAGATTGACCAGCCAAAGCTGTTGATGACACGATCTCGCGCCGTGGCTTTCCAACTTTTCAGAACGAAAAGCGCCGACCATCTGATTGCTGAGGCAGCAGCGCCCGAGCGCCAAATGAAGCGTGCACTCGGCCCGTTCGCTCTTACCTGCATCGGCATCGGCGCCATTATCGGGACGGGTATTTTCGCGCTGGCCGGAACGGCGGCGGCGGGCGAGCAAGCGCAAGTCGTCGGGTCGATTTGGAAGACACCGGTGCTGAATTTCATTCAGTCGTGGATGACACACGCGCCCCTGGTGTTTGGCCGGCCGGGCGCAGGTCCGGCTGTCATGCTTTCGTTCGTGATAGCCGGGATCGCGTGCGGATTCGCCGCGCTTTGTTATGCCGAGCTCGCCGCGATGATTCCGGTTTCGGGATCGGCTTACACCTATTCGTACGCCACGCTTGGCGAAATTGTCGCCTGGATCATCGGTTGGGACCTCATTCTTGAATACGCAGTTGGCAACATGGCGGTCGCAGTCGGCTGGTCCGGCTATTTCGTTAGACTGTGTGGCAGCCTCTTTGGTCTGAAATTCCCGCTTTGGCTGGTGAACGATCACACAACAGCGACGGGCATTGTCGCGCAGGGCGGCGACGCGCTCGCAAACTATTCGTCGACTACCCTTCCAACTGTTGCCGGCTACGCAATCGCGCTGAATCTCCCAGCGCTTCTCATTGTCGCGGCAGTGACGGCGCTTTTGATCTACGGAATTCGTGAGAGCGCGCGGACGAATACGACCATCGTCATCATCAAGGTCGCCGTTGTCGTGTTTGTGATTTCATTCGGTGCTTTCCTGGTTCACCCGACCAACTGGCATCCTTTTCTTCCGACTGGAATCGGAGGTGTGATGAGCGGCGCTGCGATCGTGTTTTTCGCCTTTATCGGATTCGATGCCGTCTCAACGACTGCGGAGGAAACAAAAAACCCGCAGCGCGACATGCCGATTGGAATCATCGCCAGCCTTATCATTTGCACGGTGCTCTACGTCTTAATGGCTGGGGTTATTACCGGCATGCGAACGTATACCACTTACCTCGGCGATCCTGCGGCAGTCGCGACCGCATTCTCCGATCGACCCTGGGCAACGGCGCTCATCAGTGCCGGAGCGCTCGCAGGCATTACTTCTGTCCTGCTCGTTTTCCAACTCGGTCAGCCCCGCATTTTCATGGCGATGGCGCGCGATGGTTTGCTTCCGCAATATTTCGCAAGAATTCACCCGCGGTTTCGGACTCCGCATATCACCACCATTTGGACCGGTGTGGCCGTTGGTGGTGTTGCCATGCTGACCGACATCGGCTCGCTGGCCGATCTCACCAATATCGGGACGCTCTTCGCCTTCGTTCTCGTTTGCCTCGGTGTGATTATTTTACGGCGCAAGAATGCTGACCGCCCGCGTCCATTCCGTGTGCCCTTCGTTCCGTTGTTCCCGATTCTCGGCGTACTTTTTTGTGGAGTGCTAATGCTAAGTCTGCCGATCGAAACCTGGATACGCTTCTTTGTCTGGCTCGCGATCGGCCTTTGTATTTATTTCTTCTACGGCGTCTGGCACAGCAAACTGCGCAGCGGCGTTGACGTTGGCCCGACCGAAGACATTCCGCCGCCGCTGATCAAGACGTAAGATCGACAACAACGTTCCGCGTTACGCCGCCATCGCGTGGCAGGCTTTATCGTCGGCTTCCAGCCAATCGAACAAAGTCGTTTTGGCCGGATCGAGTCCGAGCGGCTTCACCTGCTCGACGAACCAATCGCGCCGTTCGGGGTCGTCGTACGGTCTGGTCGCTACCACTTCATCGCCCCAGCGTTTGATTTCGTCCGGCGTTTTCTTCTCGCCGTTTTGATCGAGCCACTCGGCCATCTGTTGATCGCTCGCACCCTTCTCGATTTGCGCCTTGAAATCGTCGCCCTTCACACCTTTGAACCCGAAGAGCATGTTATCGAGCGGACAGTCGAAATGATATTCGCCAATGTTTCCCGCCACCAGCGCCCGGCATTTATCAATCGTGCGCCCGAGAATGGCGTAGCCGCCGACTCGAATACGCGGACTGCGCGGCGCTTCCTTCGTTAGATCTTTGCCCGTGACATTTTTGTGCATGCTTCAGGCTAATGCGGAACGAAGCGGTCGCAACCTGAAGAAATTCCAGAACACAAAAAGGCGATTGACACGACAGCGCGTGTCCCTCGAGGTGGAATGCATGCTTCCGCGCGCTTCGGGTAAACCCATGTTGTAGGGCGACCGCGCAGGTGGCCGATTTGGCAGGCGGAGCGCCTGCCCTACAATTGTCCGGTGAAGAGAATTTTCGTCCTACTCGTGGGTTGCGCGGTGACTTTGCACGCGCAAACTGCACGTGTCGCTCCGCCGCCAGGCGGAAAACTTTATCACGGCTTTTATTGGGACGGCATTGGCACCGATAAACACGATCCAACCGAGCATGATGTCACGCCGGAAGATGTCGCGCGTTACGAACAGGCGATTGGCAAAAAGACGGCTTGGATTTATTTCTCCGATAACTGGTTCGAGTCGCGCGAATTTCCCGGGGCGATGTGCGCCTGGATCCGCGACCTTGGGAAAACTCCGTATGTCCGTTTGATGCTGCGTTCCGATGTCGATCAGAAGCACGCGGAGAAAATCTTTTCCCTTCAGAAAATCATCGCCGGCGAGTTCGATGTCGACCTTCACGAATGGGCGCGCGCCGCGAAAAACTTCGGATCGCCCATTCTGATTGAATGGGGGACCGAGCCGAACGGGAAATGGTTTAGCTGGAACGGATGCTGGAACGGCGGCGCTGGCGCGGGCCCACGACGCTACGTCGCGGCCTATCGGCATATTGTCGACCTAATGCGCGCGGAAGGCGCGGACAATTTGCAATGGGTCTGGCACGTAAACTGGTTCGATGAGCCAGAGCGGAAATGGAACGCGTTCGAAAATTATTTCCCCGGGGAAAACTATTGCGATTGGGTCGCGCTCAGCAGCTACGGGCCAGTTACGCCGATGACGCGGGACGGAACAGAAAGCTTGCGCTTCAAGTTGCGCAAAACCTACCCGCGCCTCACGAAAATCGCGCCGGGCAAGCCGATCATCATCGCGGAGTTCGGGTGCGATTTGCATAATCGCCGTGTGAATGTTGCGCGCTGGGCAAAGTCGGCGCTCGAAGATTTGTTTTCAAATCGCTGGCCGGCGATCGTCGGTTTCTGCTGGTGGAATGAAGGATGGCAGAACGACAATCGCAAAAAACACGATACCGACATGATCGTCCTGCACGATGTCGATCTTACTCGCGTTTTTCGCGAGGAATTTGCCCAGCACGCGGGCAAGGTTCAGGAGAGCCCGATTTTCTCACAAAGGTAACAGCCTTTGTCAAGTCGAGCGAGCCTGCGGTAGTGGTACAGTTTGCATAGCGCCGAGCCAAATGGGTCAATCTGTCGATTCGTTTTTCCCAGAATCCAGAATCTTGACCAGCCTGGCGCAGTAGGTCGCCCATGCGAGTCCGAAGTGCCCGAGTAAAACAAAAAATATGGCCATGAGCAAAAGGCCAATCGGTGAACGGCCAACATTCAAGTTAATCGCTCTAATGACATACCAAAGCGAAGCACCACAAATCAGCAGACCCACCACAATCGCGCTGTAGAAGCTATGCCGATTATCGCCAAAAAGCTTTGTTTTCCATGTTTGATTCATCTGACGAGAATAATATCAGGCTATGTCTGAGGGCTAGAGTAAACCGATCACTTCGTCCAGCGACCACACGTGGTCGCTCACGCCCGCTTCCATCGCTGGCGTTACACGCAAGGTTTGGTGAATCCGACAAAAATTGTAGTGCATGTAGTGAAGCGCAACCGCGTGTTCCAAATTCTCGACCTTTTTAGAGAATGCGTTTGTCAGGCGCGTAAACCTGCGCATCGACATTCGCATCGTCAAATTCTGACGTTCAACGTAGCTGGTCGAAATGTGGTTAAAATCGGGTGCGCCGCTGATTAGAGCTTTGCGCGTTCCCATGCAGACCGCCGGACTATAGCGGACTTCCGACCCTTCCGGCTCTGCGCCGTAAATCTTCACAAGTTGCGCGTAGTCGATCTCCGCACCGAATGCATCCTCAACGGCACTCAAATAAGCGCCGTGCCCGTCTGTGGTTAATTGCACGCGATTGGCAAGGCGTGCCTTCAAATCGTGGATGAAATGATACGCGCAACCGGCATGGCGTTGACCGATGAACCAGCAAGGAACAAGTTTGCTATCAGGGTCGAGTGCAACCCACGTCCAAATATCGCCCGCGCCCTTTGCCTTCATCTTCGCCGTGCAATTCTTTTCCTTTGCGCCTACGAAGCTCCAGATTTCATCGCACTGAATCCGACGCGATTTGAGATCGCGAAAAGTCTTGTCCTGATATTCGGAGCAGACTCGGCCAAGATCGCAAAGCAGTTTCATAATCGTTGTGCGATGCACGCCAGTCATGCGCGTAACGGCGCGCAGCGAATTGCCTTCGACCAACGCGGCAACGACCGCTTTCTGCTCCTCAATACTCAATTTACGGACAATATGCTTGAGCGGTCAAGCAGTGTCAAGAGAGAAAAAGTCAATAAATTTCATGAGTTATTACTAAATTTAAGTATATTTTATTGAATTTCGATCTTTACGTAGTTCAACAATTACGCAAGGCTCCGGCAGCGGCATGAACAAATCTCCCTGAAAAGAGGTCTAATTGCTGCTCTCTATCCAACTGAGAAAAGGAAACCAATGAACACACGACACGAAACGAGAACTGGGGCAACGTCCGCAGAAGTGGGTGAGATGTCTCGTGAGGCCGACAAGGCTCGTGAAGAGGTTAGTCGGATGACGCGAGATCAAAAGTCCGAGTTAGAATCGGCTGCAAGGGCAAAAATCAGAGGCGCGAAAAGTGCCAGAGCGACTTGCGGCACTCGACTCTAAAGTCCTTCTAGGGATACAGGCGATCATTCCCGATTGCGTCCAAGCGCACGGTCTTTTGCGCGAGGCAAAATTTCTGTTTAGAGCGACGCCGACGGTCTTGCAGGAATTGGAAAGACTTGAGGAAAATGCCCCAGAGTTTACGCGAGCATTAGCTCAAAACACATTATTTGCCCTTCCCACATGGGATGTTGTTTCAGCTTCGTTTACTGATACTGAAACAGAGGTCACTGAAATCCACGTTAAGCGCGTGATAGAGCGAGGAATTTTGCCGGAGAAAAATCGCGGTGATCTTTTCGCGTTGATTGAAGCGGCCTATATGGATTGCCCGCTGTTCATTACCACAAAAGAAGAACTGCTTGCGAAGAGGGGCGATTTAACGCTGGCGCTCGTTGATATTTGCGGGATGAGCAATCTCTACATCTTTTCACCGCCTGAAATCGTCCACTTTTTCAAAGGCGAGGGTTAGCCTCCTCATTTTTTCCATCTTTGAGCCGCAGCCCGTCTTGCGATCCTACTCCGCTGCGCACTAGATAATTTCGCTGCTCGTGCTTTTCCGCCTTTTAGACCGCCGAGTCTTCCTAGCGCGACCGCAGCGGGATTTTTCCCGTTTATGTTTGCTGGCGCATCGCCGTTCGTGGTCTGAGCCACAATCGCCGCCGCCAGCTGATTCAGGTCGTCCGGTTCCTGTTTGCTTGAACGCTTAGGCATGCGTCCAAGATATGTCCATTTAAATAATTTAAAAGCACCAAATCAGGCGAAACTATCCCAAGATGGTTCAAACTGTACCACTACCGAGCCTGCCCTGAGCGAAGTCGAATGGGTCGAGACATCTCTTGCTGTTATCTGCTTAACAATGAGAGATTCCTCGACTCCGCTCGGAATGACAAGACGCACCCGTTGCGTAACCTGCGATCGCGCCACATAATCTCTTCATGGTTAACGTCTCCATTAGGTACACCGGCGATTTGCATTGCGATGCGACGCACGGTCCATCGCAGTCGAAGATCGCGACTGATGCGCCCACCGATAACAAAGGCAAAGGCGAGGCATTTTCGCCGACCGATCTGGTCGCCACTGCGCTCGGGACCTGCATGAGCACAATCATGGGAATGAAGGCGGATGAGCTCGGCGTCGATCTTCGCGGAATGACCGTGTCGGTGCAGAAAGAAATGTCGAAGGACGCGCCGCGTCGGATCGTCGGGCTGCCGTCCGAAGTTCACATTCCGCTCCTGAAAGGTTCACCGCATCGCGAAGCGCTCGAACAAGCCGCGCTCAATTGCCCCGTGCACAAAAGCCTTCCGCCGGAAATTAATCGGCCGACCAAGTTTTATTGGGAAGGTTAATGTAGCGATGTTTGTGTCAAGCACCGAGCCAATGACAGGCGCTTGGCACAAGCGCCTCTACAAGCTCTTGTCGAGAAGCTCGGCATAATTTCGCGCCGGGCGATTTTTCCACCCCCTTTTATGCCAGGCGTACCCAGCGATGAGCGGCAGCGCGAGTGTCGCTTCCGCGTAAACCATTTGCTCAGCGCCCTGATCGACTTTTCCCCACGAGTTCGCTTCTTTTAAGGTCGATCCACTGAGCGCGCCGTCGCGCACATCGGCCACCGTGATTTGCACGGCGTATTTGTGCATGCCGACATCGAAACCGAGATAATCGGCCGCTACCACGGTGTCTTGCGCGAAATTTTTCGGAACACCGCCGCCGATCATGAATAATCCGCTCTGCTTCGAATCGATTTTAATTTTCGTCAGCTCGAGAAAATCTTTCGCCGAATCGATGCTGAGATGCTTGTCGGGATGATGCCATTGATGGTGAATCAATCCGAAACCGGCGCTGCAATCGCTGAAGGCCGGCACGAAGATCGGCATATTGTTCTCAAAGGCAGCAAGCACAACTGAGTCTCGATTTTTCGCGTGCTCGGCCAAATGCCTTCCCATTTCGCGAATGAACTCGCGCGATGAGTACGGGCGTGGCTCGAGTTTGTCTGCGATCTCCGCGCAAGTCGAGTCGCAAACCCGCAATTGATCTTCGTCGATGTAAGTGTCGTAAATCCGATCGATGGCGAGCCGGCGCAGCACGTCGTCGTCCATGTTGATCTCACCTTTGTAATGTTTGAAGCCGAGCGCTTCGAAGAAATCCTGGTCGACAATAATGGCGCCGGTGGAAACGATTGCATCGATCATGTTATGGCGGACAAGATCGACAATCACATTTTTCAAGCCGGCGGAAAAAATGGAACCGGCCAGGCAGAGAATGATCGCGCAATCTTTCTCGCGCAGCATCGCGTCGTAAATTTGTGCGGCCCGGCCGAGATCGCGCGCGGAGAAGGCCATCTTGCTCATCGCTTCGACCAATGGGACGACGTTGTGCTCTTTGATATCGATGTGCTCGATAATTTCGACGAGGAGATCGGATTTTTTCGGTTTCATATTGCTGTCATCCCGAACGGAGTGAGGGATCTCACCTACGAAGTCTTGGTTACGCAACTTCTGAGCGTGATCAACCAGCGTTTGCGAGATCCTTCGCTCCGCTCAGGACGACGGCTCTTTCTTAGAAGACCGCTTTATGTTTTCTCCTCCGGATACAGCCATTTCATGTAATCGCGAACGCCCTCTTCGAGTGGAAATTGCGGCGCGTAACCAAGCGCGCTGCGCACTTTGCTCAAGTCCGCCTCGGTGAAGTTTTGGTAATGGGCGTGCGGATTGTCGATGTAGTCGGGCTCAAAATTTGTGCGGAGGCATTTGTTTAGAACATCGACAAGATCGTTGAACGAGCGGGCCTGGCCGCAGCCAAGATTGTAAATCCCGCTTTCATTCGCCTCGAGCGCGAGAATGCTTCCTTCGACGATGTCCTTCACATAAACGAAGTCGCGCTTTTGATCACCGTGTTTGAAAATGCGCGGCCGCTGCCCGGCTTTCATCTGCCTGGACAAATGATAAACCATGCTCGCAGGCACACCTTTGTGCGCTTCGCGTGGTCCGTAAACATTAAAATAACGCAAGCCGATGATGACCCATTCGGGCGACGCGGCGGCTTCGCGCATCGCGACGTTGTCCATGATTGTTTTTGAAAACGCATAGATGTTGGCCGGCGCGGCACCGTTAGATTCCACGCTCGCTTCGCCAGCCGACCCGTATGTCGATGCCGACGACGCATAGACGATTCGCGTCCTTGTCGGTCGGGCGAATTTTAGGATCCGGCGAAAGCTTTCGACGTTGTCGTGCACCTGATCGAATTGGTCGTCCAACGTCGTGTCGGTGATCGACGCGAGATGAAAAATGGCGTCGAATTTTTCGTCGCCAAATTGTTCGCGCCAATCGAGCGCCGCCAGGTTTTGAGCGATGAAATCGCCGCGATAACCGGCGAGATTTTTGAAGTCGCCGGAGCGAAAATCGTCAATCACCGTGAGACGTGCGTCCGGAAATTTTTCCTGCAGCGCGAGCGTGAGATTGGAGCCGATGAAACCAGCCCCGCCGCTGATAACGAAATTGGGAGAAGAGTGCAATTTTGAAAAAATGAAAATTGGCGAGAGATAGATAAATCTTGAGCCGGGAAGCGCAAGCAGCGAGTTAAAGTACGCAGAAATGCGGTTCCAAACGCGCTATACTTACGATTTCGTCAAACGATTCCTTTCCTCCGAATGCCGGAGTATCCTTGAGGTCGGTTGTGGGAGGGGCGAGCTGGCGGCTCGTTTGTCAAAGGACGGATACTCTGTCGTGGCGATCGATTCCGACCGCGATTCTATCGCCGCCGCGCGGGGGCTTGGTGTGAATGCGCGCGTTGCGACATGGCCTGATTTTGCGAGTGGCCGATTTGATGCAGTCCTCTTCACTCGATCGCTGCATCACATTCATCCACTACCTGAGTCGATCAAGCACGCAGCGGAGAGCCTAGTCAAGGGCGGACTTATCATCGTGGAAGATTTCGCATATGAATCCACGGATGAAAAAACGTTGCGTTGGTTTACCAGCGCGATCCGTTTTCTCGAAGCGACGGGTTTGTTAACCGTGGGCGACGAGCTTCTGGACAAGGTGTTATCAAAAACGGAGACGTTGAAGGCGTGGCGACAAAATCACGAGAATGAATTGCACACAGCCGCCGAGATCGACGCGCAACTTGAAAAGGCGTTAGGCCGCGTCATTAGAGAGAACGCGGCATATTATTTTCGGTACATCGCCAACGCGATGACAGCGATAAAGAAACGCGACGCGATCGTTCAAGGTTTCGCCGAGCAAGAAGAAACGCTGGCGGCCGACGGCTCCATTGTCGCACTAGGCCGGCGGTTTGTAGCTCGTCGGTAAATAAATCTTGAGCCGCCAAGCGCAAGCAGGTAGTTGTTGATCCAGTTCTTTGCGAGCTTGAAAAAGTGGATCGGCGCGAGAAATCCCGTGCAATTCGGGAGCAGTTGCGCTGCTGTAACTGGATACGACTTCCCATGGGCCAATCCCCGAAACTTTTCCGGGGGTGAAGGCGGGAAGAAGGTGCGTCCCGCAGACGCGG
>WNGE01011781.1_pt1 | contig 14762 bp, 14 predicted proteins | sample 5400651 | NCBI WGS metagenome assembly WNGE01 (sample SAMN13153370, study PRJNA577476) | soil metagenome | isolation source: 60 cm soil or saprolite under grassland replicate 2 | place: USA:California | collected 2016-06-15 | reverse complement strand
CGGGCCTCGTCGGCCAGCAACAACGGCATGGCCCGGGCGGCGAACTCCTCGGGATCGTCGAACCGTACGACGTGCACGGTGCGACGTGCGGTTCGGTTACCCGGCGGAGGGCCGCTTCACCAGGCGGCCCAGGACGACCGGGTTCCACCTCTTGGCCCGGGGCGGCTTGATCCCCCGCTCCATCAGCGCCCGGCCGATCTGCGGATACGACATCCCTTCGGCCTTGAGCCTGGACACCTCGGCGGCGACGTCGGCCGCTATGGCGCGCGAACTCCCCGTCCGCGTACTTGCTTTCCGCGTGCTCGCCTTGCGCGTGCGACGCTTGGCCCGACTCGCCGTCGCCGTCGCCGGCGCCTTGGCCTTGTTCCGGCTCCCCGGCGGCCGCCCTCGTCCCCGACCCGCGGGCCGCCACCCGGTCGTTAGCTCGGAGAGATGGGTCCTGCAGAGGTCCTTCTTCAGCCGTCGCGATCCCACCGCCAAAATTGCGCTCTCCACAGCTGGATCACCACACACATCGCAAACCAAGATCGTCTTCTCTGCCACGAAACACTCCTTTTCCGTCGGTGTGGGAGTGAGCATACACTGACCGATACTTGTTCGGGTTCATGCTTCGTCCTCGAAATCCCGATTGTGTCGTCGTCGAACGCCGTCGGCGCGACGGACGATGCGGTCGCTACGATCGGCCTGACGGCCAGTCGGGCTTGGGCTTCGGCTTCTCGCTCAGGACATCATCGAGGGACCGCTTCTTCACCGGCTCGGCCGTCAGCAGGCGGTCCAGCTCCGGGCCGCCGAGATCCCCGGCCGCGGTCAACAGGTCCTCGAGCTTCTTACCGGGGTCTCCCTTCAGCCGGATCCGCAGCGCGGCCAGGACCGAGGCGTGCTTGTCGGAAAGCCCCTGCGCCACCTTGACCTCGGCCAGGGCCGCCTCGGCGCGGCGGAGGAGCTTCTCGTCGTCCCGGATCCGCTGCCGAAGCTCGTCCTCGTTCACGTGGCCTCGACCTCTGCCTCCGCTGCGACGAAGGACACCGGATCCGTTTCGAACCGCTTCCGGCATCCGGCCGAGCAGAAGTAGTAGGTGCGGCCCCCGAACGTGGCCCGGTGGCGCGCCGTCCCGACCTGTACGGTCATGCCGCACACCGGGTCCAGCGCTTCATGCGTTTCCAGCGTCGGCGCGGGCGTCATCTCCGTCCCCGCGCCGGCGGCTCGGAGCTGGACCAGCTCGGCCATGATGGCCACGGCGATCTCCTCGTTCGTGACCGACCCGAGATCGAGGCCCGCGGGTGCGTGGACCCGAGCCAGACGGTCCTCGGCCAGACCCCGGTCCCTCAGGTACCCCAGTACCGCTTCGGCGCGCTTTCGCGACGCCACCAGCCCGACGTACGTCGCGGGGGTCCCGAGCGCGCGCTCCAGGGCGTCCTCGTCGTAGTGACCCTGCGTGGCCACCACCACGAAGGAGTCGCCGTCGGCCTCCAGGGCGTCCAGCGAGGTCGCCACGCGCTCGACACCTGGATGGTCCTCGGCCCGTCCCCCGTCGTCGATCACGGTGGCCCGCCAGCCGAGCGCCGTCCCCATCCGTGCCAGGACGTCGACCGCCGGGGACCGCCCGATCACCACCAGTTGGGGCTTCGGAAGGACCGGCTCCACGTACACCTCCAGCGCTCCCTCACTCTGGCACGCGATGGGAACCGAGACCACTCCCTCCCGCTGGTGTTCGGGAAGCTCGCCTGGCTGCCCCAGGAACATGAGCCGGGGCGTTCCCTCCGCGATGGCCCGCCTGGCCTCGGCGATCACCGCCGGTTCGGCGCAGGCTCCTCCGAGCCATCCTCGGATGCGGCCGTCTTCGGTGATGACCGCGCGAGCCCCGACCTTGCCCGAGGAGGGCGAACGCCGCCACACCACCGTGGCCATGGCGAACCGCTCCCCCCGGGCCGAGAGCTCCCGAGCCAGATCGAACGCGTCGAAACCCATCGGGTTCGAGACTACCCGCCCGGAGCGGCCTCCGCCGCCTGAATGGCCTCCCACACCTTGGCCGAGGTGAGGGGCATGTCGATGTTCTTCACCCCCAGGTGCCACAGCGCGTCGATCACCGCGTTCACGTAGGCGGCCGGCGAGCCCACCGTGGCCGACTCCCCCACGCCCTTGGCCCCGATCGGGTGGTGCGGGGAGGGCGTCACGGTCGCACCCAGCTCGAATCTCGGCGTCTCCCACGCCGTGGGCAGCAGGTAGTCGGAGAAGTTCGAGCCGATGCAGTTGCCGGCCTCGTCGAAGGTGATCAGCTCCATGGCGGCGATGCCGTATCCCTCGGTGAGCCCGCCGTGGATCTGGCCCTCCACGATCATCGGGTTGATCCGGACCCCGCAGTCGTCCACCGCGACCATCCGGCGAACCTTCCATTCGCCGGTGTCGGGGTCGACCTCGACGGCGACGATGTACGTACCGAACGGGAAGGTCATGTTCGGGGGGTCGTAGTAGGTCACGCCCTCCAGACCGGGCTCCATCCCCTCCGGGAAATTGGTGTACGCGGCGAACGCCACGTCCTGGATCGTCTTCACCTTGTCCGGAGCGCCCTTGACGAAGAACTTGCCCTTCTCGAACTCGACGTCGTCCTCGGAGACCTCCAACAGGTGGGCGGCGATCTTGCGGCCCTTCTCCCTGATCTTGCGGGAGACCATGGCGGTCGCGGCGCCCGAGACCGGGGTGGATCGGGAAGCGTAGGTCCCCAGGCCGTACGGCGTGTTGTCGGTGTCGCCGTGCATGACCTTCACGTCCTCGGGCTGGATCCCCAGCTCCTCGGCCACGATCTGGGCGAACGTGGTCTCGTGGCCCTGGCCCTGCGTCTTCACGCTGATCTTGAGGATCGCCTTGCCCGTCGGGTGGATGCGGAGCTCGGCGCCGTCGCTCATCTTCAGTCCGAGGATGTCGTAGTCCTTGTGCGGGCCGGCCCCGACGACCTCCGTGAACGAGGCCAGGCCGACGCCGTAGAGCTTGCCCTGGGCGCGCGCTTCGGCCTGCTCCCGCCGCAGGCCCTCGTAGCCGATCTTCTCCAGCGCCAGCTTCATCGCCCCGTGGTAGTCGCCGGAGTCGTACACGAACCCGGTCACCGAGGTGTAGGGGAACTGGTCCTTCTCGATGAAGTTCTTCTGCCGGAGCTCGGCCGGGTCGATCCCCAGCTCGTACGCGGCGTTCTGGACCAGCCGCTCGATCAGGTACGAGGCCTCGGTGACCCGGAACGAGCAGCGATAGGCCACCCCGCCGGGGGCCTTGTTCGTGTACGCGCCGTCGGCGACCACGTGGGCCGCCGGGAGGTCGTACGAGCCGGTGACGATGTGGAACAGGCCCACCTTGAACTTCGACGGCTGGGCGTCCGCGTGGAAGGCCCCCTCGTCGGCCAGCAGCGAGACACGCAGGCCGGTCATGGTGCCGTCGCTCTTGCAGGCCAGCTCGCCGGACATGTAGAAGTCCCGGGCGAAACCGGTCGAGATCAGGTTCTCGGTCCGGTCCTCGATCCACTTCACCGGCCGGCCCAGCAGCAGCGACGCCGCGGTGGCCACGACGTAGCCCGGGTACACGGGCACCTTGTTGCCGAATCCCCCGCCGAGGTCGGGCGAGATGATCCGGATCTTCTCCTCCGGCAGCCCGGCCACCAGCGCGAAGACGGTTCGGATGGCGTGGGGGGCCTGGGTGGTCATGTAGATCGTGGCCTGGCCGGTGGCGGGGTTCACGTCGGCGACGCACCCGCACGTTTCGAGCGGTGCGGGGTGGGATCGCGGGTAGTGCGTTTCGAGCTGCACCACCACGTCGGCTTCGGCGAACGCCCTGTCGGTGGCGTCCTTGTCGCCCGACTCCCAGTGGTAGATGCGGTTGTCGGTCTGGCCCTCCTTGTCGTCCCGGATGACCGGCGCGTCGGACTCCAGCGCCCGCTGCGGAGTGACCACCGGGTCGAGGGGTTCGTAGTCCACGTCGATCAGCTCGAGGGCGTCCTTCGCCACGTAGGGGTCCTCGGCGATGACGGCCGCCACCTCCTGCCCCTGGAACCGGATCTTGTCGGTGACCAGCACCGCCTGCGTGTCGTACGACATCGTCGGCATCCAGGCCAGGTTGTGCTGGGCCATCAGGTCTCCCGTCACCACCGCGACCACGCCGGGCAGGGCCTCGGCCTGCGAGGCGTCGAACGACCGGATCCGGGCGTGGGCCATCGGACTTCGCAGGATCGCCATGTGCAGCATCCCGGGCAGCCGGATGTCGTCGATGAAGGTTCCCTTGCCCCGGATCAGGCGGTCGTCCTCCTTGCGCTTGACGCTGTGGCCGAGGCCCCGGATCTCCTCCGCGTCGGTCGCCATCTGTCTCCCCCCGTCAGCTCGAGACGGCGGCGGGTTCGGCTTCGACGGCGTCCGAAGCCATGGCCCGGCCCGCGGCCTGGATGGCCTTCACGATGTTCATGTAGCCCGTGCACCGGCAAACGTTGCCGGAGATCGCCCATCGGACGTCGTCGTCCGACGGCTCGTGGTTGCGTTCGAGCAGCGCCGCCCCGACCAGCATCATCCCGGGGGTGCAGAACCCGCACTGGAGGCCGTGCTCCTCCTTGAACGCCGCCTGGATCGGATGGAGGCCTCCTTCCCCGGTGAGGCCCTCGACGGTGGTCACGTCGCCGCCGTCGGCCTGGACGGCGAACATCGTGCAGGCCTTCACCGGGGTTCCTCCGAGAAGGACCGTGCACGCGCCGCAGTTCGAAGTGTCGCATCCGACGTGGGTTCCCGTGAGGCCGAGCGTGTCGCGGAGGAAATGCACCAGCAGGAGCCGTGACTCGACGTCGGCGGTCCGCTCCGTCCCGTTCACCATGACCGTGATCTGCATGATGGCCTCCCGCGATCCCTACGCCGCGCCCTGGAGCGCGGCCTGCAGGCCGCGCCGAACGAACACCTCGACCACGTGCCGCTTGTATCCGGCGCTTCCCCGTACGTCGTCGCTCGGCTGGGCCGTCTGCGCCGCCAGCCTCCCCGCCTCCGCGAAGGCCTCATCCGTCGGCTCGGCACCGGCGAGCGCCGATTCGGCTTCGGCGGCCCGGAAGTTCCTCGGCCCCACCGCGGTGAGCCCGATGCCGGCCCGCCCGACGTGGCCGTCCTCCATCTGGAGCTGGACGGCCACGCCCACCGTGGCGAAGTCGCCGACCTTGCGCTCGAGCTTGAGATACGTGCCGCTCGAGCGCGGCCCGGCCTGGGGCACCCGGATCGCCGTGAGCAGCTCGTTCGGGTCCAACGCGGTGGTGAACGTGTCGACCAGGAAGTCGTCGATCGCCACCGTCCGCTCGCCGGAGGAGCTTCGAACCACCATCTCCGCGCCCAGCGCCAGCAGGACCGATCCGAAGTCACCGGCCGGATCGGCGTGGCACAGCGAGCCACCGATGGTGCCCCGGTTGCGCACGATGGGGTCCGCCACCAGCGGCGCGGCCGTGGCCAGGGCCGGATAGCCGGCCTTGATCAGATCCGAATCCACGATGTCGCGGTGCCGGGTCATCGCCCCGATCTGGAGCGAGCCGTCCACCTCGTCGATCCCGGCCAGCTCGGCCACCGGGTTGACGTCGACCAGATGTCCCGGGGAGGCGAACCGCAGCTTCATGAGCGGGATCAGGCTCATCCCGCCCGCCAGCACCTTGGCGTCGTCGCCGTACCGATCGAGGAGGGAGAGGGCTTCCTCGATGGACTCGGCCCGGTGATAGTCGAACCGTGCCGGCAGCATTCAGGCCTCCTTCCGGAGTAGGACCACGTGTTCGAAGGCTCCACCGAGGAACGGGCGCTCCTCGATAGGGGTCCGGAGCCGGACCCTTTGTACACCTCGCTCCGAACCGAGGTCAAGCGGAAGAACCGCACCACGGCCCGCCAGAACGCCCACAACCCGAGACGGATCCCCTTGACGGGTGGCGCGGACCTTGGCGCCCCGGACCTGGCCGGCGCCGACGGATTGGCCGGCGCGGCCGGGTTGGCCGGTGGCGCGGGCACGTCATCGGGCGCGGCCCCCTCTGTTGGTTCGGCCCCACCCTCGGCGAGGATGTTCGCCTCGAGGCACGACGCGAACTCTCCGGTCAGCCGGTGGGAGATGTCGCCGATCATGCCCCGCCCGTACTGCGCCACGGCCCCGGTGATCGTGAGATCCGTCCCGATGGTCACCTGCGTCCCGCCATCGGCCGTGGCCTGGAGGGTCGAGGTGGACCGGGCCGTGGCCGCTCCCCTTCCCCGCTGCTCTCGCCCCTCGGCCTTCAGGGCCACCCGATGGTTCGCGTCGTCCCGTTCCTCGATGGTGACCGTGCCGGCGAACGACAGGCTGACCGGCCCCATCTTCATCGCGACCTTGCCCTTCCACGTGTGATCGTCCACCACCTCTGTGAGCTCCCCGCCCGGCACGCAGGGAGCGACCTTCTCCACGTCGAGCATGAACCGCCACACTCGCTCCATGGGCGCTGCCACCTCGAACTCGTTGTCGATCCGCATGCAGCGTCGATAGCACTGGACGGCCGAGGACGCAAACCAAGCTGCGGGCGCTGCAAGCAGTTGCCATCGGCGATGTGCGCCACCACCATGTGGCGCATGGAAGGAGGGGCGCGGAGAAGGAGTGCGCCTCAGCCGCGGGATGTCGCCGCGATGTTCGACGACATCGTCGCCCGGTACGACCTTCTGAACGGCCTTCTCTCCCTCGGGCTGGACCGGCCGTGGCGACGGGCCACGATGGAAGCTCTTCGGATCCGCCCCGGTGACCGGGCGCTCGACCTCGGATGCGGCACCGGTGATTTCTCCCGGCTGCTGGCGGGAGCTGGCGCTCGGGTCGTGGGCGTCGACATCAGCCACAAGATGCTCCTCGAGGCGAAGGTGAAACTGAGGGGCGACACGCAGCTCGCCCTCGGCAGCGGGTTCGCACTTCCAATGAGGGACCGGACGTTCGCCGCGGCCGGGAGCGCGTTCGTCTTGAGGAATCTCTTCGACCTCGAGACGGCGTTTCGGGAGCTGGCCCGGGTCTTGGCGCCGAGCGGCCGACTGGCGCTGGTCGATATCACGGAGCCAAGGAGCCGATTCCTCCGCCGGCTGTTCGATGCGTACTTCGGGACGGTGGCGCCCGCCCTCGGCGCGCTGGTCGGCAAGCGGGACGCCTACCGGTACCTGGTGCGTTCGCTCTCGCAGCTTCCCCCGCCAGCGGAGGTGTGCGCCATGCTCGAGCGCGCGGGCTTCGAAGAACCCAGGGCCAAGCCGCTCACCGGCGGGATGGTTACGCTCTTCACCGCGATGAGGGCACACGAATGACGGAGCTGACCAGGCCGGTCGGGATCGGCTTCGCCGCGCGCGGCTCGGTCTCCGACGTGGTGGGTTGGGCCGAACGGGCCAGGCGAGCCGGGCTCGACTCGGTGTGGATCCACGACTCCTATTTCGAACGCGACGCCGTCACCTACGCATCCGCCATCGCCTCGCAGGTCCCCGACATCCGGGTGGCGATGGGCGCCCTCAACCCGTTCACCCGCCATCCCATCCTGTTGGCGATGACCGTGAGCGCGGTCGACGAGATGGCGCCGGGACGGGTGATCCTGGGCCTGGGAAGCGCGCTGCCGCTCCGGCTGGCGCAGATGGGCATCCCCTACCAGCCGAAGGAGGCCGCCGACCGGATCTCGTCCGCGATCGACACGCTGCGTGCGCTGTGGTCCGGCGAGCGGATCCCGCCGGGTGCCCCCGACGTGCCCCCCGTCGAGCCCATGTTCCCGCCCGTGCACCGGGTCCCGATCTACGTGGCCGGCTATCGCACCCCCATGCTCCTGCTCGCGGGGAGCAAGGGCGACGGGTACCTGGCCCGGCCGCTGGAATCCCTGGCCTCGTTCCGGACGATGGTCCCGAAGATCCGCCGGGCCTCGGTCGACGCGGGCCGCCCGGAGACCGCGGTGCACGTGGCTGGCTACCTGTTCGCCCTGGTCGACCAGAACCGGCGCGAGGCGCTGAACCGAGCGAAGCGCGAGCCCTTCGTCATCTACATGATGGCCATCCAGACCGACGTGGCCATCGAGCGAGCCGGCCTCGAAGCGGAGCTCAGGGACCGCGTGTTCCAGCTCTGGCGCCAGGAGGACTACCACGAAGCCGCCCAGCTGATCCCCGACCGGATGTTGGACGCCTTCCTCCTGTGCGGCACAAGAGACGACGTGGCCGCAAGGGCCCAGGAGTACCACGAGGCTGGGATGCAACTCCCGGTGCTCCAGCCGGTGGTACAGACCGACGAGCAGGTCGAAGCGGTCATGGGCGCCGCGGTGCTCTACGGAACCGAAGGGGCCATGGCGGCGGAGGCTGTTGACGCGCCTCCGCCGGGCGGCCCTCTTTCGTTTCAGCACGAACGCGCAGCGCTCTTGTCCCGGGTCAGGCGCCGCTTGGGGGGCTGGTACGAGATCGTTCGACCGTTCAGCTTCACTGCTTCAACCGTTCCCGTGGCCGCGGCGGGGGGCCTCGCCGCCGTCGACCACCGGATGAACTGGGGGCTGTTCGTGGGCGCGGTGTTCGCGGCGTTGTTCCTTCACATCGGAACCAACGTGACGAACGAGATCTACGACGTCCGGAAGGGCATCGACTCGATCACCTCGCCCCGGGCCAGCCATGCCCTGGTCAAGGGCCGGCTCTCGGAACGGGAGGCATTCGGGCTCGCGCTCGCCGCGTTCGTCGTCGCCACGGGGATCGGGATCTGGCTGATCGCCGAGCGAGGATGGCTGGTGGCGGTGTTCGGCATCCTCGGCCTGGTCGGTGGGGCCGGGTACACGGCACCGCCGCTGCAGTACAAGTTCCGCGCCCTGGGCGTGCCCCTGGTGTTTCTGCTCATGGGGCCCCTGATGGTCATCGGCGGCTACTACGTGGTGACGGGGACGTTCGACTGGAACACGGTGGCGGTCTCCATCCCGGTCGGCCTGCTGGTGGCGGCGATCCTGCACGGCAACGAGTGGCGCGACATCGGCGAGGACGCCCGGGCGGGCATCGTCACGCTCTCCATCCGGGCCGGGCGGCAGGTGGCACACATCGGGTACGTGTCGCTGGTGGTCGGCGCGTATCTGGCGCTGTCCATGGCCGTGGCCACGAAGGCACTGCCGCCGGCGACCCTGCTGGCGATGCTGTCGCTCCCGCTGCTGGTCCGGGCCATCCGGTCCTCGGAGCTCGGGGCGGCCGGGGAGCAACGGGCCATCGCCATGATCGACCTGGAGACCGCGCAGCTCCACGCGGCGTTCGGCTTCCTGCTCGTGCTCGGGCTGGCCGTGGCGGCCGCCACACAGTGAGCGCCTCGAACCACACGTCGCGGCGAGTCGATCCTGTCTTGCTGGCCTCGATGGCCGCCGCGTACGGGGCGTTCGCCGTGACGTTCCGCGGGCCGCCCGCCCGGTTCTGGCAGCGGATGACCGCGACGGGGCTGGCCCTCGGCTCGGTGGCGCTCGCAGCCGAGCCCGACCTTCGCCGCCTGAAGCCGAAGCCGAAGGACGTGGCCGTGGGCATGGCGGCGGCCGCCGGGCTCTACGGGCTGTTCCAGGTCGGCGACCGGATGGCGCGCCGGATCATCCCCACCGGGGGCGAGGACATCGACCACGTCTACGCGCTGCGGCAGCTTCGGTCCCGGCCCGAGCTGGCCGCGCGCCTCGCGTTCGTCATCGGGCCGGCCGAGGAGCTGTTCTGGCGGGGACTCGTGCAGCGCCGCCTGGCTCGGAGTTCCGGTCCGTGGCGGAGCGCGGCCCTCGTGTCGGCCGCGTACGGCGGGGCCCACGTGGCCACCGGGAACCTCACCCTGATCGGCGCCGCCGGCGTGGCCGGCGCCTACTGGTCGGCGCTGGCCGCCGCCGGCCTGTCGATGCCGGCGCTGATCGTCAGCCACATCGCCTGGGACATCTGGATCTTCCTGATCGCCCCCACCGCGCCCAGGATCTGACGGCCCTGGTCACGCACGGTCCCGGCGTGGTTTCATCCCCGGACATGCAGTGCCCCACGTGCGGCTTCGACAACCCCGCCGGATACCGGTTCTGCGGTTCCTGCGGCACTCCTCTCGAACAGTCATGTCCGAACTGTGGCGCGCCCGTCCCCGCGGGGAACCGGTTCTGCGGTTCCTGCGGGTTCGCCCTCGGCGACGAGGCCCCGGCCCCGATCCCCCGCGCCCCTGAGATGCCCAGCGAGCGCCGGCGGGTCACGGTCCTGTTCGCGGACCTGGTCGGGTTCTCCACCCTGGCGGAGCATCTCGACCCCGAGGAGCTCCGAGGACTGATGACGGGAACGTTCGGCGAGCTCACCGCGGCGGTCGAATCGCGCGATGGGGTGGTGGAGAAGTTCATCGGCGACGCGGTCATGGCCATCTTCGGCGCGCCCGTGACCCATGAGAACGACCCCGACCGGGCGGTCGAGGCCGCCCTCGAGATGCTCGAGGTGGTCCGGCGACGGTCCGAGCGGACACCCACGCCGCTGCAGCTCCGCATCGGCGTCAACAGCGGGCTGGTGGTCTCGGGAGGCGTGGGCGACGGCACCCAGGCCGGCGTGATGGGCGACGCGGTGAACACCGCGGCTCGCCTCCAGCAGGCCGCCGGCGCCGGCGAGGTGTTGGTCGCGGCGGCGGTGTGGCGGCGGGTCCGCGAACGGTACGAAGCCGAGCACCTCGGCCTCCTCGAGGTGAAGGGCCGGGAGCAGACCGTCGACGCCTATCGGATCGTGGGCCCCAGGCAGCCGGGGGTTCGCAAGCAGGCCCCGTTCGTCGGCCGGCGCGAGGAGCGGGCCCTTCTCGACCTCCTGTGGTCGAGCGCGGTCAAGGGGAACACGCACGTGGTGAGCCTGGTCGGGGAGCCGGGTGTGGGGAAGTCGCGGCTGATGGCGGAGTTCGATCCGCGCGGCGACGCGCTCGACGTTCGGATCGCCTGCGGGTCCGAGCGGGCCTTCGGACCGTTCCTCGACCTCGTGGAGGCGCTGCTGGGAACCATCCCCGCGGACCTCGACGGGCTCAGCCGGCGGGTCCGTGAGCTGGGCGGCGACGAGGAGGTGGCGTCGCTGCTGGGGGCGTTCCTGGGCCTGGCCGGGGCCCCGCCCACGGTCCGGATGGCGGACGAGCAGCAGAAGCGGCAGGTCTTCGCCGGCGTGTGGCAGTTCCTGCTGCAGGCCTCGAACGGGCGACCGGCGCTCGTGGTCCTGGACGACGTCCACTGGTCCGACCGGTCCTCGCTCGACCTCCTGGGGTTCCTGCTGGAGCGCCTGGGAGGCGCCGCCTTCATGCTGGTGCTCGCCTACCGGCCCGGTTTCGACCAGGTCGAGCGCACGGCCCTTCGAGCCAGCCACACGGCCATCCGGCTGGAGCCGCTGGCGCCGACCGAGAGCGTGGCCCTGGCCCGAGGCTTCCTCGGCGTGCACGAGCTTCCTCCCGACCTCGAGCGCCTGGTGGCCACGCGCGCCGAGGGCAACCCCTTCTTCGTCGAGGAGTTGCTCCAGGCGCTGCTCGAGCTCGGCGCGCTGGCGGTGGTGGACTCCACCGCCGTCCTGGCGAAGGTCGAGGTCGAGGTGCCCGACACCGTCCAGGGCACCATCCTGGCCAGGGTGGACCGGCTCGAGCCGAAGGAGCGAACCCTGCTGCAGCACGCCGCGGTGATCGGGCGAAGCTTCTCCACCGAGCTGATCCGAACCATCCTGGGGGGCGAGGACGTGCATGCCCTCCTGGACGGTCTGTCCCGGGCGCAGCTGCTGGTCCCCCAGGGCCCGGACCAGTGGACCTTCAAGCACGCGCTGATCCAGGAGGTCACCTACGAGACGCTGCTGCTGCGACAGCGCCGGGACATGCACCGCAAGGTGGCCGAGGCGCTGGAGGCCAGCGCCGGCGACGACCCGGCCTTCCTCGAGTCGCTGGCCGAGCACTACGCCCGGGCCGACGTGCCGCAGAAGACCCGCGAGTACGCCCTGCGGGCAGGAGACCTGGCCAGCGAGCGGATGGGGTTCGTCGAGGCTCGGGCCAGGTTCGAGACCGCCCTCCGGCTGTGGGGCGAGGGAGACGAGCGCGGCCGTCTGGAGCTGCTGACGAAGCTGGCCTGGACCCGGCTGATGGCCGGCGACGTGGCCGGGGCCAAGACCGGTCTCACCGAGGCCGCCGACGCGTGGGAGAAGCTCGGGGAGACCCATCGGGCCGGCGCCACGCTGGCCAGGCTGGGGAGGGCCATGTGGATCGGCGGCGAGGGCGAGCGAGCCCGGGGCACCACCACCCGGGCTCTCGAGCTCCTGGAGCCGGCCGGTCCCACTCCCGGGCTGGTCCAGGCCTACCTGTGGGCGTCGACCCAGAGCGTCCTCCTGGGTTTCACCGACGAGGGCACGAAGCTTGCGGCACGAGGGTTGGAGCTGGCCGAGACGCTCGACCTGCCCGGTGAGCGGTCACAGCTGTTGAACAACATCGGGCTCTCCAGCACCGCCTCCGGCGACCCGGCCGGCCTCGACACCCTTCGCCAGGCGCTCGACCTGGCCGAACGTGCCGGCGACGCCGAGGCCCTCGGCAGGGCGTACACCAATCTCCCCTCCGCGCTCTCGAGCTTCTGCCGGTACCGCGAGGCGGTGGACCTGTGCGAGCGCGGGAGATCGGCCATGAGGAAGCTGGGCGCGCCGTCCTTCGAGCACTTCATCGCGGCCAACGAGGCCGGCTCCCTGATGGAGCTGGGACGGTACGAGGACGCCGAGGCCCTGGCGCGCGAGTCGCTCGAAGCGCAGCGCGCCGTGGGCGCGATGCCGGGGGTGGTGAACTCCGGGATGACCTTCGCCGACCTCCTGACCCGGAAGGGGCGCCACGATGAGGCGGGGCGGCTCATGGAGGAGGTCATTGCCGCGGCCCGAGGCCTGGGCGGATCCCAGTTCCTGTCCCAGGCTCTCGGTGTCCAGGCCCATCTCGAGCGGGCCAGGGGGAACCTGGCAACGGCCCGTCAGGCGATCGAGGAGGCCGTCGCCATCGTCCTCACCACGACCTCCATCTCGGATCGGTTGCCCATCCTGGTGCCGGCCGCGATGCTGGCGCCGGATCGGCTCGAAGCGCTGGCCGGCCCGGTCCGCCCGGGCGCGACCGACCCCGGGTTCGGCGCCCTGCTGCTCGAAGCCGACGCGATCCTGTCGGGCGACCCCAACCGGTTCGCCGAGGCCGCCGACCGGTACGCGTCCCTGGAGATGCCCTATCAGGAGGCCCGGTGCGGCCTGGAGGCCGGCCGCCTCGACCGTGCCTCGGAGATCGTGCGGCGGTTCGGCCTGGAGAACGGGCCGGTCGGGTCTCGGCTGCAGGAGCTTTCGCGGGTCTCCGACTGACCGGCCCCGGGAGTTCGTGGCAGGATTGCCGGGCCATGGCCGACCTCGACCCGCTCGTCCTTCGGAAGGTCACCGTGTTCTCGACGTGCTCTCCCGAGCAGCTCGCTCGGCTCGTCGAGTCCGGGCAGATCACCGAGCACGCCGCGGGGGAGGCGCTGACCGAGGAGGGCGTGATCGGCCACCGGTTCCACCTGATCCTGGAGGGGAAGGCGGAGGTCACCCGGGGAGGGGCGCCCGTGGCCACGGTCGGCCGGGGCGACTTCGTGGGGGAGATCGGCCTGCTGGGAGGGGGGCCCTCGACGGCCACGGTCCGGTGCACGGAGGCCACCTCGTGCCTCACGTTGTGGCGGCAACCGTTTTGGGCCGTGCTGGAGTCGGAACCGGCGATCGCGCTTCGGATCCTGGAGGTGGTGTGCCGCCGCCTCCAGGGGGAGTTCGCCTTCTCGCCGCGTTAGCCCTCGCATCGTGGGGAGCCGGGGGTCCGACTGCCCGCTTCTGGCCCGACCTCAGGCAACGCCGCTGTCGCGCCGCTCCTCGATCCTCTCGGCTCCCGTTGGCCCCTGCCGGATGTCCTCCCGGATCGAGGTCCTGCGGTTGCCTCCCACGGCCAGAACGATTGCGCTCACCACGAACAGCACGATCCCGGTGATGAGAAGGATGAGGCCAACCGTGTGGATGCTGAACCCGTTGGTGGTCACGCTGACCGCGTACGTCAAGATGGCCCCCACCACCGCCATGACCACGCTGAGGGCCATCAGCCCGGTGCCCGCTCCTCGGTACATGACCGTCACGCTCCCTTCCTGAGGAAAGGCCTCCATCTGCCCTGAGACCGAAAGAGACGTTCCCGAACGGCGACGGCAGCAAACCGGGCCACCTCCCGCCCGCCCCGTGTCGGAGTACTGTCTCGCTCCCAGAACATCGGAAGGAGCCAGATGAGCGTCCGACCGTCCACCCCGCCATCCGTCCACCCCGCGCTGCAGCGCCACGCTGAACTCCGCAAGCAGAATCTGCAGAACAGGATCGCCGACGCGATCACCCGATTCGCCGGCTCGATGCCCTTCGTCTATGTGCACATCGTGTGGTTCGTCCTGTGGATCGCCCTGCGCGTGGAGAAGTTCCCCTTCGGCCTGCTGACGATGCTGGTGTCCCTCGAGGCGATCTTCCTGTCGACCTTCGTCATGATCAGCCAGAACCGGGCGGACGAGAAGCGCCAGGTCCTGGCGGACCACGAATGGGACCTCGTGCAGGAAGAGGACCGGCAGAACCAGGACCTGCTGAATATCTCGAAACAGATCCTCGAGCTGACGAAGGCCATCCACGAGATGACCATGCAGTCGAAGGCGACGTGACGCGCGCGGAGGTCGCCGGCTAGAGCTCGACCTCCACGCCGACGCCCTGTTCCCGGGCCGCTTGCAGCACGAGCGCGGCCGCGGCGGCGTCCTGCGCGCCGACTCCCACTGACTT
>WNGE01005206.1_pt1 | contig 14766 bp, 11 predicted proteins | sample 5400651 | NCBI WGS metagenome assembly WNGE01 (sample SAMN13153370, study PRJNA577476) | soil metagenome | isolation source: 60 cm soil or saprolite under grassland replicate 2 | place: USA:California | collected 2016-06-15 | reverse complement strand
TACCGGTTGACCCCCACCACCGCCCGCTGGCCGGATTCGATCTCGCGCAACCGGTGGGACAGGCTCGCCACCAGCCGTTCCTTCATGTACGAGAGCGACTCGACGCTGCCCCCCCGCTCCAGCACGTGCTGGAGCTCCTCCCACCCCTCCGTGGCAATCCGGTCCGTGAGCTCGGCCGCCACCTTCGACCCCTCGAACAGGTCTCCGTGCTCGAGAAGGTCGGTCTCCAGGGCCAGGATCTGCTGGGCCCGGAGCGACCATTGCTGGTCCCAGGCCGTGGGCAGCCCCAGCGCCTCGTTCCACGCCGGAAGTTGGACGGCCCGGCCGCGGGCGTCCCGCGACAGCGTCACACCGAGCATCTCCAGGAGGATCCGGTAGACGTTGTTCTCGGGTTGCTGCGCCGTCAGCCCCAGGGAGTTGACCTGCACACCGTACCGGAACCGCCGGAGCTTCGGATCCTCGACTCCGTACCGCTCGCGGCACACCCGGTCCCACAGGGCGACGAAGGCCCGCATCTTGCACGTCTCCTCGACGAACCGGATGCCGGCGTTGCAGAAGAACGAGATCCGCCCCACCAGGCCGGGGAACTCCTCATCGGACATCCGGCCGGTGGCCCGAACGGCATCCAGGACCGCGATGGCGTTGGCCAGGGTGAACGCCAGCTCGAGGACCGGGCCGGCCCCGGCCTCCTGGAGGTGGTAGGAGCACACGTTGATCGGGTTCCACCTGGGGATCTCCCGCACCGTCCAGGTGATCAGGTCGGTGGTCAGTCGCATCGACGGCCCGGGGGGGAAGATGTGGGTCCCGCGCGACAGGAACTCCTTCAGGATGTCGTTCTGGGTCGTCCCCGCCAGAGCCCCCAGGGCCATCCCCTGCTCGTCTGCGACGCACGCGTACAGCGCCAGCAGCCACGTGGCGGTGGCGTTGATGGTCATCGAGGTGTTCATCCGGTCGAGGGGGATGCCGTCGAACACCGCGCGCATGTCGCCGAGATGGCAGACCGGAACGCCCACCCGCCCCACCTCGCCCCGCGCCATCGGGGCGTCGCTGTCGTAGCCGGTCTGGGTGGGGAGATCGAAGGCGACCGACAGCCCCGTCTGCCCCTTCTCCAGGTTGCGCTTGAACCGGGCGTTGGTCGCGGACGGTGTGGCGAACCCCGCGTAGGTGCGGAAGATCCAGGGCTCGTCGCGTGAGACGGCGCTCATCGCGCCGCGAGTATACCCAGGGGTAGGTTCGGGCCCGCCCGAGGCGGCTCAGCAGACCTGGTTCAGGTACGGGTAGGGGTCGATGGCGTCGCCGATCACGCTGTACCCGTAGGAGCTGACATGCGGGTTCTTGGGGATCGCGTTCGGGTGCCACTCGAAGTGGTCGTGCGGAGCCCCGCCCTGAGCGTCGCCGCTGTTGCCCACGTAGCCGATGATCGTTCCCGCTGAAACCGAGCCCAGGGTGCCGAACGCCGACAGGTGCTCGTTGTACACGTACCCGGCGGCCCCCGAGAGCGTGACGGAGAGCCCTCCGAGGGTGTTCGACGAATCGGCCGCCGAGCCGGAGAAGGCGGCCTTGATCGGGGTGCCGTACGTGGCGAACATGTCGTTCCCGGCGTGCGGATGGAACCCGCCGCTGTACCGGGGAGCCCCGAAGTCGTCGCCGTAGGCCGCCCCGGCCACCGGGCAGGCGCTGAACGGGTGGCCGACCGCGCCGGCAGTGGAGCCCGCGTGGGCCGCCGCCGCGGCCGCGGCGGCGAGCCGCGCCGCCTCGATCTCGGCCTCTCGCTTCTTCGTGAGCTTCTTCACCAGCGCGTCGGCGGCCGCCTTGTCGCTGTTCAGCTGGTCCGCCGCGCCCTGGGCGGCGGACAGCTGCACCTGGAGCTCGGCCTGCTGGCCTTGGAGCCTCAGCTCCTGGTCGTGGAGGTTCTGCTTCAGCTTCCGCTGCTGGAGTTGCTTGGCCTGGAGCTGCTTCCGCTGGTCGTTGACCTGGTTGATGAGGTCCTGGTCGCTCTGGGCGGCGTGGTTGATGATCTCCAGGCGATCGCTGAGGTCCGAGAGCGACGTCGAGCTCAGCAGGAAGTCGAACGAGGTGCCCGGGCCGTTCTCGTAGGCCACCCACGCCCGCTTGTCGAGCAGGCGCTGCTGCTCGACCAGCTTGGCGTTCGCGATGTCGATCTCGCCTTGGAGCCGGGCGATCTGCGCGGACGTGTTCGCGATCTGGGTCTTCTTGTCTTCGATGGCCCGGTCCTTGGCCGCGATCTGCGACTCGAGGGCCCCGATGGCCTTGTTCTCTGCGGCGATCTGATTGATCAGGCCGTCCAGCTTCGTCTTGGCCGCGGCAAGGTCGGCCTTGGTGTCGGCGCCGGCCGGGGACCCCAGCAGAAAGATGCCCACGGCCACGACGGCGAGCGATGCGATCGCGCGCCGGGCCGTGCTCAAGCTCGACCTGCTGCCCACGGAGGCCATATCCCTACCTGAAGCACGGGGGTATGTCAACCGTGCCCGGGCAAGCCTGCCCCTCGGACATCGCGAATGCAAGCACTTCCATTGGTTCGGCACTCCGCCTTCCCAGGTTGAGAGGCAGCCAGGCATCCCGCGCGAGCGGCCGGCTATCTGACGTCGGTCTCGGGCAGACCCAGATCGCGGGCGATGATCCACCGCATGATCTCGCTGGTTCCCTCCCCGATCTCGAGGACCTTCGAATCGCGGTAGTACCGGGCCACGGGGAGGTCCTCCATGAACCCGTAGCCGCCGTGCACCTGCACGGCCTCCCGGGCGCACGTCACCGCGATCTCGCTGGCGTGCAGCTTCGCCAGGGCCGCCTCCGCCTTGTAGGGGCGCCCCTGGTCCCGGAGCCAGGCTGCCCGGTACGTGGCCAGCCGGGCGGTCTCCACCGCCACCTTCATGTCGGCGATCTTGAACTGGAGGGCCTGGAACGATCCGATCGGCCGGTTGAACGCCCGCCGCTCCAGCGAGTACTTCAGGCTCTCTTCCAGGCACCCCTGGGCCAGCCCCACCGCCAGGGCCCCCACGGCGATCCGGCCGTCGTCGAGCGTCTTCAGGAACTGGGCGTAGCCCTTGCCGCGCTCGCCGAGCAGGTTCCCCTCCGGGACCCGGCAGTCGTTGAAGGACAGCTCGTGGGTGTCGGAGGCGCGCCACCCAAGCTTGCGATAGGACCTGCCCACCTCGAACCCGGCCGTGCCGACGGGGACGATGATGGCCGAGATCTCCTTGTGGCCGCCGGGGGCCTGACCGGTGACGGCGGTGATCGTGACCAGCTTCGTGATCTCGGTGCCGGAGTTCGTGATGAACGCCTTCGACCCGTTGATCACCCATTCGCCGCCCTCGAGCCGGGCGGAGGTCTTCGTGGAGCCGGCGTCGGAACCCCCCCCGGGCTCGGTGAGCCCGAACGCGCCGAGGATCTCCCCCCGGCACATGGGGACCAGCCACCGGCGCTTCTGCTCCTCGGTGCCGAAGTCGTTGATGGGGTTGGCTCCCAGGCCGACCCCGGCCTCCAGGGTGATGGCCATCGAGGAATCGACCCTGGCCAGCTCCTCGACCGCCAGGCAGAACGTCAGGAAGTCCGCGCCCTGGCCCCCGTACTCCTCGGGGAACGGCAGGCCGAACAGGCCCATCTCCCCCATCTGCTTGACGATGTCCAGGGGGAGCTCCTCCAGCCGATCCATCTCCTCGGCCCGGGGACGGACGACCTCCTCGGCGAACTCGCGCACGGCCTTGCGGAAGTCCTGCTGCTCCTCGGTCAGGTCGAAGTCCACGGCGAAGAGGTTAGCCGTTCGAGGGCGAGCTCGGGCTCGCGGAGGAACTGGATCCAGTGAGCGGCCTCGAGATTCTTCCGCGCCCTCTCGACCTCTCCCGGTCCTCCCGCGGCGTCGGGGCCAAACAGCGAGCCCACCCACCAGACCCGGGCCGCCACGGCGTTCCGGTGGCCCACCGCCCGCTCCTCTTCCAGCAGTCGCAGGGCCCCGGCCCGCGCGTCCTCGCGCTCGCCCGAGGCCAGCTCGATCAGGACCCAGGCGGCCCTGATCGATTCGTGGCCGGGGTCGGCCAGGGGCGAGGATTCCTCCAGCGCCTCCCGCGCCGCGGGGAGGTCCCCCATGGCCACCCTGGTCCGGGCCGCCTCGGCCATCGTCCAGGACAGGACGGCGCGATCCCCCAGCTCCCGGGACAGCTTGAGCGCCTCGGCGAGGTCCGACGCCGCCTCCGGGAGCCGGCCGGCCAGCCGGTGGATGGTGGCCCGGTCCCCGACCGCGCTGGCCAGTTCCCACCGGGCCCCCAGGTCACGGAGGATCCGGATCGCCTCCTCCATCCTGGGGGACGCGTCGTCCAGGCGGAGCATCCTGCGTAGCGAGTTGGCCGCGTAGGTCTGGGCCACGCCGATGGTGAAACGATCGCCGATCTCCCGGCCGATGGCGAGCGCCTCCTCCGCCAGGGCCAGGCATTCCGCCTCGTCGCCGATCGGTGAGATGGCCGACGCCAGCGATGTCAGCGCCCGGGCTTCGGCCCACCGGTCGCCCTCGCGGTTGGCCCGGGCGATGTCGAGGGCCTCCTGGAACATGACCCGGGCGCCCTCGAGATCCTCGCGCCAGAACGGGGCCCACCCGGCCATCAGGAGGGTCCTGGCCATGGCCCAGGGGTCGTCGAGGCGCCGGGCCGCCTGGATGGCCCGTCCGAAGAGTGCCTCGGCCCGCTCCTGGTCCGACCGGATGTTCAGCGCGATGTCGGCCAGGAACCGGGCCGCATGGGTCTCGATCCAATCGTCCCCCGCCCCGAGCTCGAGGGCCCGTTCGAGGTCCTGCTCCGCCCGGTCGAACTTCCCCAGCCAGTACCGGGCCTCCCCGAGCCCGGACAGGCTCCTGATCTCGTCCATCCCCCACCGGTCCTCCGGGGGCGCCAGGGCCAGGGCCCGCTGGTAGAAGTCCACCGCCGCGCCCGACTCCATGGCCCGGCGCGCCCGGTCCCCGGCCCTGCGCAAGGCCACCACCGCCCGATCGGCCAGCGTCCGGTCCTTCGGATCCAGGTCCATGGACGCCCGCGCGGCCTGCTCGAGGTGGTAGCCCACCGAATTCGGATGGCGCTCGCCGTCCTGGGAGAGCCGATCGGCCAGCTGGAGGTGCAGGCGCAGCCGCTCCCGCTTCGGCAGGCTCTCGTAGGCCACGTCGCGAAGCATGGCGTGCCGGAACCGCCAGACGCCCGGCCGCTCCCGGTCACGAACGAGCAGCTCCGCGTCCTCCAGGGTTCGAAGCCGGGCCTGGTCGGACTCCACGATGAGCCCGAGCTCGGTGGCGTCGAAGGTCGAACGGGGGAACACGGAGGCCTTCCGGAACACGTCGCGGGCCTCCTCGGGCAGGTGGTCGATGCGCGCGGCCACGACGGCCTGCACCGTGGGCGGCAGGAGATGGCTGTGGGCGGCGCCGTCGACGTGCTCGGGGTGCCGTTGCATGAGCATCCCCGTGCTCTCCACGATGAAGAACGGGTTCCCGCCGGCCCGTTCCGCGATCCTGGTGGCGGTCTGGTCGTCCAAGGCGTCCCCGGCCAGCACTGCCAGCTCCCTGGACTCGGCGGGGCTGAGCGGCTCGAGGCGCAGGCGGAACGCGTCCGGGAGGCTCGCCCCCCACGCCGGGCGCTCCTCCAGCAGCCCGTCCCGGGCCACGCAGAGGACGAGGACCGGGATCCGGCGGGCCTCCGCGACGATCTGCTCGACCAGGTCGAGCAACCCGGGCCTGGCCAGCTGGAGGTCCTCGAGCACCATCACCACCGGGCCCTGCGCGGCCATTCCCCGGAGCAGGGAGAGAAGGCCGGCCCGGATCTCGGCCGCCCGGTACGACCGGCCCTCCCCGCGTCCGGGGGGGTCCGCCCATCCCCAGGGCCAGCCCCAGGCGCCCGGCGGTCTGCTCGATCTCCGAGAGCTCGCAGCATCCCGACACCAGCTCGTCGAGGCGCTTGCGGACCAGCGTGGCCTCCTCGTCCCGATCCACGCCCAGCTCTCGCCGGATCAGGTCCGCCAGGGGGGCGAAGGTCGCCTCCTCCTCGAACACGTTCGCCCGGCCGACCAGCGCCCGGGTTCCCTCGGGCAGGCCGGCCACCAGCTCGTCGGCCAGGCGGCTCTTCCCGATCCCGGTCTCACCGAGCAGGGTGAACAGATGGGCCCGGCCGGTCTCCCGGACCCGTTCGAAGGTCTCGCCCAGCAGGGCGAGCTCCCGGCGCCGGTCGACCAGCGGGATGGTCCGGCGGGAGGACCGAGGAGACAGGGCCGTCACCGGCCGGGCCGCCACCTGGCTCTCGAACCCCCGGGCGGTGACCCTCCGGGCGCGCCCGAACCGCACCATGTTCCGGGTGAGCTGCCAGGTGGTCTCCCCCACCAGGATCTCGCCGGGCCTGGCCGCCTCCTGGAGCCGCGCGGCCAGGTTCACCGTGGCCCCCGAGACCAGGAGTTGGTCGGCGGGGCCCGAGCCCGTGGCCACCGCGCCCGAGTTGACCCCCACCCGAACCTGGAGCTGGACGGGCAGCCCGATCTCCTCGCCCAGCTTGGCGGTCCGGTCCCGGATCACCACCCCGGCCCTGACCGCGCGCAGCGCGTCGTCCTCGTGCGCCTGCGGAAGGCCGAACACCGCCATGACCGCGTCGCCGATGAACTTCTCCGCCCGGCCGCGGAGCGACGCCAGCTCGGTCGACACCATCCGGTAGAACGCCGCGATCACCTCGCGGAACCGCTCCGGGTCCAGCCGCGAGGCCAGCCCTGTGGAGTCGGCGAGGTCGGCGAACAGCACGGTCACCACCTTCCGCTCCTCGGTCACCAGGGCCGAGACCGGCGCGCCGCAGTTGGGGCAGAACCTGGCGTCCGCGGGGAGCGGGCGGCCGCACCGATCGCACGTCATCGAGGCCATGCGAACAAGCATACGGGCCGGGTGCGACAGGATTTTCGGCCCGCCGGTCGGCTACGGCGTGGGCGTGGGGGTCGGTTCCGAGGGGACGGTTCCGACGGCGGGGGTCCCGGTGGGCGACGGGCTCGCCCCCAGGTTCGGGAACTCTTCGGACACCAGGTGGCGCTGCACGGTGAGGCTCCCCGTCTCGGGCGATTGCTGGAGCACGTCCCACGCCACCAGTGTCGGAGACGGGGTCGAGGTGGTGAAGTACAGGATCTCGACCGACAGCGGCACGCCCCCGACCCGGGTGAACACGGTGGCGCGGAGGGAGAGAGCGGGGTGGGCGCCACGGCCGCGAAACCGGGACCGAGCACAGCGGGCGGACGGTCAGAGCCGGGGGGGTCCGCCACCTCAGGCGCTGAGCTGAAGTCGGGCCTCAGTCGGCGACGGCTCCGGCGGCCGCTACGGGGCAAACGGTGTCGGAATTTGCGCCGCCGTAGAGCGGAGCGCTAGGTGCTTCGTATTGGTCTCAACCTGGCTATAGAGTTGCTACAAAGAGCACCAATTGACAGATCGTAAGCCAAGACGCCGGCGGCGCAGAATTCGGCTCCCTCCCAGAGCGCGCGACACCGGCTGCTCGCCCTCCACCCCAGCAACATCCCAGGCGAACCGACCTCAATCCGCCCCAGACGACGACCTCAAGCGCGACGTCTCACGCGGTGGGCGGGAACCAGGCGCGCGGACTGGATCGCGGCGCCGCGGCACTCGTCGCCGGCTGCGGATCTTCGTGCGCGGACAGGGCGGGATCACGAAGCCCTAGCGGTGCGACTGTCCAGGGCCGGCATGCCGCTCGACCTCGATTCGATGCGGCGATCGTCGACCTGGCGGCCGGCCGAGTGCGTCGGGCCGTGGGCCGGTGGTTCCTCGCGTCAGTCAAGCATCGGCTGGCGGTGGAGCGCCACGCGATGGACGCCGCCGTCGCCTGGTACGGCTCGCAGGGATGGTGACAGGCCTGACAGAGCACCGCCCGCGCCAAAGCAGCCCCGACCCAGCCCGGGTTCATGTTCGAGCTTAGTCGCCTTCGGGAGAAGGCCTCATCCCACCCCGCCTTGTCACTTCCTAGCGAAGCACCGGATGCGAACGCGGACGCAACGAGCACAACGATCACCCGTCCCAGCCAACGACCGAACGCTCCGCGCATGTGGCCTCCCAACCCTGACGGCGCCGATCCCGGGCGCTGTCGATGGGAAGGGCACGCGGGTGCCAGGAGTCAAGCATCAACCTTTCGTACCCTGAGCGCCTACGCGGTCGAGGAGTTCGGACAAACAGGGTATGGGGACCCTCGGTCCTTCTCGATGCCGATGATCTGCGACGCGCGAAGGAACCATCGCCGAGCGGACGAGGGCGGTGGGATGCAGATGGGCGGATCGTCGGCCACGACGTGGGGCCCGACCTCGACCACCGCGCGCTCCCTCTCAAGCAAAAGGCTTGCGCCCTTGTCGTCCTGGGTGAGCACGTACGCGCCGAACTGGCCGGGGAGCGGATGTCCGTTCAACTCGATGGTCCGGCCGGGAAGCACGTGCACGGCCCGAAGCGGCAGCCATACCGTGGGCGACAGCGTCAAGAATCCGATGGACAAGGCCGCCGAGGTTGCGGCGAAGGCGCGAAGCGAGATGCGCATCCGGTGGCTGGGCTTCGCCGTCAACGTCCCGAACCACCTTCCGGCCAACAGGGCGGTGCAGAAGAGCATGGGCAGGAAGAAGGCGAGGAAGATCGGCCAAGAGATCGTGAAGAACCCGACCACGACGAGGGCCCACGAGAGCGCGAAGTCCCCGTTCAGTATGGCTCGCTTCGACCCTTCCTTGTCCGCCTGCTCCGGAAGCGCTCCAGCCCAGAACCAGATGGAGGCGGCGACCACTGCGGCCAGGAAGCCTGGCAACAGGGTCAGGACCACGCCTTTCAGCAGCGCGATCACGTCCGCGGTGCTCACGATGGCGACGGTGGTCGACGTCTCCATGCCCGAAGCCCGGAATACCTTGACCGCCACGATCACGAACGTGAGCATCGACAGCGCGGGAACGCTCGCCAGCGCTCGGGTCCGAAACGTTTCGAACAGGTGTTTCGGCTCCTCGTTCGGCGCTCCCGGCTTCTCGTCCGCCATGGCGCTCACGAAATCACGTTTGCCACCACAAGTCGAGCCTCCGCCTTCGCCCCCCGAGGACTCCGCTGCAACCGCGGACCAGGGGAGCACATAGGAGTTGGCCACAGACTATCGACTACCAGGTCGAGAACCCCCAGCCCTTCCAACGATTCGGCAAAGGGGTCTGCTCCGCCTGTCATGCGGTTCCCCACCACGTACGCCGACGCTCCAGCACTGATATCCGCGACCTGGACGGGGACGCTTGCCCTCGAGTCCACGAAGCCGATTCCCGTAGCGCGGCGTGACCTCGAACTGCCGATCGTCGAATTCCGCTAGCTCAGATTTACGGTCTGGATGCATCAATCGCTCGAAACATCGGCGTCCATCGAGAGACCGTGGCGCTCGTGTCCTGGGCGATCCGAAACGGCGACTGCAACTCGCGACCCCTTGCCTCACTCGGACGAGGATCGGGAGCCGGCGAAGACGAGGGTGCGCGGCCACGACGCTCGAATCTACTCGGTGGCCACGGAGACTCCAGCTAGGGGTTGGATTCGGCTTGGGGCCTGGCGTACTCGATTACCTGGACCGTGTTCCCGTCTGGGTCCAGGAACGACGCGAACCGCGCGTAGCCCTCGACGTCGCCCTCGTGCTCCAACTCGACTCCCCGCTCGGCCAGCCGCGCCTTGGCCCGGTCGAGGTCGTGAACGGAGAACACGGCGGCAGCGCCACCCGGGCGCACCGGCCGCCCCTCCACCGCGCCGTGGAGCGCGAACTGCCGGCCGCCCGCGTCGAACATCGCCCAGCTCTCGCCCTCGCGCCGGATCAGGCGCAGCCCGAGGACGTCCCGATAGAAGGCCACGGACCGGTCCATGTCCGCGGTCCAGTAGTACACGTGATCCAGCTCGCTTACCAGGGGATCGGTCATCGAGCCGCAGTGTAGCGGCCCCGGTCGGTCACATCTCCACGCGCGCCTTGGCCGGGAGCAGCCGCCTGGCGATGGCCTTCAGGGCCTGGCCCGCCGGTGAGTCGGGGAGCCTGGCTGGGTCGATCTCGGCGTCCATGACCAGCACGCCGGGGGCGTCGTGGCGCGTCTCCACCCCGAGCTGCGACAGCAGCGTTCGCATGGGCAGGTTGTCCTCGAGGACGTAGGCCCGGAACTTCCGGACCCCCGCCACCCGGGCGGTGGCCGCCAGCATCCCCAGGAGGAGCGTGCCGAGGCCCTTGCCCTGGTAGGCGTCGACCACCGTGATGGCGACCTCGGCCACCTCCGGATCGTCCTTCAGCCGGATGTACCGGCCCACCCCGATCCCGAAGTCCGGCCGGTCGGCCAGGGCGGCCACCCACGCGAAGTGGTTCACGTAGTCGACCTCGGTGAGGTAGCTCAACTGGTCGTCGTCCAGCTCGCTGATGGGGGCCATGAACCGGCGCAGCCGGGACTCATCGGAGAGCCGCTCGAACCCCTCCCGCAGGAGCGGCTTGTCGTCTGGGCGGATCGGGCGGACCAGGACGCGGGTGCCGTCCAGAAGCCTGGTCCGCACCTCCTCGATGGCCAGGGTCCGAGGCGGATCGGGCGGGGGGGTCAATCGCGCCGGAGCAGCCGGGCCTTCTCCGACTGGAACTCGTCCTCCGAGAGCACGCCGTCGGCCCGGAGCCGCTCGAGCTTCGTCAGCTCGTCGGCGACCGACATGGCCGGGGCGGCGGCTGGCGTCATCATCCTGCGTTGGTTCGTCTCGCCCATGTCGTAGATGACCTTCTGGACGTGCTCGGGGTCGGGGATGTGCGAGAAGGTCTGCTGGCCGAACTCCCCGGCCGACTCGAGCGTGAGGTCCCCCGCCCCGATCATTCGTTCGAACACGCCTTGGTGGAACCGGACGTCGCTGATCTTCTCCAGAGGAATCTCCATCGACCGCTTCGACAGCCAGCCGGAACGGTGGATCAGCCGGTCCGACGTGACCACAAAGTGCGAGGTGAGCCATCGCACGATCCTGGGCGCCGCGTAGACGAGGAACAGGAGCACGGCCGCCACAACGACGGCGATCCGGGTCCAGCTGGGCCACGAGTCCGGCGCGTAGACGAGGGCGAGGATCAGACCGATCAGGATCAGAACCGTGACGGACACCGGAGCCGCCAGGGCGATCCAGTGAGGCCGAAGGTCCAGGACGAGGTCCTCCCCCTCCGACAGCAGTCGTCGCGGAAACGGCACCGGCCGACGGTACTCCCGCCTCCGACGCTCGGCAAGGACTCCCCGACGGCCCGCCGTGCGCCCCGGGAACCGTTGCACCGGGCGCGTCGTAGGGACCCACGTGGGTTCGGAGCCGCTCAATAAGGGGGGGTCGAAACGTGCGTAGCCAATCCCTGGCCGGCCTCGGCGCGATGGCCGTGGTCCTGGCCTCTCTCAGCGTTCCCTCGGGCACCGCAGTGGCCGAGCCGGGACGGATCCAAAGATTCAGTCAGGTCACCCAGGTGCAGCGGATCAGCCGCGACCTTATCCACGGACGAAAGCCCTCCGAGGACGACACAGAGGTCGAACCTTCGCTGGCGCTCGACCCCCTGAACGCGCTCCACCAGGTGGCCGCGTTCCAGGACGGCCGGTATCCGGACGGCGCGGCGGCCGCCCCCGGTTTCGCCACCACCTTCGACGGGCGAAGCTGGATCACCGGGGTCCTGCCGGGAGTCACCCGGATCACAGGCGGAGTGTTCGAACGATCGGGCGACCAGGTGGTGACGTTCGGTCCCGACGGATCCGTGTACGCGGTGATGACCGGGTTCGACGGCCAGTTCATGCCGGAGCGGCACACGGCGATCCTGGTGTTGCGATCCGACGACGGCGGGATCAGGTGGAACGATCCGGTGATCGTGCGGGAGGATCGTGACTTCGACGTCTTCCACGACAACCCCTCGATCGCCGTTGATTCCGACCCTTCGAGCTCCCACTTCGGCCGCATCTACGTCACCTGGGTCCGCGAGCACCTCATCCCCCGGTTCACGTCTCCCATCGTGATCAGCTCCTCCGACGATCGCGGCGTCACCTGGTCGCCCTTCGTCAACGTGTCTGACAAGCGGTCGAACGGAGAGGGAGCCCACCCGATGATCGCCTCCGACGGGGCAGTCACCGTGACCTGGCAGCCCCTGCTGGGCGAGGCCTCCAGGGTCGCGGCTCGGACCTCGACCGACGGGGGCCAGACCTTCGGCCCCACCGTGAACATCGCCGACGACGAATGGAAGGAGTCACCCGGCATGCGGTCGGGCTTCGGCCTGCCCTCCTCGGCCATCGACCCGGTCACCGGGGAGATGTACGTGGTGTGGCAGGACACCAGGTTCAGGAATGACGGGCTGAACGACGCACTCATCTCATTTTCGACCGACGGCGGGGCCACCTGGACCTCACCTGCCAGGGTCAATCAGGACCCCCTGAACAGCCAGCTCGACCACCTGACACCGGTGACCGCCGCTCGCGACGGGGTTGTGGCCGTCTGCTACCGGACCCGGTTGGTGTCCGGTTCGCGCGGGTCGATCCACGTGGACATGCGGTGCATCCACTCGGAGGACGGAGGCATCTCCTTCGAAAACGAGCTGCCGCTCGGTCCGGTGACGGACGTCCGGTACGCGGCGAAGGTCTACCCGTTCGGGGGGCACTGGACCGCGTTCCTGGGCGACTACATGGGCGTGGCCGTCTCCGGCGGAACCATCCTCGCGTCGTGGGCCCGCTCTTCGCTCGAGGGCAAGCCAGGCGGGCAGCACCAGACCATCTGGGCCGGAACGATCTCGTGACGACGTGGCTGAGGACTGGTTCCCCGGGTCGCTGATGCGCCGAGACGCCTAGTCGAGGTGGGTGATCTCGCCGAAGCCCACCGACTTCGTGCCTTCCGCGGTTTCGATCAGCAGCTCGCCGCTCGGGCCGATGTCGACCGCCGTCCCTTCGATGGATTGGCCCGAGGCGACCGCGGCTCGGACCCTGCGCCCGAGCGACTCACACAGCGCCCGATACTCGGTGAGCGCGTCCTCCGGCCGCTCAGCTCGCGCCCGCAGCTCCCGAAGGTATTCGGCCAACAGCGTCATCCGGTCGGGCAGGCCGCCCTCGATGACCACGCTCGTCGCGGTCTTCCTGATCTCCTCGGGCAGGTCGTCGCGATGCTGCCGCACGTTGACCCCGATCCCGATCACCACGTGGTCCACGGTTCCGCCGGTGAAGCCCGCCTCGGCCAGGATCCCGCCCAGCTTCCGCTCCCCGACCACCAGGTCGTTGGGCCACTTGCACCGAACCGTCACGCCGCTGGCCGCGTCGCAGGCCCGGCCCATCGACACGCCCGCTGCCAGCGACAGCAGGGGGGCCTGCTCGGCCGGGACGTCCGGTCGCAGCAGCACCGAGACCAGCAGCGACTGGCCCGGGTTCGACTCCCACGTTCGGCCCAGCCTCCCCCGGCCCGCCTCCTGCTGCCCGGCCACCAGGACCGTCCACTCCGGGGCGCCCTGGCCGGCCAGCGCCAGCAGGTCCGAGTTCGTCGAGCCGGTGACGTCGACGTAGCGCGGGGGCACGGTGATGCCGGCCGCCCGAGCCGCCTGGGCTACCGTATGCTCCGTGAGCGACCGGATGTCCATCGCGAGGGTCCAATCATCCATCATGAGCGCCGATGCCTGAAATGCGCGTCCTGGTGGCCAACCGCGGCGAGATCGCCGTGCGGGTCATGCGGACCTGCCGGGAGATGGGGATCCCCACCGTCGCCGTCTACTCCGACGTCGACCGCGACGCGTTGCACGTCGAGATGGCCGACGACGCCTACCACATCGGCCCGCCCGCGCCGGCCGAGTCGTACCTGAACGTCGGCCGGATCCTGGACGCCGCGCAGCGGGCGGGGGCCACGGCCGTCCACCCCGGGTACGGGTTCCTGGCCGAGAACGCCGGGTTCGCCCGAGCCGTCGAGGAGGCCGGCGTGACCTTCATCGGCCCGCCCCCGGAGGCCATGGAGATGATGGGCGACAAGGTCACCGCCCGGAAGACCGCCAACCTGGTCGGCGCCCCGATGGTCCCCGGCACCCTCGATCCCGTGACGCCGGAGGAAGCGCAGAAGGAGGCGGAGCGCATCGGGTACCCGATGGTGGTCAAGGCCGCGTTCGGCGGCGGCGGGAAGGGCATGCGCCTGGTCCGAGCCCCCCAGGAGCTGGCCGGGGCGGTGGAGCGCTCGGCCCGCGAGGCGAAGGCGTACTTCGGCCGGCCCGAGGTCTACCTGGAGCGGTACATCGAACGGGCCCACCACGTGGAGGCCCAGATCCTGGGCGACCGGCACGGCAACCTCTCGTTCCTGGGCGAGCGTGACTGCACGCTCCAGCGCCGGTACCAGAAGCTGGTGGAGGAGACCCCGTCGCCGGTGGTGAACACCACCCTGCGGGTGCAGATCGGCGAGGCCGCTCTGGCCATCGCCCGGGCCTGCGGGTACCAGAACGCCGGGACCGTCGAGTTCCTGGTCGACCAGGACGGTTCGTTCTACTTCATGGAGATGAACACGCGCCTCCAGGTCGAGCATCCGGTGACCGAGCTGTGCGACGGCCTGGACCTGGTCCGGCTCCAGCTCCTGGTGGCCATGGGCGAGCGGGTCGAGGTCGAACCGGAGCCGCGAGGCCACGCCATCGAATGCCGGATCAACGCCGAGGACCCATACCGAGACTTCCTCCCTGGACCGGGGCTGATCACCGGATGGCGGCCGCCCGGCGGCCCCTTCGTCAGGCTCGACACCGGGGTGGCGGAGGGGCGGCGGGT
>WNGE01006202.1_pt1 | contig 14767 bp, 13 predicted proteins | sample 5400651 | NCBI WGS metagenome assembly WNGE01 (sample SAMN13153370, study PRJNA577476) | soil metagenome | isolation source: 60 cm soil or saprolite under grassland replicate 2 | place: USA:California | collected 2016-06-15 | reverse complement strand
CGCCGCCCGCCGTCGGGTCCCCTTCGCCGGCCGCGGGCCCACCCACCCCTCAGGTGGAAACACCACCACAGGGCCGAGCCGCGCAGCGGCAATGGCCCGTCCAACAGCCGAGCACTGAACGCGCGCACGCGCTCGCAGTCTCCCTGCTCGAGCGCTATGGCGTACTGACCCGCGAAAGCGTCCTTGGCGAACAGCTGCCCGGCGGCTTCGCCGGCATCTACCCCGTCCTCAGAGCCATGGAGGAATCCGGCAAGATCCGCCGCGGCTACTTCATCGAAGGCCTCGGCGCCGCCCAGTTCGCCCTGCCCGGCGCGGTCGACCGACTCAGGGCGGAACGCACCCTCGGCGATGCACCAATCGTCCTGCTGCTGGCAGCCAACGATCCGGCGAACCCCTACGGCGCCAGCCTGCCATGGCCAAAAAAGGTGCAACGCATAGCAGGTGCCTACGTCGTCCTGGTAGACGGCGAGCCCGCCCTGTACGTCGAGCGCAGCCACAAAGGCGTCGTCACGCTCCCAGGATTCGAAACCCATCCAGAACAAGCAATCGGTGCGCTCCGGCGTCTAGCCGAGAATGCACCCAGGCGCGAGCTCAGCATCGAGCGCATCGACGGCGATGCCGCGCTCAGCTCACCGTTGCGATCGCAGTTCGAGCAGGCCGGGTTCGCCCGCGAATACCTCGGCCTGACGTTGCGCCTGCCGGCGCTGGCGCATCCACAAGCTCGGAGTGCCTGAAGGCGACACGATCTTCAAGACCGCCGCGGCACTGCGGCCCCTGCTTGTCGGCCGCACGGTGCTCGCCGCCCGCGCGCGCCAGCCAGGCCCGCAGATCGCGCGCGTGATCGGCGCGGAGGTCACCGCCATCGAACCCTTGGGCAAGCACATGGTCATCCACTTCAGCAACGGCCTGGCGCTGCATACCCACTTGCGCATGAAGGGCACCTGGCACCGCTACGCGCCCGGCGAACGCTGGCGCATGCCCGCATGGCAGGCCCGCGTGGTCCTCGAGGTGCCCGACCACGTCGTCGTCTGTTTCAACGCCCCAGTCGCCGAGCTGATGCCAGATCGCGCCATCCCGCTCCACCCGGGTATGAAGTCGCTCGGCCCCGACCTCCTCGCCCAGAACTTCAATACGGCCGAGGCGTTCAACCGCCTGCGCGCCCGGCCCACGATGGACATCGCCGAAGCCCTGCTCGATCAGCGCGCCCTCGCGGGCATCGGCAACGTGTTCAAAAGCGAGATTATGTTCATCGAAGGCGTCAACCCCTGGACGAAGGTCTCAGCCGTCGACGACCCAACGCTCCAAGCAATCCTCGAGACAGCGGAGCGACTCCTGAAACAGAACGTCCGCCCCAACAGCCCCGCCCGAATCACCACCCGCACCGAGGGCAGCCGCGTCTGGGTCTACGGCCGCGCCGGCCACCCGCACCGAGGGCAGCCGCGTCTGGGTCTACAGCCGCGCCGGCCGCCCCTGCTTACGCTGCCGCACCGCCATCCAATCCCGCAGACAGGGCGAGCTCAACCGCTGGACGTACTGGTGCCCCACCTGCCAGCCCGCCAAATGAGCTACTTCGTATACATAGTCGCCAGCCGCTCACGTGTCCTATACACAGGCGTAACCAACGATCTAGAACGCCGCGTGTTTGAGCACAAGACGAAGCTAACGCCCGGGTTCACTTCGAAGTACAACGTGGACCGCCTCGTCTATTACGAAGACACAGACGACATCGTGGCGGCAATCGCCCGCGAGAAGCAGCTCAAGTCCTGGCTGCGTTCGCGCAAGATCGCACTGATCGAAGCAACGAACCCAAGCTGGTCAGACTTGAGCGAGGCGCGGCTCCCTTAGCTTCATGTCATCCTGAGCGAAGCGAAGGATCTCGGCTTCCAATCACGAGATCCTTCGGCTCGCAGGCTCGCCTCAGGATGAAGCGGGGAATGTCAGAGCTTCGCCAGCTCCAGGATCGCGCCGTATTGCTCATCCGTCAGCTGCACCACGGACAGTCGCCCGAATTTCACCAGCGGGCTCTCCGCGAAGCGAGGATCGGCCTTGATCTGGTTCAGCCGCACGGGCAGCGGCAACCGCTCGCCCGCGCGGACATCGATCACCGTCAGTCGAGGATCGTTCGGGTCGGGGTAGCCAGCCCGCACGACCGTGGCCAGGCCAACAGCCTGTTTCTCATCACCCGTGTGGTAAATCACGCACATCTCGCCCTCGCGGGCAGAGGCCAGATTCCGTAAAGCTTGCGGGTTGCGCACGCCGTCCCACGGCTCGACGCCGCGCGCGATCAAGTCCTCGAAGCTGAACTCAGAGGGCTCGGTCTTCAGGAGCCAGACGGTCATACCTTCTCAGGCGTCCACGACGGTGGATCACTGGCTGGGAAAGACTCCTGCGACTCCTCGGTCACACGGTCCCCCTCAGCGGTCTGATCGCGCCCACCTTCCTCGCCGGCAGTAGAAGCCTTCGGCGCCGCGGTTGACACAGCACCACCCAAAGTATTCACAGAAATGCGGTGCGGCCGCGCCTCCTGCGCTTTCGGCAGCCGCAACGTGAGCACACCGTGCTCGATCTTGGCCTCGGCCCGCTCGGAGCTCACCGCGCTGGGCAAGGTAATCGTGCGCTGCATCGTCCCGGTTCGCTGCTCGCGCATCAGCCAGCTCTCGCCACGCTGCTCATCCTCGCGGCGGCACTCCGCGCGTACCGTCAGCCGCTCGCCCTGGACCACGACCTCGACGTCCTCCGGCTTGACGCCGGGCACGGCGGCCCGCACCTCGAAGCTGTCGTCGCGCTCCACGACGTCCATCGGAATCGAATCTGGCCGCATGTTCGACAGCAGTTGCCCGGTGCCGCTGATGCTTTGCTGCAGCAGGCGATCCATCGCCTCACGGAGAGTCATCATCTCGCGGAAGGGATCCCATCGCTCGAGTCCCATGAGTGGATTTTAGAAAACCTCCATTTGAGACAAATGTACGCTAGTCGCGCGATGAGAGCCGTGGTTATTGAATACCTGGAGTCCTACGCCACGTTCGGCAGAGTCATCCTGAGGATCGATTGATGCGCTATGGCTTCGTTCTGCCAGGGGGCAGCTCGACCGAGCAGCTCCAACTGGCCACCGTCGCCGAACAGTCAGGTTGGGACGGCCTGTTCGTGTACGAGACGTCGTACGCGGTCGAGCCATGGTCGCTGCTCTCGGCGATGGCGCAGCGAACCGAGCGTATTCGTCTGGGCACGATGCTCACACCGGTGCCGTGGCGTCGGCCATGGAAGCTCGCCAGCCAGGTGGTCACGCTCGACCAGCTGTCGAACGGCCGCGCGATCCTGGCCATCGGCACCGGCGCCACGGACGCCGCGCTAGGCACCACAGGCGAGGAGACCAACACGAAGATCCGCGCCGAGCGGATGGACGACGCCATCGACATGATGCGCGGTCTGTGGGAAGGTCGGCTGCAGTTCAGCGGTCAGCACTATGCGATCGATCTGTCGGTGCGAGCGGATGGCGTTGCGGCCACCATGCAGCGCGTCCAGGAGCGCATCCCGATCTGGGTCGTGGCTGCCTGGCCGAGGCAGAAGTCGATGCGCCGCGTGCTGCGCTGCGATGGTCTGCTTCCCATCGTGCTGGAGGACGGCTACCGCGCGACGACGCCAGACGACATCCGTGCCATGCGCACCTGGCTGACCGAACACGGCGCCAGGCCTGACTTCGACATCATCTCCGAAGGCGAAACGCAACCCGATGCCAGCGGCCCCGAGAAGGTCAGACCGTGGGCCCACGCGGGCTGCACATGGTGGCTGGAAACGCGCTGGATGCTGCAGGGCTCGCCCGCGGAGCAGCTCGATCAGGTGCGCGCGCGAGTTGCGGCTGGCCCGCCGCGGTTCAGCGAATAACTTCCCAGAGCGTCGCTTCGTACGGCGCGAGGCAGCCGTCGGCCGCGGCGTCGTGCACGTTGCCCAGGAGGCGCCGCAGCGCCAGCTCCGTAGAGAAAGCGGCTGGCTTGCCACTCATGTTCAGCGCGACCAGCACCTCCTGGTCCTCGGCGCGGCGCAGGTACGCGAACACGCTCGGATCGTCACCAACCGCCTCGTAGTCACCATGCAGCAGCGCCTGCGACCCCCGCCGCAGCCGCAACAGTGCGCGATAGAAATTCAGCAACGAGCCAGCCTCAGCTGACTGGCGCCCCACGTTACGTCGACCAGAGCTGCTGGGGATCGGCAGCCACGGCACACCAGTCGAGAAGCCAGCATGCGGACCTGCATCCCATTGCATGGGCGTCCGCTCGCCGTCACGACCTTTGTTGACTGGCCAGTACTGCCGCCCGACCGGATCCCGCACATCCTCCAGCCGCCGCGGCTCGGTGGTCGGCATGCCGATCTCTTCTCCGTAGTAGATGAACGGCGCACCGCGGAGCGTCAGCAGCAGCATCGCCAGCAGTTTCGCGATCCGATCGCGCTGCCGCGTCGCGTTGGCATAGCGGTCGACTGCGCGCGGGAGATCGTGATTGCTCAGCACGTACGTCGTCGCGCGCTCGCCTTGCAGGAGCCGCTCGACGTCCGCGACCTGGTCCCGAAACGCGGACGCGTTCAGCCCCCGCACCAGCGTGAACAGGAAGTTGAACGGCAGCTGCACACCCGGACCGTCGCAACCGTAGTACGGCATGAGCTCGTCGTACGAATTGCAGTCGGCCGACTCGCCGATCAGCACGACTGACGGGTCGCGGGCGTCGACGAACGCGCGCAAGCGCTCGAGCAAGCTGAACGTCTCGGGCTGGTGCGTGGTGAAGTGCCAGTCCTGCACGCGCTCGTCGCGGCTGCCGCTGCGCAGCTCGTCACGCACGGGGTTGTCGGGCAGTGACTCGTCCTCGTAGAGCGTCTGGATGGCATCGAGGCGGAAGCCGTCGACGCCGCGGTCCATCCAGAAGCGCACCATGTCGAACATGACTGCCTCGACCTCGGGGTTGCGCCAGTTGAGATCGGGCTGCTCGGGGTAGAAGAAGTGGTAGTAGTACTGGCCCGTCGCGGGGTCGAGGGTCCAGGCGGTCGGTCCAAATGCCGAGGACCAGTTGTTTGGCGGACCGCCATCGCGAGCGGGGTCACGCCAGATGTACCAGTCACGCTTGGGCGACGCGCGAGCGCTGCGCGACATACGGAACCACTCGTGCTGATCGGACGTATGGTTCAGTACCAGGTCGGTGACGATTTTCACGTTGCGACGATGCGCCTCGTTGACCAGCCGATCGAAATCAGCCAGGGTCCCGAACTGCGGATCGACGTCGCAGTAGTCGCTGATGTCATAGCCGAAATCGACCTGCGGCGAAGGGTAGAAGGGAGTCAGCCAGACAGCATCGATACCCAGATCGACCAGGTAATCCAGTCGTTCTGTAATGCCGTTCAGATCACCGATGCCATCGCCGTTGCTGTCCTGGAAGCTGCGTACGTAGATTTCGTAGAAGACTGCTTCTGTCCACCAGTCTTTTGGACCCGTCATCAGAGTTGCAAACAGGTGATAGCACCCATCCGCCGCATCATTCGGTTCTTTCCACGCTTCCGTTCACTTTCGACCACGCGACGCTCCGGGAGCGAAGCCTGCGCAGCTTTCATCGGCCAAACACGCCCATCTGTGTAACATTGACCGATTAAAGGAGAACTCATGGACATCGAACGAGCCGACCGGCGTGGTTTCAGCCGGCGTGCTTTCTTGCTCGGCGCCCTGGGTGCGACAACCGCCAGCGTACTCGCTGCCTGCGCTCAGCCGGCGGCGACCCCCACGACGGCGCCGGCCGCGCCGACTACGGCCGCTGCCAAACCTGCTGCGCCTGCTGCCTCGCCTGCAGCCGCTGCCTCGCCTTCTGCTGCCGCGTCCCCAGCCGCTGCCGCTGCCTCACCCAAACCAGCCGCTAGCCCGGCCGCGGCTGCCTCACCTGCCGCGTCACCAGCCGCCGCTGGTGGAACTGCCTTCACGCTGAACAACCCGCCCGCGGTCGCGAACGCCACCGCGGCCAAGGCGTTCGCCAGCCAGAAGGTCACCTACTACGGCGACGGCGTCGGCATCGGCAACGACATCGACAAGGCGCTCGCGAATCGCTTCCAGCAGGACACTGGTATCGCGGTCACGGTCATTCCGCGCCCGCAGAGCGCCACCGATACCTTCGCTCAGTACCAGCGCTTCTTCCAGGGCCAATCGGCCGACATCGACGTGCTGATGGTCGACGTCATCTGGCCAGGCTCGCTGGCGACCCACCTGGTGGATCTTGGTCCGAAGCTCGGCGACGCGGCCAAGCAGCACTACCAGGGCATCGTCGACAACAACACCGTCAATGGCGCCCTCGTCGGCATCCCGTGGTTTGGCGACTTCGGCATGCTGTACTACCGCACCGACCTGCTGCAGAAGTACTCGATCAGCGCCCCGCCCAAGACGTGGGACGAGCTGGAGCAGCAGGCGACGAAGATCGTCGATGGCGAAAAGGGCGCTAATCCCAACTTCAGCGGCTTCGTCTACCAGGGCAACGCCTACGAAGGCCTGACCTGCGACGCCCTCGAATGGCTCGCTTCGAGCGGCGGCGGGTTGATGATCGACTCGAGCAACAAGGCCACCATCAACAACCCACAGGCTGTTGCGATCCTGAACAAGATGAAGGGCTGGGTGGGTACGGTCTCGCCACGTGGTGTGACCAGCTACCAGGAGGAAGAGGCGCGCAACGCCTTCCAGGGTGGCAACGCCGCCTTCATGCGCAACTGGCCATACGCATATGCCAACGGCCAGAAGGACGACTCGCCCGTGAAGGGCAAGTTCGACGTTGCGCCGCTGCCCGCGCAGTCAGGGTCGAAGCCGTCGGGTACGGTCGGTGGCTGGCAGTTGTCGGTCTCCAAGTACTCGAAGGCGATCGATGCCTCGATCGAGTTCGTCCGTTACGCCGCCAGCCCCGAGGTGCAGACGTACCGCGCGGTTGTCGGCACGTACGTTCCGACGATCCAGGCAGTTGCTGACCGACCCGAGGTCGTCACCACGATGCCGTTCCTCAAGAACCTGTCCTCGGTCGAGCGAGTCACGCGCCCGTCGCGCGCGCTTGGCGAGCGGTACAACGAAGGCTCGACGGCCATCTTCCAGGGCGTAAATCAGGTCCTGAATGGCCAGGACGCGAGCGCTGTCCTGCCGAACGTCCAGCGCCAACTGGAGCGACTGCTGGGCTAAACCTGCTGCTCGAACGCTCATCTGGCACGCCGCTTCGCGGCGAAGGGGGGCGCTGCCCCCCTTTCATCCCCCTGCACAGGATGTGGCGTCTGCACGGTGCGCAGCCCTCGGCGAACAAAGAGCCTCCTGTGCGTGCGAGAGTTACGAGCCTGGGCGGGGGTGAAGGGGGCGGCAGCCCCCTCGGCGCGGAGCGCCGTGCCAAACCGGCAAGGCACTCGTGTGGTGATACCCTCGACCTCAACGGGAGGTTATTTCGGCCTCATGGGCGTTGAAGCTCGAACTCAACCGCGGGCCGCCACGCTCCCGGCCCCGAAGATCAGCAGCGATCTGGTGCGGCGTCAGACCCGACTGGCGTGGATGCTTCTGGCCCCGTCGCTCCTCGTGGTGGCGCTCGTTGCCATCGTCCCGCTGCTGCAAACCATCTACCAGAGCCTGACCGACGCGCGCCTGGCGAGCGCCCGACCCGTGCAGTTCATCGGCCTCAGGAACTACACCGACCTGCTGACCGATGGCCAGTTTCTGAACGCGATCAAGGTCACCGTCCTGTTCACGATCCTCACAGTGGCCTTCGAGTTCCTACTGGGGCTGATCATCGCCCTGGTCGTGAACTCCAACTTCAAGGGCCGCGGACCCATGCGCGCCGCGATGCTCGTGCCGTGGGCCATCCCGACCGTGGTCTCGGCCACGATGTGGAAGTGGATGTACCACGACATCTACGGCGTCCTGAACGACTTGCTGGTGGCGAAACTTCACCTGCTGCCGCAAAACGTCGCGTGGATCGCCGACCCAGCCACCGCGGTGCCCGCGATCGCCGCCGTCGACATCTGGAAAACTACGCCGTTTATGGCCTTACTCCTGCTGGCAGGGCTGCAGGTCATTCCCACGGACATTTACGAGGCGGCTGACGTCGACGGGGCCAACCCCGTCCAACAATTCTTCCGGCTGACCTTACCGCTGTTACGACCAGCGATCCTGGTCGCGCTGATCTTCCGAACGCTCGATTCACTACGCGTTTTCGACGTGTTCTACGTGATGTTCGGAAACCGCGCCGACACCCAGACCATGGCGGTCTACGATCAACAAGTGATTACGGCGTTTTCAGATCTGGGCTATGGTGGTGCCTTGAGCGTTGCCATATTCCTGATCATCGGCATCTTCGTCGTGACTTACGTCACGTTCCTGAAGGTGGAACGCCAATGACCAAGGCTCAACAACGCATCATCAACCGCGTTCTCTTCTACTTGCTGCTCCTGGTCATCTTTGTCTACATCGTCTTCCCGTTCTACTGGGCAATACGGTCGTCGGTGACACCGAACAACGAGCTGTTCACCACACCCGTTCACTACTGGCCAGAACAACCTACGTTCGGCCACTATCAACAGGTTCTTACCGACAACAAATTCCTGAACGCGCTGCTCAACTCGACCATCGTCGCCGTGACGGTGACCCTGGCGTCGTTGGTTATTGGGGTCCTGGGCTCGTACGCGCTGGGCCGCTTCAAGTTCCAGGGTCGGCTGCCCATCATGTACCTGATCTTGTCGATGACGATGTTCCCGCAGATCGCCGTCCTGGGCGCCTTGTTCCAGCGCGTGACGCAGTTCGGTCTGTACAACCAGCTGCCTGCGCTCATGCTGACCTACCTGATCTTTACCCTGCCGTTCACGGTGTGGGTGCTGACCAGCTTCTTCGAGGCGATGCCGCGCGATCTGGAGGAGGCGGCGTACGTCGACGGCTGCTCGCCATTCCAGACGCTGTACATGGTCATGCTGCCGCTGGTGGCGCCTGGTCTGGTCACCACCGGTCTGCTCGCGTTCATTGGCGCCTGGAACGAGTTCCTGTTCGCGCTGTCGTTCATCCAGACACCGGACAAGTACACCGTGCCACTGGCCCTGGTGAACTTCGCAACCTCCACCGCCGGTGGCTTCGAGATCCCGTGGGGTCCGATCCAGGCGGCGACGGTCCTGGTCACCATCCCGCTGATCGTGCTCACGCTCATCTTCCAGCGCCGCATCCTGGCCGGCCTGACCGCGGGCGCGGTGAAGGGATAACCGCGGACTGCCGCCACCCAGCGTCGTCTTTCTGACCTGCCACGATCTGGGGCAGCACCTCGGCTGCTACGGCCAGCCGACGGTGCCTTCGCCAGCCCTGGATCGGCTGGCACGGTCGGGTGTGCGCTTCGAGCGCAGCTTCTGCACCGCGCCGCAGTGCAGCCCGAGTCGAGCTGCGCTGCATACCGGGCGCTACCCGCACAGCACCGGGGTGCTCGGTCTGGCCCACGCGCCGTTCGGCTGGCAGTTAGACCCCCGCGAGCGGCACGTCGCGCGCATCCTCGCCGAGGCCGGCTACACCACATCGCTGATCGGCATGCAGCACCTCGTGGAGCGCGACTCCGCTGCCGAGCTGGGATACCACGAGGTCTCGCCCGTGCGACCCGCCTACGAAGAGGCCGACGCCGCCATCGCGCAGTTGCGGGACCTCGCCGCGGGCGACAGGCCGTTCTACCTCGAAGTCGGCTTCGAAGAGCCGCATCGCCCGTACGACTTCGGCGGCGCGACGCCCGATAACTCGCTCGGCGTCGCGATCCCGCCGTACTTGCCCAATACGTCGGAAGCGCAGATCGACTTCGCCGCGTTTCAAGGTGCGATCCGCCAGATGGACCACGCGGTTGGCCGCATTCTGTCGGCGGTGGATGACCTTGGCCTCGCCGACAGCACGCTGGTCGTGTTCGCGACCGACCACGGCGCGGCGATGCCGCGTGCCAAATGCACCCTTTACGACCCGGGCATCGAGGTCGCGCTGTTGATGCGCTACCCCGCCGCTGGGTTGTCCGGTGGCCGGGTCGTTTCCGAGCTCGTAAGCAACGTCGACGTCACGCCAACACTGCTCGAAGCGCTCGGTCTGCCGCTGGCGAAAAACCTGCAGGGCCTGAGTCTCTGGCCGCTGCTGCAGGGCCGCCCATTTCGAGCACGCGGCGAAGTGTTCGCCGAAAAGACGTACCACACCCACTACGAACCCATGCGCGCGATTCGCACCGACCGCTACAAGCTCATCGCCAACCTGGAGGTCGGCTTGCGCTTCGACGTCGCGGGCGACATCCTCGAGAGCCCGATTACCCCGCTCATGATCCCGCGCATGCTCGGTACGCGCCCGCCGCTGGAGCTGTACGACCTCGAGCAGGACCGCTGGGAGGAATCGAACCTCGCCGATGCCCCCGAGCTCGCCGAAGTCCAGCGTGACCTGCGCACCCGCCTCCTGGCGTGGATGCAAGACACCAACGATCCCCTCCTGGCCGGCCCGGTCGCCTCGCCGTACCTGTCCGATACCCTAGCCCGCCTCCAGGCGCCATAGCCACTCGCACACGCGCTGCTTCGCCATACTGTTCTTTGCACCCATATGCGATTTCCTGCGTCCAGATTTCTGCTGCTGCTCGCCATCCTGCTCCTGCTCAGCGCCTGCCAGAACCAGACGCCAGGCCCAACGCCGCCAGCGGCCGCGGCCTCGCCCAGCCCGAAGCCCGCGGCTGTCGCCTCGCCTAGCCCGGGCCTGGCTGTCCCGTCGCCGAGCGCCTCGCCATCGCCCAGCCCCTCGCCCGCGGTCGCCGGCACTCTGCAGCTCGACGACTATCCCTTCGCGGCCATGATCGACAACATCGCTGAGGCCCGCCCGCACCTGGGACTCGGCGGCGCCGATGTCATCTACGAAGCACCAGCCGAAGCCGGTATCCCGCGCTTGATGCCGATTTTTCTTCGCGCTGGAGGCGTGGCGGAGCGCATCGAGCCGGTGCGCAGTACGCGCCACTACTTTGTCTACCTCGCGAACGAATATCGGACGCCGCTGGTGCACATCGGCGCCTCGCCGCAAGGCTTCGATGCCTTGAGCGTCACCGGGCTGCCAGACGTGGACGAGAGCCGAGGCGACGGTGGCTTCATCCGTGACCCCAACCGCCAGGCGCCGCACAACGCCTACGTCAGCACCACCTCGATCCGCGACGTGCTGCGTCAGCGCGGCGGTCCGATTCGCGCTTCGGCGGGGCCACTCAGCTTCGGGGCCTATCGGCCGGGGCCGCAGCCCGCGACACTGGTCAAGATCCCGTACCCCGGGCCAGAGGGCTACAGCGTCCAGTACACCTACGATCCGGCCACCATGCTGTACCAGCGGGTGATGGACGGTCAGCCGCACAAGGACGGCGCCACCGGGGAGCAGTACACCGCGCGCTCGATCGTGATCCAGTTCGCCAACGTCGTCCCCATCCCGGGCGACGAGGCACTGCGCGTCGATGTCGGACTGTTCGCCAGCGGCAAGGGCATCCTGATAGCCGAGGGTACGCAGGTCCCGCTACAGTGGAGCCGAGCGAGCGTACGCGACGCGACGCAATTCACGCGTGCCGACGGAGCGCCGTTCGTGTTGCCCAGCGGACAGGTCTGGATGCAGATCGTGCCACTCGAGGCGCAGGTCAGCGTGACGTGATCCACGCCACCAACGCCTGGAATCCCACCGGTCAGAACCTGACGGCGGTGCCCGGCACCCGCCTCTTCTATGTCCATGCCGACGCGCTGAGCGGCCCGCGCACCTACGTGTTCCTCGGCTCGCAGCAGCACCTGACGTTCGTGGCCGACCTGGACTCGCATGTCGCGCCCGAGCACCTGCGCGACAAAGTGCTCGAAGTCGCCGGTCTGTATCCGCACCTGGTAGACGCGGTAGACGCGGTAGACGCGGTAGACGCGTCGGCGACGCCAGCCGGTCGATGAGCGCACCCGCGGTCGCCATCGACCTCGGCGGCACCAAGGCGCTGATCGGTGTCGTCGAATCCGACGGTACGGTCCGCTCCCGCGTGTGGCTGCCCAGCCGCGACCTGGTCGGCAAGCCCCTGGATCTGCTGGATCGCCTCGCCGAAGGCGCGTGCACCGCCGCGGACGAAGCCGCCCAGGATTTCGACGCCGTTGGCGCGATCGGCGTGTGCGTCCCGGGCCCGCTGGACATCACTCGCTCGGTGGTCGCCATCGCGCCCAACCTCGGCTGGCAGCAGTTGCCCGTGCGCCAGGAGCTCGAGCGTCGATTGCCTGGCAAACGCGTCTTTCTGGAGAACGACGTCCGCGCCGCCGCGCTGGGCGAGCACCTGCTCGGCGCTGGCCGCGGCTACCCCTCGATGCTGGCGGTATTTGTCGGCTCGGGCGTCGGCGGTGGGCTGGTGATCGACGGCAAGCTGTACCACGGTGCGCACGGCGGGGCCGGCGAGATCGGCCACCTGGTAGTGCGCTCGGCCGGGCCGCGGTGTGGGTGCGGTCGCTCGGGCTGTCTGGAGGCGATGGCCGCCCGAGGGGCGGTTACGCGGTATGTCATGCAGGACGCTGCGCGCGGCCGAAAGACCCGGCTCAGCCAGATCCTGAACGGCAATCTCGCGGCGCTGACCAGTCGCGACCTGGCGATGGCCATCGCCGATGAGGATGCCGTCGCGATTCGAGCCGCGCGGCGGAGCGCGCGCTACGTGGGCGTGACCGTCGGCGGGGTGATCAACCTGGTCGATCCCGCGGTGGTCGTGATCGGCGGCGGCATCGCCGAAGCGCTTGGCCAGCGGTACGTCGATGCGGTGATCTCGACCGCGCGCCGCTACACGCTTGCGTCGGAGGCGCAGAACGTGCCGATTGTCGCCTCACGGCTGGGTGACGACGCTGGCCTCCTCGGCGCCGCGCTCACCGCATTTCACGGTCTTATGTCGACCTGAGTGGAGATGGTGTCATCGATTGCGACCACGCTGCTGCTGGTCCGACACGCGGAGACCACCGATAACGTCAGCATGCGGCTGTCGGGCTGGACCGATACCGACCTGAGCCCACGCGGCGAGAGCCAGGTCGAGCTGCTGGCGGATCACTTCAATCGGCATCATGGTCACGTCGAGGCGCTGTACTCGAGCCCGCTGATCCGTGCCCGCCGCACCGCCGAGGCGATCGGCTCACTCACCGGCCACGCGCCGATCCTGCTCGATGACCTGCGCGAGATGTACTTCGGCGAGCTGGACGGCCGGCCGTTCGAAGAGCTGCGCGAAGCCTACGCCCATTTATTGGAAGCAGACGAAAACAGCGAGATCGCCGACTTCGTGTGGCCCAGCGGCGAGTCGCGCAGCGGGTTCACCGAGCGGGTGCTGCGAGTGACCAACTTCATCGCCCAGCACTACCCCGGCCAGCCGGTGGGGGTGGTCACCCACGGCGGGTTGATCGCCACGCTGATGACGATCCTGCACGGCGAGTCCGCCGCCAACTGGCGCAAGTGGGTGGTCCCCAACGCCAGCCTGACCGAAGTCGTGTGGGACCCACTGAGCCACACCGGCGAGGTGGTCCGCCACGGCGACGCCGCACACCTGGAATCACTGCTCGAGCTGGAGCCCAGCGAACAGCCCTGACCGCCGCTCCGATACCACCGTTTCTGACCGCCGGCCTCAGCTCCACACCGCCTCTGCGTACCGCCGCGCCCTGCTCCGAAACCACCATTTCCTGACCGCCGGCCACCGCTTCCGTACCGCCGCTCCCTGCTCCGTTACCACCGTTCCTGACCGCCGGCCACCGCTCCTGTACCGCCGCTTCGTACCCCCGCACCCCGTGCTCCGTTACCTGGCCCGATTCACCCGCGCAGCCCGGTTCACCGTCGTGGCCCGGCGACTTGGCCGTTCCGGCCCCAGCTCGCCGTCATGGCCGAGTGAGGATGGCCTGCGCCTCCTGCACCTTGTGATCGGCCGCCCACGACAGCTCGCGGTCAGGTAGGCCCTGCCAGCCGCCCAGCACGTTGCCATTGCGGCTGAAGCGGTACTCGGCCGAGAACGTGATCCCCAGCTGAACGCCATAGGCATCCACGAGGCCCTGCTGCCCCAGTGAGCTGAGACGATACGCGTGCTGGATCGGCGACGGCGTATGCGGATCGGTATAGGCGCGACCAAGTCCCGCCGTGCACGCGCCGACGCCGTGACACAGCACGGTCTGCTCTTTCCTATCGCCGAAGTCCCAGTGGTAGACGGCAGGCCATGCCCGTACTTCGACGCCGATGGTTTCGAAGGTTGTCGTGCAGCGCTGATGCACCACCGGATCGCCCGAGGAGTTGAGGAGGGGATCGCCGCGCGCATCGCGGTCGACCACGAGCGTGCACTGTTCGCGGGGGATGGTGAGCGTTTTGCTGAGCGGGATGACCTGGCCGCTGTAGCCCTCGACCCAGAACCAGGTCGGGAACGCGACGAGGCCCAGGCGCGGGTTCATATCGAGCCTGAGTGACGGCAAGCTCAGCGCGCCGAACAACTCCCGCGCCACGGCACCCGGATCGACCGATGCGCCGCGGGTAGTGGTGGTGCAGGGGAGCCCGCCGTTGGAGCCAGCCGGCAAGAAGGCCCAATCGTCCCGTCGGCAGAAGGTGCGAATCAAGTCCAGCGGATTCGCCCCCACATTGGGAGTCCAGCCAGCTCGTGGAAAGCTTGATTGGGACGTCTGGCCTGTAAGTGAGTCTGGCGGTCGGACTGCCTCCGCGTTGAGTGTCGTCGTGAAGCCGCCTGTGCCAAAGTCACATACATTCCCAACTCCCCGGTAGCCACCGACCCTAGCGTTG
>WNGE01028985.1_pt1 | contig 14768 bp, 13 predicted proteins | sample 5400651 | NCBI WGS metagenome assembly WNGE01 (sample SAMN13153370, study PRJNA577476) | soil metagenome | isolation source: 60 cm soil or saprolite under grassland replicate 2 | place: USA:California | collected 2016-06-15 | reverse complement strand
CGACGCGCTTCCCAGGAACCTTGAAGGCAGCCTCGGCTTCGCCGCGCTGGCCAGAGAGAAGAATGTTCATCATGCGCGGCCCGGCGCCTCGCGCGAAGAAGCGCTCGACCGCCGGAGCCATGATTTCGGCTTCGGTTTTGCCCGGTTCGTAGGCGGCGACGAGAGCCCAAAAACCGTCAAGGATGATGTCCATGGCCTCGCGAATTTCCACGAGTTCTTCCTCGCTCTTGACGGCGCGGGCCATGTCGAACTCCGTATCGAAGGGAACGAGTTCAAGAGGCGCCTTGGCTAGTTCGCGGTAGTCGAGCACGGCCATGACAAAATTCAGGCCGTAAACTCCAATGCGCTTCCAGTTTTTATCGCGGCAACGGTCCGCGAGCCATTGTCCTGGCAAGTCAGGCCAGACGTGGTCTCTGACCCAGGGCTTGGCTTTGTCGCCGATCCAGCGCGCTTCGCTAGGAAAAACCAGAGTGGGCTCGCCTTCGAGCGGAAAGAGCACGTAAACATAGCGGTGAACGATTTCGAAGCCGGACATGTACAACACAGCGCCTTCAAAGCCGGCGTATTGGTTGCCGCAGACGATGAGAGCATCGAGCCCTTCGTGCTGCATAGAAGAGCGCACGTTGCTGTATCGGCGCTCTATTTCGCTTTGGCTTGGCAACGGAAGTCTCCCATGATTCACGCTCACTGCTCTACGCCGCAGAGTTCGGCCGCGGTAAGAGCGTAGATTTTTGTGACGTCCACGAGCGTCTTGATGCGGACTTTTTCTCCTTCGGCGTCGCGAGGTCCGCTGGACGGGCCGTAGTTGACGGTTTCTATTCCGTAGCGGCTGAGCACGCTGGCATCGGAACACCAGGTGACGATTTCGCGCTCAGGAAGGGCACCAATGAGCCTCTCGTGATTCGCGTCAATCGCGCGGATCATCGGGTGATCTTCGGCAATGCGCGCGCCGGGCACGGAAACATACGTTTCGAATTCAAGCCCCCAGTCGGGACGCTTCTTTTCGAGATCAAGAAAAACTTGGTGAATGTCGCGCCGGGCTTCGCTCATCGGAATCGTGGGAGGCACTCGAATATCCAGGAAGAGATCGGTTCTCTCGGGCGTGCGGCTGGCGCGCCAAGGATGGCCGCCGCGAATGCCGCCGAGATTCACGACAGCCTTCTTGCCGCCGTAAGCTGCCTTCTTCTCCCAGGCGGCGCTCCATTCCAGGATGGTGTCCATCAGCTCATACATGCGGCGGATGGAGTTCATCTCCTCGCGCCCTTCGCAGAACGCGGTGTGGACGTAGATGCCCGCGCAGGAAATGCGGACCCACATGGAGCCAAAGTGTTCGAGAACGACACGCATATCGGTGGGCTCGCCGAGGATGCACATATCAGGAAGCACGCCGCGGTTGACGAGGTAATGCGTGCCAAGACCGTAGCCCCGATATTCTTTGCCCTGGTATTCGCCCCACTGTGTCTTTTCGATTTCGCCAGCCACCGCGGCGATGATGAGGTCGCCCTTGAGCCGGACGCCTGCGCGCTGGAGAGCTTTGACGGCGTGTGTATAACAAACAAGCGCGCCCTTCATGTTGTAGATCCCCAGCCCGTAGATGACGCCATCCTTGACCACGGCGTGAGGTTTGTAACCGATGCCAGTGAGAAAGTCCTCGCGGCCGGTGTTGGAAGTGTCCATGTGGCCGTTGAACATCAAATTCTTCCCGGAGCCGGAACCTGACCAGCGTGCAACGACGTTGGCGCGGCCTTCTTCGATCTCCTGCCAGGTAACGTTTAGGCCGAGTTGCTGCAGGGCGGCGCGCATATACTGCGCCATCTGCAGCTCTTCCCCCGTCGGGCTTGGAATGTTGATGACGTCGCAGGCCATGGAGACGAGTTCTTCCTCGCGGACGCAGGAGAGGATCTTCTCGGCCAACTTTCCGTCGAGCGTCGACTTTGACTCGGATTTTTTCGCAGTTGTCGTCACAATTCGATCTTTCTACGCTCCTGCTCCCGCGCGGGCCAAGCGAAAATCGTCCGGGTACGAGCAGAGCTTTTCGTTGCCGTTGCCGGTAATCCAAAAATTGTCTTCCAGGCGCAACCCGCCTCCGCCGGGCCAGTAAATGCCAGGCTCGATCGCCAGAACCATGCCCTTGCGCATCGAGCCGCTACCCGCCTGATGCGCATAGGGATACTCGTGAGCGCGGGCGCCCACTCCGTGGCAAATGGGATGCGAAGGCTGGCCAGCGTAGCCGCCTTCGGCGATTCGCGCGCGGACCAGGCGATCGAGCTCCGGCAAGCTGGCCCCGTCGACCGAGAAGCTCACGGCTTCTGTGAAAACCTTGAGCAAAAGATCGAGCAGGCGCTGGTATTGGGGAGAGACCTCGCCTGGGCAAATGTTCTTCGTAAGATCGGTCCAATAGCCGTCGACGCAAACCCAAATTTCGAGAAGCGTCGGCTCGTTCTTTTGCACCGGGCGGTCGCCCGTTGCCGTAAAGGTAGCAATTCCCTTCCCGGACCACACCAGAGTGAAGGCGCGGGCCATTTCGACCTTGCCTTTGTAACCCACGCCGATCGCGTGAACAAAACCTTCGTAGATTGCGCCGACTTCGCTCTCTTTCATCCCCGGACGCAAGCGATCTCGTGTGTGCTCCATGGCGAGCGCCGCAAGCTCATTCGCGAGCTTCATACGCTCGATCTCTTGCGTCGTCTTGATGGCGCGCGCCTCGTTGAGCAGCGGCGTGGCATCGACGACTTCGCCCGCGATCTTGCGGAAGGCGTCAAAGAAATTCTGCGTTGGAGTGGTGGGTTCGCCGACCATGCGGTCAGCGGATTGCGTTCCCATGTTGAGCTCGACGCCGATTTTGCGCGTAAGACCCGCTTGTTTGAGCACATCAAGGGCGACGTCCAGTGAACGATATTGCGGAGGACGCGGATCGCGCTCGTCATAGCCCTTGAAGAGGCGAATTTCGGTCGTCCAGGAATTCCGTTGCGCGTCGGCGAGTTGCGGCTCAAGAGCGATCAGTGTCGATTCTTCCTCGCGCGGGAAGACGAGCGCGTCATAACCTTTCATGCACCAATAGTTCGAGAGATAAAGAACGTTGTCGGGCGCGCGCACGACCAAGTTCGTCAGTGGGCCACGCCATTTTCCACCACCACGTGCTTGTTTTCGTCTTTGAACGGCCAGGATTCTTCTTTTGCCTTGATGAGGCGGTAGACGGCCGTGTGAAGTGGCGCAGGAACGCCCGTGCGTTGCGCTTCGCGAGCGATGGCGCCGCTCAAGAAATCCACTTCCGTCGCCAGCTGATGGCGCACGTCATAAAGCATCGATGGCGGATGGTTGGTCATCGCGCCGATCTTATTCATCGCCCAGGGATCCTCGCGAAGCGCAATCCCGGCTGCTTCCGCGACGCGCTTCCCTTCGTCAATCAGATCGTGAAGCAAGTGGCCGAGGCCTGACGCTTGTGTCTCGTCGGCGAAGTGCGGCGAGTGGGGCAAGCCAGTGAGTGCGGATACGCCATTGACGGAAGCGTTGAAGATGAGCTTGGACCACTGCGCTGGACGCGCATCTGGCAACGCTTCAGCCTTCAGGCCGCTTGCGACGATCAAATCGGCGGCTTTCTTAGCCGTAGCATACGGGGTCTGGCGCGGTTCGAATGGGCCGAGCCATGTTGCGGTATCCAATTCGTATTGCACATGCGTGTCGCTGTGGCGCGTGCCGCTCATGAACGTGGTTCCTCGAAGGATTTCGCCGCGCGTGTGCTCCGCGATGATTTCCTCGCTGCCGAGGCCATTTTGCGCGGAGAGCACCGCGCCGCGATCGAAGTGATGCCCAACCGCAGCGATGGATTCGCGCACCTGCGTGGCTTTCGTGGCCACAATGGCGAAGTCGCAGTCAGGCAAACCAGCCGGGTCGGCCGTGGCGTTCAATGCGACGTGGAATTCATGGCCGCCGCTGACGCGCAAACCTTCGCGATTCAGCGCACGCGCATGATCTTCGCGCCGCACGAACGCCCACACCTCGGCAACGCGCGCGAGGTGCGCGGCATAAAGAGAGCCGATGGCGCCGCAGCCGACGATGCACACGCGTTTCATAGACGTGCGGAACTAAAACCTCTTTTCCAGTTTCACGAGCCTGTCCGCCTGACAGATTTCCTTGCTTACCATCGCGCGGTACAGACTGTCGCCGTTATTAAACGAATCTTGAATGATGATTCCGCTGGCAAAGAGCGCGTCCTGCAAGGCCGCAGAGATCGTGTGCACGGGCGCAGCTCCGCCTTCGCCCATGCCTTTGGCGCCGCTGTAACTGTGGGGCGAAGGTGTCTCGATGTGCGCGTACTTCACAGTCGGCATATTCATCGACGTGATGGGCGTGTAATCGCTGAACGTGGCGGTGAGCATATTGCCCACGTAATCGTAGACGCAGGATTCCATCAGCGCCGCGCCGATTCCGTGAGCGGTAGCGCCGTAAACCTGTCCTTCGACGATCGGAGGATTGATCACCTTTCCGCAATCGTCGACCGCAACGTAGTCAAGAATGCGAGGAACGAAGATCCCGCGGTCGATTTCGACGACGGCGATGTGCAGTTGCGAGGCATATGTCAGCGTAAGGTTGCCGTATTTTTTTTCCTTGTCCGGAACCTTGAATGGCGCGCGCCAGACGTAGCGGCAATTCAGCGTGACGTCATAGAGTTCCGCCGGCAGGACCGCCGAATTTACGTTAACAACGTTGGCTAACCGCCAATAATTCACCGCCTGACCGTTATCTTTGCGGCGAATCTCCGGCCCCTGCTGGCCCGCACCGAACTCCAGATTCTTTTCGCTCGTCTCCAGAAGGAATGCACCAAGGCGCTTCATTTCGGTCTTCAATTTTTGCGCCGCTCCATGGACCGCTGATAAACCGGAAACGGCGAACTGGCTCGCATACGTCCCCGAGGCACCGGTGTGAACGTTGCGCTCGGTATCAAAACCGGTGCGTACCGTAATCATGTCGGGATGGATGTTCAATACGTCTGCCACAACCTGCGCGGCAGTAGTCTCGTGCCCTTGTCCCTGCGGACAAGACCCGACGGCGACGACCACTTCGCCATAGATGTCCAACTTGCAGTTAGCGCCCTGCGAATTGCCGGAAAAGGGCGCGTGCGGATTGACGATCTGCGACTGGCCGAAATTGTTGGTTCCGGAATCCAGTGTCGTGCCGATACCAATGCCGATGAGACGTCCGTCCTGCCGCGCCGCCGCTTGTTTCCGCTTCCAGTCGTCCCAGCCAATGCGATCCTTGGCCACCTGCAACATCTTCGGATAGTTGCCGGAGTCGTAGACGCAGCCATTTGGCGTGGTGTACGGAAATTCTTCCGGTCGGATGTAGTTGCGCAGGCGCATTTCGTCCGCGGGGATGCCGAGTTCGTGCGCGCAAATGTCGATAACGCGCTCGAGGAACCATAGATGCTGCATCCGTGAATAGCCGCGGTTCGGGCCGACGGGACACTTGTTGGTGACTGCCTGTGAGAAATCGATACGCGCATTCTTGAAACGGTACACGCCGGGAAAGACCTGTGCCCAAATCACGCAACCGAGAGGCTCGTAGCGCGGGTACGCGCCGCAGTCGTCGATGTGCCGCGAAGCGATCCCTGTGATAACTCCGTTCCGATCGAGGGCCACGCGCGTGTCGCGAAACGTGCGCTCGTTCCCGTGGGCGCTGGAAATGTTGTGCTCCGAGCGTGTTTCGATCCATTTCACCGGCCGCCCGCCGGCCTTTTTCGATGCCAAAGCGCACGCGGCCATCTGCGGATAGGAAGTGATTTTGATGCCGAAGCTGCCGCCGATGTCGAAAGTCTGCACGCGGATGCGGTCGATGGGAATGCCGAGATGCGCCGCCAGGAATTGAATGGCGAACGATCCACGTCGCCATATTCAAAGACACCCCGCCAGACGCGATTTGTGCCCGCGTCTTCATGGAGCAGCACTTTGTCTTCGAGAGCGTGTTCGGCATCCACGACCGCGTCGAGGCCTTCGTACTCAACTTGGACCAACTCGGCCGCGTCATCGGCAATATGCGGAGAAGTAGCGATCACCGCGGCGACCGGCTCACCCTGGTAGCGCGCTTTCGACACCGCAAATGGATAATCCTTGATTCGCGCAAACGGATCCGGCCCGATTTCAATAAAAGGCTGAGTTTGCTGAGCCACTTCCGGGCCGGTGAGTGTGCAAACCACACCAGGAACTGCTTCCGCCGCTGAGACATCTACGCGCACTACCTTGGCATGCGCGTAAGGCGAGCGCACGAACCGCAGATACAGCATGTCTCGCAGCTTGATGTCGTCGACAAATTTGCCCCGCCCGCGCAGCAGCCGGTTGTCTTCTTTCCGCGGCAATTCCCTGCCGACCCAGCCTCCAGGTTCTGGTTCGCCGTTCACTCGCGAATCTCCCATAGTCCCTGAAAATCTCCATTCACTTTAGAGCGGCCTGCAGAGCATCAATCAGCTTCTGGACATTTTTCTTTCCGAGCGGTTCCAGGAGCCCGCCTGCCACCGAAGCGAGCCGCCCAAAAATCTGCGCCTCGCCGTCCCATGTCACCTTGGTTCCCACACCTGCCCCGGTGAGATCAAACGCTGCTGTCAGCGAGACATTTCCTCCCGCAACGCTTCCTTGCCCTTTATATCGCGCGCGCTTCGGGCGGTCGGCCTGGGCAAGCTCCATCTTTACGTCCGCAGGTCCCTTAATGTACGAAATCCCTACGTTCAGCCTGACCGTGAAATGCCTGGCGTCCTGAACCGTGAGGCTCTGAAAATCGGGCAAGAGCGGGCCAAATTTGTACGGGTCCGTCAAAAAGCCGTAGACCTCTTCGGGGCTCCGCGCCACCTCAAATTCACCGCCGAACTTAATCGCCATCCTTAACCGCCCTGATGTGAGCCTCCGAGGCTCTCTGCAGCCGCCTCGATGGCCTTGAAAATGTTTTGATAGCCGGTACAGCGGCACGTATTTCCCGCAATCGCCCTGCGAATTTGCTTCTCATCCGGATTCTTCACGCGCGACAACAATTGAAGCGCCGACAGCATCATCCCCGGCGTACAGTAGCCGCACTGCAAGCCGTGGCAGTCCGCAAAAGCTTTCTGAATGGGATGAAGCTCGCCATTTCTCTCCAGACCCTCGACGGTGGTAATTTCCGCGCCGTCCGCTTGCACCGCGAACATCGTGCAGGATTTCACCGCCGCGCCGTTGAACAAAACCGTGCAGGCCCCGCAGTACGTCGTATCGCAGCCGATGTGCGTGCCACAAAGTTCGAGATCTTCACGCAAGAACTCTACCAGCAACAAACGAGGTTCGACTTCCCGCGAATACTCCTTGCTGTTGACTTTCACCCGGACCGCGACTTTGGCGTTTTCAGGCATACAGGTGACTCACCTCCACCTGTTCGCCACGCGCACGGCGCACGGCGGCCTCAACGGCGCGCTTGACCAGCGCACCTACGACCTCCCTCTTGTATTCGGCTGAGCCGCGCATATCGCTTTGCGGATCGCAGGCTGTGCGAGCCGCCTCGGCCGCAGCCGCGATTGTTTTTTCGGACAGACGCTGTCCCCGAAGCGCGCTTTCTGCCTCGCTTGGCCGCACGGGTGTAAGACCGACGCAACTCAACGCGATGGAAGCTTCCTTGCACGTGTCGCCCTCGACCGTTAACTGCACTGCGGCGCTCGCTGTGGGATAGACTGGCGCGGCTCGTTTGAAGGCGATATAAGCGCCCCCGCTTCCCTTGGGCGGCACCTGAATCGAGACTTCACTCACCAATTCATCGTGGCTCAGTGCGGTCGTGTACGCATCCTTCACAAAATCGCGAAGGGGAATGCTTCGCTTCCTCTTGCCGTCGAAGCAGTGAATATCCGTCGTAAGAGTCATCAAGACCGTCGCCCAATCGCCGCTGGGATCGGCCTCGGCCAGTGACCCGCCAATTGTCCCGCGATTTCTCACCTGCACGTCGGCGATGCCCGCTGCACAGTCGTGAAGGATCGGGATCTTCGCCGCGGGGGCCGAATCCTGAATCTCAGCGTGCCGTGTGAGCGGGCCGATATGGATGGCGCCATTCTCTTGCTTGATGTAGGAAATTCCCTGTATAAAATTCAAATCCACCAGGTGGGCAGGATTCGCAAAGCGCAGCTTCATCAAAGGAATTAAGCTCTGACCGCCCGCTAAGAGCTTCGCCTCCTCGCCCAACTGTGACAACATCTCTGTCGCTTCGCGCAGCGAGCTCGCACGGTGGTAATGGAATGCTCGCGGATACATCGGTGCCTTCTGTATTCCTCTCGCAAAGCTCTGCGCTTCCGTGCGCGATCCGCAGCTCGAGTGCCCTGCAGCTTTCCGCGAGCCAGTTGGCGCCTACTTCCCGCTCTCCTGCAGCGCCTGCTGGCCCATGATCTGGGTTAATCGGGACTCCGAATCGTGCAAGTGTTGGGCGATGAGCCTCGCACATTCTGCCAGTTCGCCCGCGGTCAAGAGCTCATAAATGCGGCGATGCACGGGCACCAAGCCTCCAGGATCGTCATGCTTGCGATCAACCAGCACCATGCCCATCCGCAGCTCGCCGATCAGCTTCTGATAGAACGACTCGAGCCGGCGGTTTCGAAGAAACCGGATCAGGAAGGTGTGAAATTGCAGATCGAATCGCACGGCGCGGACCCAGTCGACTTCGTCGACCGCACGTTCGTAGCCTTCCAGCGAGCCTCGAAGCTCAGAAAACACTTCCGTGGAGTCTGGTTTTGCCGCCAACACGGCGGGGATTTCAAGCAGGCGCCTTACCTGGTAAATCTCGGCGACGTCCTTTAAGGAAAGATGCGCGACACTGACGCCGCGATGAGCGCTCCGCTTCAGCAAACCCTCGAGAGACAAAATTCGAGTGGCCTCTCGCACTGTGTTCCGGGAAACCCCAAGCGACGCGGCCGTGGAAATCTCCTGCAAGGCAGTGCCGGGCGGCAATTCGCCATTCAGGATCCTCTGCCGCAGGATGGAAGCGACCTGGTCGGCCACGGAGATCCTGGTGATTTCCGCGAGTTCCATATTCCTCCACGTCAGGCGCGGGGCAGTGCGCCATGTTGCGCTCAATGCCGAGACGTGTCAAGTGCTGAACAATTGAGCAGTCCTACTGTCCTCCCTTTTCATCTTGACATGCTTCACTTCGCAGCATAGGCTCTCGTTCCATTCTTCCCTTTCGCTCAAGGGGGAGCGGCGAATGCCACCAGTCTGGCCGATTCACCCGGTCTTTCAGCCGGAAGGACTTGTCTTGCGCGGGATTCCCCTTTTCGATCCAGCTCAGAATAGAACAATTGAGAATGTGCGGCGTGCTCTCGGTGTTCATAGTTTCGGCGAGTGGTGGGAACAAACTCGGGGAAGTTCCGATTGGAAAGCTGTGTTTCTGGCAATAGCTGCCTAGCAAGCTGAGTAATCGGAATTCGTTTTGATCCAAAACTGGTCGTGGGTGTCAGGGGGTGTGTAGTGAGCAGAAGGACGTACGCAGTATCCCTGCAATTATTCCTTGCTGCCTTGCTCTTTGGTTTTGTGGTGGCTTATCCGCCTGCGTCCTTCAGCCAGGCCGTGAACGCCACACTCACAGGCCGGGTGGTGGACGCTTCTGGCGGCAGCGTGGCCAAAGCGAATGTGTCTGTTTCCAACACTGCCACCGGGCTTTCGCGGTCAGGGCAATGTTCCGACACCGGTGAGTACGTAATCCCCGCTCTTCCCGCCGGAGACTACAAAGTTATCGTGGACTTTGCCGGGTTCCGCAAGCAGACCAAAACCATCACGCTTCAGGTGGGGCAGGCCGCCGAACTGGACTTCTCATTGCTGCCAGGTGAGGTGACGGAGAAAGTCGAAGTGGAGGCCACCTCCGAACTGGCAGAGCCGACGCGCACGCAGGTCAGTACGGTGATTACCGAGCGCCAAATCGTCAATCTTCCGGTGAACGGCCGCGAGTTTATTGACTTCGCTCTGCTCTCCCCGTCCGTGGCCATCGGAAACACCACATCCGGCAGTACCGATGTGATCGTCGAGCCGGTGACCAAGCTCTCCTTCGCAGGCCAGAACATTCACTATAACTTCATCGCCGTAGACGGCGCCGACGATATCTCGACCGCGTCCGGCATCCAACGCGGGACGCCACCTCAAGAGTCGGTTCAGGAATTTCGCGTCATCAATACCGACTATTCGGCGGAATTCGGCCGCGCTACTGCGGGCATCGTCAACATCATCACGCGCAGCGGCACCAATGAATGGCACGGAACGCTCTACGAGTATTTCCGCAACAACAAACTGGACGCTATCAATCTTCTTCAGGCAAAAGGTGCCCACATTCTTCGCCAGAATCAGTTCGGCGGCGCGATTGGCGGGCCCATCCAGAAAGACAACACTTTTCTTTACGCCAACTATGAAATCCAGCGCAGGGCGGAATCTCATTTCTATAATTCGGTCGTTCTGGCGAACATCAACTTCATCAACCAGGTCAAGACCTCGGCTTACGGCCTTCCCGCGGAAGCGAATCTCAGCAGCGTTTTGGCCACGAGTGACACGGACAACGGATTTGTTCGGATGGACCGCCGTTTTGGCGAAAAGCACAATCTTTACGTACGCTACTTCATCAAATTTTCCTTCTGCTTCCTCACAGCCGCACTTGGAGCTCACCAACGTTTTCACTGCCGGAGTCAATCGCGGAAACCCCGAGTTCTACCGCGAGTCCCGCTACGAGTTGGTGGACAACATGACTCGCACCCTGGAAAAGCACATCGTTGCCTTCGGAGGCGATTACAACTGGGTGCGTACTCAGGAGTCCTTTCCGCTTTTCTATCCCTTCGAAGCTCATTTCGGGAGCCTCGGTGCGTATCTCGGAAACGATGGCTTCTTGGGGACTCAATGCGTCTCGCCGCCGTCAAATCCGGGAGGTCCCGGCCCCGCCGGCTGTCAGCATCCCGGCTCAATTTTCTTCGAACGCTTTAACGCCGCCTCCAATTTCACCGAACCGACCATCAACCCCGTCGCCTTTCAAGGCACTTCGATTCCAGTGGCGATCCGGAATCAAGCGGAAGGAACTCTCGACCATAGCTACGACGGCCTCTACATTCAGGACAAATGGCGCGCCACCAATCGCCTGACCGTGAATGGCGGCCTGCGCTGGGAATGGGAAACATGGCCTTCGAATGTCCTTAACACCCAATGGAGAAATTTCGATCCGCGCCTCGGCATGGCGTACAACGTCGGCACCAAACACCACGTCGTCGTGCGCTCCGGCTTCGGCCTCTTTCACGGGATGATCCCGGCACCGCTGCTCGCTTGCCAGCGGCCCGTCTGTGGCGGCGTCCAGGGAAAATTTCCCGGACGTCCCTTCGAGGATTCGCTGAACGCGGCGACGCGGGCCTTTGCCTTCGGCAGCGATCCGGCCACCATGGCTTCGCTGCTTCACTCGCTCGCCATCAACGGCACTTACCCGCCTATCGCTCTTGACGTGGTCGCTGTACGTTTCGTTCAAAATCACCAGAATCCTTACGGTATTCAGGCGAGTCTCGCCATCGAATTCGAACCCTTGCCGGACACCTCGGTCAGCCTGAGCGTTCTCCATGTGCGCGGCGTTCACCTCGGCAGCTTCTTCAACGTGAACCAGCCCGACCCCACCGCCACCGTTACGCTCCACGACTCGCAGGGACGCACTGGCCCAAAAAACGTTTATTGTTCCTTTGTTCCGGCCTGTCCGTTTACGCCTACGATCCGTCAATTCCCATTCGGGATCTATTTTGAGGCTACCTCCCGCTGGGACTCCGTCTACGACGGTTTTCTTCTGAGTGTAAACAAGCGGCTCAGTCACAACTTCGCTTACGGAATCAGCTATACGCTTGCCAAGAGCATCGACGATGGCCCCAACCCCAGCTTCGTGCTCGTCCCCCAGGACAGCCAGAACTTCCGCGCCGAGCGCGCCCTCTCGAGCGACGATGTTCGCCAGCGCCTGGTGCTCAATGGCACGATCTCGACTCCCAATAGCTGGGGCACCGTCGGGCGGGATTTCCTCTTTGCCGTAATCACCACCATCCAGTCGCCGCTGCGCTTTACTAAATTCGCCGGTTTTGACGCCAATGGCGACATCTTCGACAACAACGACCGCGTCGGCATCGAACCGCGCAACACCTTTGTCGGAGACAATTTCCGTTCCGTGGACGTGCGCGTCTCCCGCAAGTTTGCCTTCCGCGAAAGACGCAGCCTCGAACTCATCGCCGAGGCCTTCAACCTTTCCAACACACTGAACGTTCGTTACTTCAACACCGTTTACGGTGCTTCGGATTTCTGTCCCTTGAACGCAGCCGCCTTCGGCTGCGCCGGCCCCACTTCCAACCCGGAAGGTTCCCCGAACGCTCTTTACGGTACGCCGCGCGCCGTCAACAATCCGCGCCAGATTCAATTGGCTCTGAAGTTCAATTTCTGATCGTCTTCTTGGCATCTCGTGAAGTCCGGCGGTGCCCCGCAAGCCGTCGCCGGACTTGAAATATTCGAAACGAACCATGACCTCCATTGAATCTTCTCCCGGCTGGCATTCCACTCAAACCGCAAGCGCATCGTTCGAACCTCTTGGTGCCCGCCGCCTTTTCCTTCTTGGAGGCATCGGGCTGATCCTCGTCGGCATGCTCTTCGGCGATATTTTTGCCGTATTTGTCCTTCATCAAAACGCTGCAAAAGTGGGCGCAAACCTCGCGAGGGCAGCGCATGCCGCACTGGCAGGAAATTCATTTGCAGTTCAAACAAATTTCCAAAACGTCGGGAAATTCCTCGAGAATCGCGGCACCAAAGTGGACACGCACGTCCACATGACCGGCTTCGGTTATCTCGCCCTGCTTTTAGCCTTGGTTGAACCGTGGATCGCGTTAACCCCGCGCGCAAAGCGTGGAATCGCCTGGATCTTCTTGGTCGGCGCGGGGCTCCTTCCCGTGGGCGTGTTCCTGATTCATTATGTCGGACTTGTTTACAGTCCGTTCGAATCGATCGGTTGGGCCAGCATCGCCGCCGATTTCGGCGGCTTCCTTGTGATGATTGCCACTCTTGCCTGTCTCGCGGGCCTGTGGCGGAACTTTCGTTCGCCCGCGCGCGAGCGCGTCACCGACGGATTGATCGCCATCCACGACCCAGCGGGCCGTCTGCTCCTCGCCGGAGGAATCCTCCTCATGCTGCTCGGATTCCTCGGCGGCGCCTGCTATGCCGCGGTTGACCTTTACAGCCACGAAACCCGTGACTTCAACGATCTCTCGCAAATGAGCCTCGCGGCTGCGGCGCGAAACGCAAACGCCGTTGACCACGCCCTCGCCGATTACGGCCAGCTTCAGGGCGAAAAGGCCGTCAAGATCGCCGCTCACGCACACGCCATCGAATTCGGTTTACTCGCCATGATGTTGGCGTTCTTTCAGCCTTTCGTCAATCTGCGCGACGCCTGGAAGCGCCGCTCGGCCGGGGTGCTGCTGCTGGGTTCCGCCCTTCTTCCGCTCTGCGTGCTGCTCGAGCTGCGGTACGGCCTCCTTGCGGGTGGCCTGGCTGATCTCGGGGGCTTGCTCGTTATCGTCGCGTTGCTGGCCATGTGGATCGGAATCCTGCGCTGCACCGGTCAATGGGACGCCGCCCGTCAGCCGCATCGAGGAATTCCCGCGTGAGCGCCGCTCGCCGCATTCTTCTCGTCGGTGGCCTCGCCCTCGCCCTTTGGGGCATGGGTCACGGCTTGTGGTACGCAGCCTTCGCGGAACACCAGGCTCTCAACGCAATCCGCTCTTCACTGACCGCGGCGTTCAGCGGCGCAGCGCAAAGAAACGCTCCCCGCGTAAATTCCTCGATGCAACAGTACAAGGAAGCGAGATACGTCTATGACCGGCAGGTGGACGCCCACAGCCACTGGATCGGCCTTGCCATGCTCCTGATTGTTTTGGCCGTCTGCTTTGATCGCCTCGCGCTTTCCGAAAAATGGAAAGTTCCGCTTGCCTGGGGAGTCTTTTCGGGCGCCGTACTTTTCCCCCTCGGAGTCTTGCTTCAGACCTTCAGCCACGGCCCTGTGCCTCGCGCCATCGCTGCTCTCGGCTCGGCCCTCGAAATCGTCTCTCTCCTCTTGATCGCGATTGCCTTCGCGCACAGACCATCGTCTGCTTACCCGTGAAACTCGTCATAACGATAACCCGTCATTCGCGCATTTTGCGTCCCCGATGCCTTACGGGACCGAACGCATGTGAGAAATCTCTCTTCTCTCTGCTTTCATCGCCCCGCATCGCTCACCCCACCGCCCGTCATTCCGCTTGCCCTTCCCAGTCCTTCCACGTAGCTCAGGGGCTTTCACTCTTTTTGGGTCCCGATGCCTTTTGTCGGGAATCCCCCGAGGCCTTCTCTCAGCCTGCTCTTTCGCCGCGTATCCACTGCTACCCAACAGAATTCTCGCTCTTTCTTTTCATGCGCTTACGAATTGCAATTCTAGCAACTCCTTTGTTTTTAAATTCATGCAAACTGCGGGGCGGTGCGGCGGTGCAACAATGCAGTAGCTAAAGAAAAACTTTAAGTCGCTCGGTATCTCTGTAGGAATGCACGACTTGCCCGTGTCCACGACGGAACGACGGCCTGAAACCTTTTTGGACGTAGCACAGCTCCAATTCATCGCGCATCAACCCCGCCACAGGCGCTCGGTCCAACCACACCGGATCGTAAGAAGGGTGCCAAGAACGACATTGTAGCCGCAAGGCTAGCCGTGGAAGACCAGTTGGATCATCGTGAGTTATGGAGCGGGCGATGGGAATCGAA
>WNGE01011278.1_pt1 | contig 14768 bp, 14 predicted proteins | sample 5400651 | NCBI WGS metagenome assembly WNGE01 (sample SAMN13153370, study PRJNA577476) | soil metagenome | isolation source: 60 cm soil or saprolite under grassland replicate 2 | place: USA:California | collected 2016-06-15 | reverse complement strand
TCCTACCGCACGGGCCGGCGAACGAACTCATCGAGCAGGCCGGGCAGGACGTCGCCCGCCAGGTCGACGGCATCGGCCGCCGCGACGTCCTGGACGCGGTAGCCCTGCCGTCCCGCGGCAGTCGTGGCGGTCAGCGTCGCCAGGCCGGCGCGTCGCTGGAAGAACGTGCTGCGCAGGTTGACGCCGATGATTCCGTCGCGCGAGAGCACGGCGCGGCGCCTTATCAGGGAACCGTTCTGCGTCACGAGGTAGCTGTCAGTCAGCGCGTGTCCGAGGTTGCTCGCCCGGTCGGCAGCAAGCGGCAGGCTGAGCGCGACAAGGACGAGCGCGCCCGTCCAGCCCCAGCCGTGCGCGCCGGCCGCGGCCCAGACGAGACCGATCACCGCGACGATGGCGAGGCTGCCGACGACGGCGCGGACGAAGCGACGCCGCCGGGCTCGCGGGCCGTGCCCGATCAGCGGCGTGGTGAACGGACCGGACGTGCGCAGGGCAGCGGCCGACACGCGGACCGCCTCGTGACGCGGCCCGGGCGGCATCAGCATCGTGCCGCCGCGCTCGGCTCCTCGTCCGACCCGCAGTCCGGTGGCAATCACCAGAGCGCGCGCGCCGCCCACTGCGCGGAGCAGCAACGGCTCGCTGACCTCGGCGCCGCGCAGGCGGCGCTCCTCGATGCTGGTGGCGCGCGACGTGATCAGCCCGCGGGTCACGTGCAGGGTGCCGCCGGCGTGCCTGGTCAGCCGGAAGTTCCAGAACGCGAGGACGTACCCGGCAGTCGACGCGGTGGCGATGAAGACGACGGCGCCCGCGCCGAGTTCGAGCACGTCGCTCCACAGCGGTGCCGCGCTGAGGTGGTCGACGAACGTTCGCAGCGGACCGAAACGCTCCGGGTCGATGTGCGCCTCGTTGTTCAGCCGCCAGGCGAAGCCGGCGATGGCCACCGCGGTCAGCGCACCGGAGAGCGTGAACGGCGCGTACCGCACCCACGACGGCGGCAGTCGGAGGATCTCCGACTCGTCCAGGACCGCGGTGTCCACAGTGGACGGTGTGGCCGGGGTTCGATGCAGCAGCTCCTCGCGAAGATGCGCCGCGTCGGCCGTACGCAGCCCGTCGAGGGTGAGCCCGGGCCGGCCCTTGCGGTCCGACGTCCCGGTCCCGATCACCACGCGGGCGAGGCCCAGCACGCGGTGCATCGCGTGCGCGGTCACGTCCACCGTCCGGACGCGGTCGAGCGGGGCAGCGACCGTCCGGCGGCGCAGCAGCCCGTGGCGTAACTGGATCTGGCCTGCCGCGATGCGAAATCGCGTCGTGAACCAGCGCAACGTAGCGGCCGCGGCCACGATGCCGGTGGCGATCAGGCCCCACTGCGAGCCGTGGCCGCTGCCCTGCCCGGCCAGCAGCAGGCCGACCAGCGCGGGAAGCGCTCGGGCGAGCTCGACGAGCGGATGGATGATCAGCATCCGCGGATCGAGCCGGCGCCACTCGCCGACGGGCGTCAGCGCGGCCGGCTCGGAGACGACCGGCGCGTTCATGTCGCGTCGCCGGTGGCCGTGTGCGCGCTGGTGGTGAGCTCGTCGACGATCCGCTCCGCCGTGGCGTGGTCGAGACCGTGGATCTCGAGCGGGCCTGCCGCGGACGCGGTCGTGATGGTGACGTTGGCGAGGCGGAAGAGCTGCTCGAGCGGTCCGCGCTGGATGTCGACGGTCTGGATGCGCGACACGGGCGCGATGCGACGCTCCTGGGTGAACCAGCCCGCCTGGGTGTAGACCGCGGTGGGCGTCGTCTCCCACCGATGCACCCGGTACCGCCATCGGGGCATGACCACGATGTGGGCAAATGCGACGGTGCCGGTCGCTGCAATCGTCACATAGCGCCACGACGCGATGTCATGCTCGCCGACCAGCAGGACGACGATCTCGACCACCCGGTACCGCCATCGCGGCATGACCACGATGTGGGCAAATGCGACAGTGCCGGTCGCCGCAATCGTCACATAGCGCCACGACGCGATGTCATGCTCGCCGACCAGCAGGACGACGACCTCGACCGCGATGACGCCGAGCCAGCCGGCAACGGCTCGGGCGGTCCAGAACGCCACCGCACGCCGGCTCACGCGATGCCTCGGCTCCCGCAGATGTGGCGTCGTCACGTCTGCGGGCGTCTGCATCCCTCAACGGTGCCACCTGCGACCACTCGGCGCCCACTGCCAAGCGTGGGCACCGATCCATGACAGCTGTCATGCATCGCGAGGGTGTCATGCATCGCGAGGGCCGAATTGCCGCAAAGCACTCCCGCAGAGTACCGATCCGGATGCGGTAAGCGACCGACCCGCGATCTCTTGACGCCAAGAGATCGACGCCAAAGGTCGCGAACGTGCCACCCTGGTTGATCCCAGCCGGCAAAGTGGGGGAGGTGCCATGGGTGGGGAAGAGGTCTGGCAGGCGGTCAAGGCATCCGACGGGCGGTCCCTCGAGGTCGTCTCGCAGGGCTCCGCCGACGCGCTGCCGCTCGTCTTCCACGGCGGCACGCCGCTCGCCGCGGTGCTGCACCCTCCGATCGTCGACGCGGCCATCGCCCGTGGCCTGCGATTCATCACCTACTCCCGGCCCGGCTACGCGACGTCTGATCCGATGCCCGGGCGGTCGGTCGCCGACGCGGTCGGTGACGTGGTCGCGATCCTCGAGGCGCTGAACGCTGACCGGTTCGTGACGATCGGCTGGTCCGGCGGCGGCCCGCATGCGCTGGCCTGCGCGGCCATGCTCCCGGACCGGTGCGCCGGCGTGGCGACCATCGCGGGCGTGGCTCCCTATCCGGCGGACGGCATCGACTGGCTGGCCGGCATGGGCGAGGAGAACATCGAGGAGTTCGGCGCCGCGCTGGACGGCGAGGCCGCGCTGAGCGCCTACCTCAAGGAGGAGGCGATCGGACTGTCGCAGGTGACGGCGACCGATCTGGACGACGCCCTGGGCGACCTCGTCTCGGACATCGACCGGGCCTCGCTGACCGGCCCGTTCGCCCAGTGGGCCGCCACTTCGTTCCGCAAGGCGGTCAGCACCGGGATCGCCGGCTGGCGTGACGACGACCTCGCGTTCGTCAAGCCATGGGGCTTCGACCTGGCCCGCATCACGCGTCCGGTCGCGTTGTGGCAGGGCAGTGACGACCGCATGGTGCCGTTCTCACACGGCAAGTGGCTCGCGGCGCACGTACCGACGGCACAGTCTCGCCTGCTTGAAGGCGAGGGTCACCTCTCCGTCGGAGTGGGCGCGTTCGGCCGGATCGTCGAGGATCTCGTCCAGCTGGCCAAGGACACCTAGCGCAACGTCTGCTGGCGCCCAGGCTCTGTATGACGTAGTGTATGACACATGGCTGATGAGCGGCGTTCGACCGTCCTGATGCAAGCGCGCATCCCTCGCGAGATCGCCGACCACGTCGCGTCGGACGCGATGGTGCTCGGCTTGGACGGGGTTTCGGACGCCATCCGCGAGGGCCTTCGGCTGCTGCATCGTCGTGCCGAACTGATCGCGCTCGCCGAGGAGTACGACGACTTCTACGGAGGTACGCCAGCACCGGTGTCTGACGCGACGGCCGCGCTGTTCGCCGACGAGTGACGCCGAGAACCCGAGGACGGTCAACTCGTCGCACCTGGCCGCCGCTTCGAGGAGAGATCTGGGACGTCGGTCTGCCACGCGTCGGCGCTCATCCGTGCGTAGTACTGACCGTCAACGCGCTGGCCACCCGAGTGTCGGAGGTGACGGTGGCGATGATCACCGGCACCCCTGGTCCACGCTCGACTCGGATTCCGGTCGGCGCCGACGCCGGCCTGACGAGATACGACGAGTCCTATGTGGACGTGATGAGCGTCCACACGGTTCCGCTCGATCGGTTTCAGCGTCGCCGGGGACGGATGTCTGCAACCGAGCTGCTCGCGGTGGAGACGGCGCTACGACTTGTCGTCGGCCTCTAGCAATCGGGTACGTGGTCGGCCGCTACCAGCCGCGCTCTCGCCACTCGGCGACGTGCGGACGCTCGGCGCCCAGGGTCGAGTCGAAGCCGTGCCCCGGGTAGAACCAGGTCTCGTCGGGCAGCACGTCGAACAATCGTGCGGACACATCGTCGAACAGCGACGTGAAGTCCTCGGGCGACGTCGTGCGGCCGACGCCGCCCGGGAACAGCGAGTCGCCGGTGAACAGGTGTGGCGCGCCGGACGGGTCGCGGTAGAGCACCGCCACCGAGCCGGGAGTGTGCCCGCGCAGCGCGATGATCTCGAGCGGTACCTCGCCGACGTCGATCCTGTCGCCGTGCGAGAGCCGTTCGTCGACGGCGACGGGCAGCTCGTCCGCGTCGGGATCACCGGCATAGACGGCGGCGCCGGCGTCCTCGACGGTCGCGGCGAGCGCCTGCCAGTGGTCGAAGTGCTGATGCGTGGTGAGGATCGCCGAGACTGGCGGTCCCTCGAAGCGCACCAGTTCGCGCAGCCGTTCGGCCTCGTTGGCCGCGTCGATGAGCAGCCCCTCGCCTGACGCGGTGCAGCGCAGCAGGTACGCGTTGTTGTCCATCGGCCCGACGGCGAGCTTCGCGATGGTCAGCGCCGGCAGGCGCCGGACGTCGGCAGGCCCGCCGACCTTGACTTCACCCGTGTAGTCGCTCATGCATGAAACCTAGTGTCAGGGAGAGATCGCCGGGAACTCCTCGGTCGGCGGGCCGGTGAGCACCTCGACCTTGGCGTCGGGCAGGTAGCGCAGCACGTTGTCGATGTAGGACCGCACCGCGGCGCCACGTCCCACGTCGTGGCCCTGCGCCTCGGACAGGAACCACCGGTGCTCGCTGATCTCGAAGAACAGCTCGGCATCGGGCAGCTTCGCACGCAGCTTCGCCGGGACGAGCGCTAGCGTGCCGTAGAACTTCTCGTCGAGCCACCGCCGGGCGGCGAGATCCTCGGGGACGTCCTCGCCGGTGCCCTCGATCCACTTCGCCCGGAACCGAGCCAGGTCAGCCAGCAGCGCGCGTGCCTGGTTCTCCTGCACGCGCAGGCCGGTCAGCTCGAACAGGCGTCGCTGGTGGTGGCCCGGCTCGACGACGTGGGTACCGAACCGCAGCTTGCGCCCGCCCTCCTCGGTGCTGATCGCGAGCTCGGAGACGTCGAAGCCGAGCGCGTTCAGACGCTTGATCCGCTGGTTGATCCGGTAGCTCTCGTCGCGAGCCACCACCTCGTCGCTGACCAGTTCGGCCCACAGTTGCTCGTAACGCGGCTCGAGCGCCATCGCCGTCTCGACCGGGTCGATGTCGTCGGCGTAGCCCGCGGCCTGCAGGTCGAACAGCTCGCCGGCGATGTTCTCGGTGGCGATCGTGATGTCGTGCGAGCGCTGACCGCGGGATAGCTGCGGGTGCGTCTCGCCGGTCTCGGCGTCGACGAGGTACGCAGCGAGTGCGCCGGCGTCGCGGCGGAACAGCGTGTTCGACAGCGAGCAGTCTCCCCAGTAGAAGCCCGCCAGATGGATCCGGACGAACAGCTCGGCGAGCGAGTCGATCAGCCGGCTGCGCAGGTCCGGCAAGCCGCGCCCCGTGAACAGGGACCGGTACGGCAAGGAGAACGGCAGGTGCCGGGTGATCAGCAGCGCCTGCAGCGGTTCGCCCGCGGCGTCGCTGCGGTCGACGACCGTGCCGAACGCGTCGACGACAGGAACCGACTTCTCGCTGAGCTCGTGCAGCAGGCGGTGCTCACGCAGGACGTAGCGCTCGTTCGCCTCCTTGATCGCGAAAATCTCCGTGTGCACGCGGACGAACCGCACGACGTGCCGGGAGATGCCGCGCGGGACCTGGACCAGCCGCTGGTCGGTCCACTCGGCCAGTGGCACGTCGAACGGCAGGTCGAGCAGTTCGGTGGCTGCGCCGAGCGTCGTGAGCGTGTAGTTGCCCATCTCGCCACAAGGGTACGGGCCGCCACTAGCGTGATCGTCATGGCCGAGCAGATCACCACGGCATGGATCCGCCTGGGCGAGGGAGCCGACGCCTACCTGGCAACCCCGGCCGTCGGTCAGCCGCGTGGCGCGATCGTCGCCGGAGCGGAGATGTTCGGGCTGACCGCCCATGCGCTCGGCGTCTGCGACCGGCTGGCCCACGCCGGCTACGTCACCGTCGCGCCCGACTTCTACTGGCGCGGGTCGCGGCTGGTCAGCCTCGGCTACGACGACGCGGGACGCGCCGAGGGGCGACGGCTCATGCATCGGCTCGACCGCGAGGGCGTGCTGGCCGACGTGTCGGCCGCCCTCGACGCCGCCGCCGAGCGTGCCGGCGGGGTCGGCAGAGCGATGGTCGGGCTGAGCATCGCCGGGCACATCTCCGTGCTGGCCGCCACGCGCATCCCGCTCGACGTCGCCGTCACGTTCTACGGCGGCTGGACGCTGGACGGCGGCATCCCGCTGGCCGAGCCCGACCCGCCGCTCGCGCACAGCGACGCCATCGCGGCCAACGGCGCGTTCGTCCTGGGCTTCGTCGGCGACCAGGACTTCCTCGTCACGCCCGACGAGTGGCAGGCCATCGACGAGCGGCTGACGTCGACCGGTGTGCGGCACGAGCTGATCAGCTATCCCGGCGCCGCGCACGGCTTCGCCAACGAGGACCGTCCGGAGACCTACGACGAGGCGGCAACCGAGGATGCCTGGCAGCGCGTCCTGCAGGTGCTGGGTGAGCGCGCTAGCCGGCAGCCAACTTGAGCAGGGCGTTCTCGACGACCTCGGCCAGCGCCGGGTGGATCCAGTACTGGCCGCGGGCGACCTCGCGGAAATCCTGGTCGAACGACATCGCCTGGATGAGCGGCTGGATGAGGCTCGACGCGTCCGGCCCGATGATGTGCGCGCCGAGCAGGCGGCCGGTCGACGGGTCGCCCAGCACCTTGCAGACGCTCGTCGAGTCCTCCATCGCCCAGCCGTAAGCGGTCTCGCCGAACGGTTGCGTCACCGATACGAACTCGATGCCGTCGGCGCGCGCCTGCTCCTCGGTGAGGCCGACGCCGGAGATCTGCGGATGCGTGAACACCGCCGCGGGTACGAACCGGTGGTCGGCCGCGATCATGTGGTCCGGATGGGCGAGGTTGTGGGCAACCACGCGTGCTTCGTGGTTCGACACGTGCTTGAGCTGGTGCGGCGAGCACACGTCACCCAGCGCCCAGACCCCTTCGGCAGTGGTGCGCTGGAACTGGTCGACGACGACGCGGCCGTCGGCGCGCACCTGTGCCCCGATCGCGCCGAGGTTGAGGCGGTCGGAGTTCGGCACCCGGCCCGTGGCGACGAGCAGCAGGTCCGCCTCGACGGACGAGCCGTCGGTGAGCTCGAGCCGCACGCCACCCGCCTGCGCGGACGCCGACGAGACGGAGGCGTCGAGTCGCACGTCCCACCGCTCCCGGGCGACCTCGGTGAAGCGGCGGGCGATGTCGAGGTCGAGGTGCCGCAGCAACGGGCTGCTCCGCGAGATCACGGTGACCTGGGTGCCGAACGCCGAGAAGATGTGCGCGAACTCGGCGCCGACGAAGCCGCCGCCGAGGATTGCGAGCCGGCGTGGCAGGGCGTCGATGCGCATGATCGTGTTGGACGTGTGCAGCGGTACGTCCGCGACCTCGTGCGGCACGACGGGTCGTGATCCGGCCGCGACGACGATGCGCTCGGCGGTGATGTCCTGCCCGGTCGACAGCCGCAATGTGCCCGGCCCGTTGAACTCGGCGTGCGCCTCGTAGAGCACCGTGTTTGGCCCGCCGGCGCGGTACTCGCGGCCGCTGACGGAAATCGGGTCGATCCGCCCGTAGATCCGGTCGCGGACGTCGCGCCACCGCACACCGTCCAGGGACGCGTCCACGCCGTACCGAGACGCTTCGCGCACCGCGTTGGCCACCTCGGCGGCGTACACGTACATCTTCGTCGGGATGCAGCCGACGTTGGTGCACGTGCCGCCGAACGTGCCCTCCTCGATGATCGCGATGCGCCAGTCGTCGAAGTCGGGCGTGACGAGCGAGTTGCCCGAGCCCGAACCGATGATCGCCAGGTCGTAGTGCTCCACGACCGGTGACGTTAGTGGTCACCAGGCGCCGACGGCCTCCGCCATGAGGTCGCCGAACAGGTGCTCGTACTCGGCGGTGGCCAAGCCGCGGGCAGTGAACCAGCGACACACGTTGACGCAGTCGCGATGCAGGAACTCCTGGCCCTGCGGGTTCGCGACCAGGTCGACTACCTGCGGCAGGTCGATCAGCACCAGCCGTCCTTTGTGGACGAGCATGTTGTACGCCGACAGGTCGCCGTGCGCGTAGCCGGCGCGAGCGAGGACGCGCATCGCGTCGCGGGACTGGTCGAACAGGTCGGACGCCTCGGCCAGCGACGGGCGGCACTGCGCGAGGCGCGGTGCGGCCGTGCCGTCCGGATCGCCGATGAACTCGAGCATCAGCTCCAGGCCGGAGAGCTGCACCGGGTACGGAACCGGCGCGCCGGCCTGCCACAACGCGCTCAGCGCGCCGAACTCGGCGGCAGCCCACTGCCCGGCCAGCAGTTCTCGGCCGAATTCGGTGCGCCGGGTCATCGCGCGCGACTCGCGACTGCGCCGCACCCGGCGGCCCTCCTGGTAGGCGGCGTCTCGGTGGAACATCCGCCGCTCGGCCGGGCGATACCGCTTGGCCGCGAGCAGCGTCCCGAGCCCGTCCGGCACGGCGCGGTGCACGAGATGGACGTCGGCCTCCTTGCCGGTCTTCAACAGGCCGAGCTCGGTGTCGATCGCCCGGAACTCGGTGACGACCCAGTCCGGGACGGGTTCGGGACCGTGCGTCGCACCGTCCCAGCTGGAGTAGTTGGGAAGATCAAGATCATCGTGCTCGAGCACGGTGGGGCTCCTTGGCGTACGCGTCGCGCGCCGCCGTGCGGAGACGACGTCAGCGCGAGGAATGGACGAGGGCGGCGAGCACCACCCGGACAGTGATTGCCACGGGGCTCACCTCCCTGACTCGCGTACGAAACGACCGCCGCCAGGATGACCGCGTATCTGCCGGGGCGCAACCGAATTGCGCTAGCGTGTCGGTCCGTGCCGGCACGTCCCCTGAACGAGATCGTCGAGGCGGGCTGGGCCGAGGCGCTCGAACCCGTGGCCGACCGGATCGCCGCGATGGGCGACTTCCTGCGCGCCGAGATCGCCGCCGGGCGCAGTTACCTGCCCGCTGGTGCGAACGTGCTGCGGGCGTTCACCCAGCCGTTCGACGATGTCCGCGTGCTGATCGTCGGCCAGGACCCTTACCCGACCCCGGGGCATCCGATCGGGTTGTCGTTCTCGGTCGCCCCCGACGTCCGCCCGCTGCCGCGCAGCCTGCAGAACATCTTCCGCGAGCTCAGCACCGATCTCGGCCACCCGACGCCGTCCAACGGTGATCTGTCGCCATGGGCGCAGCACGGCGTGCTGTTGCTGAACAGAGTGCTCACCGTCGCGCCCGGCGCGTCCGCGTCGCACCGCGGCAAGGGATGGGAGGCCGTGACCGAGCAGGCGATCGACGCCCTCGTCGGCCGCGGCACTCCGCTCGTGGCGATCCTCTGGGGACGCGACGCGCAGACGTTGCGACCCATGCTCGGCGCCACGCCGTGTATCGAGTCGGCGCATCCGAGCCCGATGTCGGCGGACCGGGGATTCTTCGGCTCGCGCCCGTTCAGCCGGGCCGGCGAGTTGCTCGTCCGGCAAGGTGCCGAGCCGGTCGACTGGAAGCTGCCGTGACGGCTACCGATCGGTAGCTACCTGCTCTACGGTGATCGCACCTGCGTGGGCCGGTATTCCGGGGAGGATGCAGATGGCCGTTGTCCGGCAAACCTTCGACGATCAGGCGGTCATCGACAACCGTGCTCCGTCGCTGGCGCGGATGTTCCTCGACCGGGTGGCCGAGACGCCGGACGTCGAGGCGTACCGCTTCCCGGCCAGCGGCACCTGGACGTCGGTGACCTGGGCCGAGGTGGCGCAGCGAGTATCGAGGCTGGCGGCTGGTCTGGTCGCGCTCGGGATCGGCCCCGAGGAGCGGGTCGCAGTCGCGTCGAACACGCGGTACGAGTGGATCCTGGCCGACCTCGCGATCATGTGCGCGGGCGCCGCGACGACGACGATCTACCCGAGCACGATGGCGGGTGACGTCGCGTTCATCGTGAGCGACTCGCAGAGCCGGGTCGTGTTCGCCGAGGACGACGAGCAGCTCGCGAAGCTGCGCGACCACCGCGACGAGCTGACCGGCGTGGTCAAGGTCGTCACGTTCGACGGCGCGGCCGACGGCGACTGGGTGCTGTCGCTCGACGACCTCGACAAGCGCGGCGCCGAGCAGCTCGCGGAGTCGCCCGACACGGTCGCCGAGCGAGTGGCGGCCATCGGACCGGACAACTTGGCGACGCTCGTCTATACGTCGGGCACGACCGGGCAACCCAAGGGTGTGCGGCTGCTGCACTCCAGCTGGACCTACGAGGGCGCGGCCGTGGCGGCGCAGCGCGACCTGACGGCCGACGACCTGCAGTACCTGTGGCTGCCGCTGGCGCACGTGTTCGGCAAGGTTCTGCTGGGCGCGCAGCTCGCCGTCGGGTTCCCGACCGCGGTCGACGGGCGGGTCGACAAGATCGTCGAGAACCTGGCCGTCGTGCGCCCGACGTTCATGGGCGCGGCACCGCGGATCTTCGAGAAGGCGTACGCGCGAATCGTCGCCGTCGCGCACGACGAGGGCCCGGCCAAGGCGAAGATCTTCGACTGGGCGTTCCGGGTCGGCATCCAGGCCGACGAGGCCCGCTTCGACGGACGGCGCGTCTCGCCGATCCTCGCGGCCCAGCGCAAGGTCGCCGACCTGCTGGTGTTCAGCAAGATCCGGGCGCGATTCGGTGGGCGGGTCTGATCCTGGAGGGCTACGGGCTGACCGAGACGGCCGCGGGCGCAAGCGTCAACCGCCCGGACAACTACAAGCTCGGCACGGTCGGTCTGCCGTTCCCGGGCACCGAGTTCCGCATCGCGGGCGACGGCGAGATCCTGATCAAGGGGCCTGGCGTCATGGCCGGCTATCACGCCCTGGACCTGGCGACCGCAGCGTCGCTGGGCGAGGACGGCTGGTTCCGCACCGGCGACATCGGCGAGATCGATGCGGAGGGCTTCGTCCGGATCACCGACCGGAAGAAGGATCTGTTCAAGACGTCCGCGGGCAAGTACGTCGCGCCGCAGGTGATCGAGGGAAGGTTCAAGGCGATCTGCCCGTACGCGAGCCAGTTCGTCGTGCACGGCGATCAGCGCAACTTCTGCACGGCCGTCGTCACGCTGGATCCCGACGCGCTCACGGCGTGGTCGAAGCATCACGGCATGGCCGGCAAGACGTATGCCCAGATCGCCACATCGAACGCCGTCCGCGACATGGTGCAGGGCTACGTCGACGAGCTCAACGTCCAGCTCAACCGCTGGGAGACGATCAAGAAGTTCATCGTGCTCGACCACGACCTGTCGGTGGAATCCGGCGAGCTGACGCCGAGCATGAAGGTCAAGCGCCGGATCGTCGAGGACAACTACCGCGACCGCCTCGACGCGCTCTACAGCGGGTAGCGCCTAATCCACGAGCCGAGCCGGGAACCCACCGGTCGCGATGGGGCCCCAGCGGGTCGGGGTGATGCGCAGCAGTGCCTTGCCCTGTTGCGTCATCGCTGCCCGGTACTCGTCCCAGTCGGGGTGCTCGCCGGCGATCGCGCGGTAGTAGTCGACAAGCGGCTCGAGCGCGTCGGGCAGGTCGAGCACCTCGGCGTCGCCGTCGACATGGACCCAGGCGCCGCCGAAGTCGTCGGAGAGCACGAGCACGCTGCACCGCGGATCGCGGCGTGCGTTGTGCGCCTTGGCTCGCTCGGGGTAGGTCGAGACGACGATGCGCCCGGTGGCGTCGACTCCGCCAGTGACCGGCGACGCCTGCGGCGAGCCGTCCGCGCGGCGGGTGATGACGATCATGTGGTGGCGCGGCCGGACGAAGTCGAGCAGTCCGTCGAGGTCGACCCGGGTGTTCGTGGCGATCGTTCGCGGCATGCTGCCATCCTCGCGGATCCGCGATCCGCCGGACAGTGGTACTACGGCGGTACCATGGCGACATGGCCATGAACCTCCGCCTGACGGACGAGCAGGACCGCACGCTGCAGCAGCTCGCTGACGCCCAGCACGTCAGCAAGCACGAGGCCATACTGCGAGCAATCGAGTCGCAGGCGGAACGGCTGCGAGTCTCCCGCGACGTCGAACAATTCGCGGATTACGCCATCGACCGGTACGAGCGCCTGCTCGACCGGCTGGCGCAGTGAGGGTCAGTTACCTCGCGCTCGAGGACGTGCTGGCGCTTGCGCGGCGGCTCGGCCAAGCCCGCCTGCGCGATGTCGGATTGGTTGCGTCGGCCATCGTGCGTCCGCAGACGTCGGTACTCGGCGAGGACGCCTACCCCGACCTGCACACGAAGGCCGCAGCGATCCTGCATTCGCTAGCGCGCAACCACGCGTTCGTCGACGGCAACAAGCGCGTGGCATGGCTCTCCGCCGGCGCCTTCTACTGGATCAACGGGCTGCTGCTGGACGCACCCGACGACCCCGCCTACGACCTCGTGATCGCAGTGGCCACAGGCGATTTGGACGTTCCGGCGATCGCGGCGACACTGGCTCAATGGGCGCGGCCCCGAGACCGGTGACCAGCGCGTTGTCGGGGCGAGTCATTAGTCTCAGAGAGGACTTCGCGACCCGTGGTCTCGCGCCGTCCGCCGCCTTCCGCCTAGACCCGAGAGAAGACCGTGGCTGAGCGTCTTGTCGTCCGTGGTGCCCGCGAGCACAACCTGAAGGACGTCCACGTCGAGCTGCCGCGGGACGCCCTGGTCGTGTTCACCGGGCTGTCCGGGTCCGGCAAATCCAGCCTCGCGTTCGACACGATCTTCGCCGAGGGCCAGCGGCGCTACGTCGAGTCGCTGTCGGCGTACGCGCGCCAGTTCCTGGGCCAGATGGACAAGCCCGACGTCGACTTCATCGAGGGGCTGTCTCCGGCGGTGTCGATCGACCAGAAGTCGACCAGCCGCAACCCGCGTTCGACGGTCGGGACGATCACCGAGGTCTATGACTACCTACGGCTGCTGTATGCGCGCATCGGCCGGCCGCACTGCCCGATCTGCGGCGAACCGATCGCCAAGCAGACGCCGCAGCAGATCGTCGACCACATCCTGGAGATGGCCGAGGGCACCCGGTTCCAGGTACTCGCTCCGGTGATCCGTGAGCGCAAGGGCGAGTACGTCGACCTCTTCGCCGACCTGCAGACCAAGGGCTATGCGCGGGTGCGCGTCGACGGCGTCGTCCACCCGCTGACCGAACCGCCCAAGCTGAAGAAGCAGGAGAAGCACACCATCGAAGCGGTGGTCGACCGGCTGACTGCGAAGGCGAGCAGCAAGCAGCGCATCACCGACTCGGTCGAGACCGCGCTCGGGCTGGCCGGCGGGCTGGTCATCCTCGATTTCGTCGATCTGGCCGAGGACGACGCGCACCGCGAGCGCCGCTACTCCGAGCGTCTCGCCTGCCCGAACGACCACCCGCTCGCGATCGACGAGCTCGAACCGCGGTCGTTCTCGTTCAACTCGCCGTTCGGGGCGTGCCCTGACTGCACGGGTCTGGGCACCCACAACGAGGTCGACCCGGAACTCGTCGTCCCCGATCCGGAGCGCAGCCTGGCCGAGGGCGCCATCGCGCCGTGGGCCACCGGGCAGACCAGCGAGTACTTCGAGCGGCTGTTGCAGGGCGTCGCCGACGTCGAGGGCTTCGACCTCGACACGCCCTGGGAGAAGCTGACCGCGCGCGCCCAGAAGGCGGTGCTGCACGGGCTGACCGAACAGGTGCACGTCCACTACCGCAACCGCTACGGGCGCGACCGGTCCTACTACGCCTCCTACGAGGGCGTCGTGCCGTGGATCGAGCGGCGCTACGCCGAGACCGACAGCGACTACTCGCGCGAGAAGTACGAGGGCTACATGCGCGAGGTGCCGTGTCCCGCGTGCCAGGGGACGAGGCTCAAGCCCGAGATCCTGGCGGTCACCGTCGGCGGGCGCTCGATCGCCGAGCTGTCGGCGCTGTCGATCGGCGAGGCGTCGGTGTGGCTGCGCGAGTTGGTGCTCGACGACCGTGAGCGGTTCATCGGCGAGCGCGTGCTCAAGGAAGTGCATGCCCGCCTCGGCTTCCTGGTCGACGTCGGCCTCGACTACCTCTCGCTGGACCGCGCGGCCGCGACCCTGGCCGGGGGAGAGGCGCAGCGCATCCGGCTGGCCACCCAGATCGGGTCGGGGCTCGTCGGCGTCCTCTACGTGCTCGACGAGCCGTCGATCGGCCTGCACCAGCGCGACAACCACCGCCTCATCGAGACGCTGGTGCGGCTGAAGAAGCTGGGCAACACGCTGATCGTCGTCGAGCACGACGAGGACACCATTCGCGCAGCCGACTGGGTCGTCGACATCGGGCCCCTTGCCGGCGAGCACGGCGGCGAGATCGTGGTCGAGGGCACGGTCGACGACCTGCTCGCGTCGGAGCGCTCGATCACGGGGGCGTATCTGTCGGGCCGGCGTTCGATCCCGGTCCCGATGATCCGCCGGCCTCGGCAGGGGGGCCGCGAACTCGTGGTCGAGGGGGCGCGCGAGCACAACCTGCGCAACATCGACGTCGTCTTCCCGCTCGGTTGCTTCGTCGCGATCACCGGGGTCAGCGGGTCGGGCAAGTCCACGCTCGTCAACGACATCCTGTACACGT
>WNGE01012109.1_pt1 | contig 14769 bp, 16 predicted proteins | sample 5400651 | NCBI WGS metagenome assembly WNGE01 (sample SAMN13153370, study PRJNA577476) | soil metagenome | isolation source: 60 cm soil or saprolite under grassland replicate 2 | place: USA:California | collected 2016-06-15 | reverse complement strand
CTGGCGGCGGCTGAAAGGCACAAATCAGTTGCCGAAGGTCATCGGAGGTGTCAGATTCCAAGACGGCATCGAGGTCATCGAAGTGCCGGCAAACCACGCCGCCTGATCGCCTCGTCACCCAAAATCCTGCATAGCTCCCTCGATGACGGCGCCGCCTTAGCAGAAAGAGCCCTTGCCCTGAATCCAAATTTGGCGGCGGCATGGGCCCACAGCAGCTGGATGAAGACCTGCTTGGGCGAACACGATGATGCCGTAGAACGCGCGCTACGCGCGACCCGATTGAGCCCGCTCGATCCGCGCATTTTGTTTGGCATTTTTTCATCGGGTTCGCTCATTTTTTTGCTGAGCGCTATGCAGACGCCTCCTTCTGGGTGGCAAAAGCATTGCAAGATCAACCGAATCATGCCGCCGCACTGCGTACCCTGGCAGCAAGCGAAGCTTTCGCCGGCAGGATGGACGCGGCGGCAAAAGCGATAGCGCGCCTGCGTCAGCTCGACCCCACACTCCGGGTTGTCGAATCTCGATCAGGTTTTGCCTCCATTTCGTCGTCCGCAAGATCGTGAAAGGTTTGTAGAGGGTCTGCGCAAAGCTGGCCTGCCGGAGTAATCCAGCATGGTACGGCCGCTGACGGTGCTTTGGCAAAGGACGCTGAGGTCATCATTCGGACGACGGGCATGGGACCAACCGGCACGACGCCGGTCCCACAAAAGCAACAATAATTTAGAGCATTGCAGCAGGTATGTGCGGCGTGGCCAACGTCCAGGCCGCGTCGCCACAGTCTGCTCCGTGTTAGGAGCTGATCGAATGGCGGGGTCGCTACATGTCTCTTATGGGTCATCTGCGTCGATTTTGCGGCGCCCGCGGGTAGTCCGCTCTACCCCCAATATTCACCGTGAAGCGGACATCACGGAATCACGGATAGGCAGCTCGGTGCCAGAACCCGACCTCCCGTGACCGCGATGACAGTCCAGAGGGTGGGCCCACGATACCCGTGTAGGCTAGACCGCCAGGAGCGGGCATCAGCCCGGCGAGCCATCCACCCCTGCCGCCGTTCGGTGTAGAATACCGCCCAGAGGGCAGCGCCATGGCCACTCCAGCGCAGGGCCGGGTCGAACGCAGGCTTGCCGCCATCCTGGCCGCCGATATTGCCGGTTACAGCCGGCTTGTGGGAGCCGATGAGGTTCGCACGGCTCGCGTTCTCCGGGAGCACAGCGCCGGACTGGCGCCTGCCGCCGGCGAGGTGATCGAATGAGAGACCCAGAGCGCCAGGCACCGGTTGCTGGTACGGCACCGCAATTGCGCGGAAAGCGGTTCCGAAAGTATCTCGCGATGTTCTTGACCCACATAACGGGACGGCTAGAAGGGTCCTATGCGGATTTGAAGAATACGGCTGAGATTCGGAAGGAGCTCAGCGAGGCTCTGGAACAGCAGACCGCCGCCTCGGAGGTGCTGCGCGTCATCAGCAGTTCGCCAGCCGATCTAGAACCCGTGTTCCAGACCATGCTCGCTAACGCGACGCGCCTCTGCGAGGCTAGTTACGGCACTCTTTGGCTCTGCAAAGGAGACACCTTCCGCGCCGTTGCGCTCCACGGGGCGGTGCCGGATGCATACGCGGCTGAGCGGCGGCCCGGAGCTGTGTTCCGCCCCGGCACGGCGACCGCCCTGGCCCGTGTCGCCAAGACCCGGCAGACGGTCAAAATCGCCGACTTGCGTGCGGAGCAACCCTACCTCGACCGCGACCCAATAGCGGTTGCCGCGGTCGAACTCGGCGGCATCAGGACATTGGTCGCTGTGCCGATGCTCAAGGAGGGCAAGCTTCTCGGCGCCATCGCCATCTATCGCCGGGAGGTTCGGCCGTTCAGTGACAAGCAGATCGCGCTGGTCACGAGCTTCGCGAGTCAAGCCGTCATCGCAATCGAGAACGCTCGGCTGCTGAACGAGCTGCGAGAATCCTTGGAGCAGCAGACCGCAACCGCCGACGTGCTCAAGGTCATCAGCCGCTCAAAGTTCGATCTCCAGATGGTTCTCGACACGCTCGTCGAATCGGCAGCACGTCTGTGTGATGTGACGCAGGTTTCGTTCCGCCCGGACCGAGGTTCGCTGGTCGGCCGAACTCTGCTCGAAAACAGTATCGTCCACATTGCTGATGCACAAGTCGATCCGGACTACACTATGATACGGCCTCCAGGGATCGCTCGCGACCGCACGATGCTCGGTATCCCGCTTCTGCGCGAGGGAACTCTGGTTGGAGTCTTGCTGCTGGCTCGCTCTGTCGTCCGGCCATTTACCGCCAAACAGATCGAACTGGCCAATACCTTTGCCGACCAGGCGGTGATTGCCATCGAGAACGTCCGCTTATTCGATGAGGTGCAAGCCCGCAGCCATGAGCTTAGCGAATCCTTGGAGCAGCAGACGGCGACCGCCGAGGTGCTCCGCGTCATCTCAAGCTCGCCCGGAGATCTGGAACCGGTGTTTCGCAGCATTCTGGAGAATGCTGTGCACATCTGCGGGGCGAAGTTCGGCAACCTATTCTTGTGCGAAGGCGACGGCTTTCGCGCTGTGGCGATGCACAACGCGCCGCCCGCGTATGCCGAGGAGCGCGCTGGGATAGTCCATCCCAGCGCAAACTCGACCGTCTGGCGGGCGGCAGATACGAAACAGCCGGTACAGACTGCGCACATCACGAGGTCGGAAGGATACCTCCGCGGTGACCCGTACGTCGTCTCTGCCGTCTCTTTGGGCGGCTACCGAAGTGTGCTCTGCGTGCCCATGCTCCGCGAGCACGAACTGGTCGGCGTCATCACGATTTTCCGTCAGGAAGCTGGGCCGTTTGCGGAAAAGCAAGTCGAGCTGCTCACCAATTTCGCCAAACAGGCCGTCATCGCCATCGAGAATGCAAGGCTGGTGAACGAGCTGCGCGAGTCCCTTCAGCAGCAGACCGCAACCGCTGATGTCCTCAAGGTCATCAGCCGCTCCAAGTTCGATCTGCAGCCGGTGCTGGACACACTGGTCGAGTCAGCGACCCGGCTTTGCCAAGCGGAAAATTCCGTCATCTTCCTTCGTGATGGCAGCTCTTATCGGATTGCGGCGCGCTATGGCTTTTCGCACGAGTTGGAGGAGTACATGAAGCAGCATCCGCTTCCCGTCGGCGACCGCGGAACGGGTGCCGGGCGAGCGGCGGTTGAGGGCAGAGTGGTGCATATTCCCGACGCTCTGGCTGATCCTGAATTTACTTGGCATGAAGCGCAGAAGATTGGCGGTCAACGCGCGATTTTGGCCGCCCCGCTTCTGCGCGAAGGAAATTGCATCGGCATGATGTCGATGAGCCGTAACGTGCCGCAGCCGTTTACAGACAAACAGATCGAGCTCATCACCACATTTGCCGACCAAGCGGTGATCGCCATCGAGAACGTGCGTCTGTTCGAGGAGGTGCAAGCGCGAACGGAGGAACTCGCGCGCTCGGTCGGGGAGCTGAAAGCGCTCGGCGATGTCACGCAGGCGGTCAACTCGACGCTCGATGTCGAAACCGGTCATCTACGTTTTTGACGAACTGGATCAAAGATTTCGAGTTCGCGCCACTTTCGGCTTGAGTGAAGATCTGATTGCGGCGATCAGAGACCAGGCGGATGCGATCCGCCAGGTGGCTCTGGATAGACAACCGCAGGAAACCCCCGACATTCAAGTCGAGTCGCCAAGCCCGCTGCGAGATATCGCGATGCGAGCCGGGCTTCGAGCGCGTCTCGTGGTGCCGTTAGTCGGCCCGGACCGCGCCATCGGAGCGCTCGTGATTCGGCGCAAGCAACCGGGCAATTTTCCCAAAGATACAATTCAGCTTCTACAAACGTTTGCAGCCCACTCGGTGCTGGCGATCCAGAACGCGCGGCTGTTCCGCGAGATCGAGGAGAAAGGCCGCGAGCTGGCTGAGGCGAGCAAGCACAAATCGCAGTTCCTGGCCAACATGAGCCATGAGCTGCGCACGCCGCTCAACGCCATTCTGGGCTACACTGAACTCATTCTCGACAGTATCTACGGCGAGGTGCCCGATAAGGCGCGCGCCGTCCTAGAACGCTTAGAGGCTAACGGGCGGCATCTGCTTGGGTTGATCAATGACGTGCTTGACCTTTCCAAGATCGAGGCAGGACAGTTCACGCTTTCACTCGACCACTACTCGCTGAGCGACGTAGTGCATGGGGTCGTCTCAGCAGTCGAGCCACTGGCCGCCGAGAAGCGACTGGCGTTCAAGGCCGAGGTTTCGCCAGACCTGCCGACCGGTCACGGGGACGGACGGCGGCTCTCTCAGGTCCTGCTCAACCTGGTCGGGAACGCCATCAAGTTCACCGATAAAGGCGAGGTAGCGATTCGAGCCGCGGCGGCGAACGGGGCATTCACCGTCGCGGTGTTCGACACTGGGCCAGGTATCGCCGCCGTCGATCAGGCTAAGATTTTCGAGGAGTTCCAGCAGGCCGACAGCTCGATCACACGCAAGAAGGGCGGAACCGGTCTCGGGCTGTCGATCTCCAAGCGCATCATCGAGATGCACGGCGGGCGCATCTGGGTAGAATCCGAGCCGGGCAAGGGATCGACGTTCTGTTTCACGTTGCCGGTGCGGGTCGAAGCCCAAGCGAGGCCATCATGAGCCAGCGCATCCTTGTGATCGAGGATCAGGAGGACAATCGGCAGATCCTGCGGGATTTGCTCACCAGTGCCGATTTGGATGTTATCGAGGCCGAAAACGGCGAGGCAGGGCTGGTTGCGGCGGCGGACCATCGCCCGGATCTGATTCTCATGGACATGCAGATGCCAATCCTCGACGGCTACGAGGCCACGCGTCGTCTCAAAGCCGACGCGGCACTGCATGCGATCCCCGTGATCGCCGTCACATCCTACGCTTCGAGCAGCGATGTCGATAAGGCGCGTGCGGCTGGCTGCGATGCCTTCGTCAGCAAACCTTACAGCCCACGTCAGCTCCTGGCGAAGATTCGCGAGTACTTGTCCCCGTCCGCGCGGACGAGGTGATCGAATGAGGCGGCGGGAGTTCATTGCGGTCGGCAGCGCGGCTGCCACGCTGTTGCTAGCTCCAGAAGCTTGGACACAGGAGCCGGGAAGAACCTACCGACTAGGCATGCTGGCGCTGAACACGCAGGCGATCGAAGCGACCCGCGACGTGAGCTTCCCAGAACTGGCAAAGCACGGCTTCGTCGAAGGTCGCAATCTCGTCTTGGATGCGCGCATAGGCAATCCCGATGAGCAACCGGGGCTTGCCCGCGAACTCGTTTCTCGCAAGCCCGACGTCATCTTTGCGATTTCCAATGTGCCGGTCGAGGCCGCCCAGCAGGCTACCACGACCGTGCCAATCGTGATGTTCGGCGATGATCCAGTCCGCCAGGGGTTGGCTGCCAGCCTTGCTCGTCCAGGCGGGAACGTCACCGGCATCACGATCCTGGCCGCCGAGCTGGACGCCAAGCGGCTCCAACTGCTGCACGAAGCAGTGCCGTCTGCCCGACGAGTGGGCACGTTGCATTTCCGTGGGGCTGGAAACCGCGATGCGAGCGAGCAAGCAATGCGCACTGTTGCCGCGAGCGCCGGGCTGCAGCTTATTCCCTTCGATGCCGGCACGACCACGGAGTATCAGACCGCCTTTGCTGCTATGCGCAACGCTGGTGCTCAGGCGCTAGTGATTACCGCTAACTCTCGGCTCTATCGTGATGGACCCCAGCTTGTTGCTCTTGCGGCTGAGGTGGGCCTGCCGACCGTCTGCGAGTGGGCCGAAATGGCGCGGACAGGCTGTGTGATCGGCTACGGCCCGAGCCTGCGCGAGATGCGTCGCCGCGCAGGGGACTACATTGCACGCTTGTTTCAAGGCACCCCGCCGAGTGCCCTGCCTATCGAGGGTCCGACGCATTTCGAGTTGGCAATCAACCTCAAGGCCGCTCGTGCGTTCGGCATCCAAATGCCCCAAGGTCTGTTGCTCCGCGCCGACGAGGTGATCGAATGAGGCGACGGGAGTTCATCGCGCTACTTAGTGGGGCGGCCATTGCTTGGCCGAGTCTTGGCGTTACGCAGCATGCAGAGCAGATAAGGCGCGTGGCGGTGCTGATGGGCCTGACTCAGGACGATCCGGAAGCTGAACCGCGCATTGCCGCATTTAAGCGTGAGCTCCAAATTTTGGGATGGTCAGATCGCAACCTTCGGGTCGACTTCCGTTGGAGTGCCGGCGATGCAGAGCGAGCCCGGACGTATGCGACGGAAGTTGTTAAGTTAGCACCGGACGCGATTCTCGCCCACGGTGGCGAGACATTGAGTGTGATGCAACAGCAGACTTCGCTAATCCCAATTGTGTTCGTTCAGGTTTCGGACCCAATTCGTGCGGGCTTCGTCAGGAGCTTAGCTCGTCCTGAAGGCAACATTACTGGATTTACCTCCTTTGAGCCCGAGATGAGTGGAAAATGGTTGGAGATCCTCAAAGAGGTGGCGCCCCGTATAGGTCGAGTGCTGGTGCTCCAAGACCCGACAAACCCCGCATGGCCCGGCCAGCTGCGGGCAATTGATGGTTTGGCATCGTCATTTGCCGTCGAGATTATTCCCACCGAAGTGCGTGGCGATCGGGACATTAGGCACGCAATCGAAGGACTGGCGCACGAGGGGCACGATGGCGTGCTTGTATTGCCTAATCTGATTTCCGGGATAAACCGCGATCTGATCGTTTCACTATGCGCCCGGTACCGTCTTCCTGCAATTTACCCATATGGTTATTTTACGAGTCGCGGCGGCCTAGTGTCATATGGGATCGATATTGTCGATCTGTACCGCCGAGCCGCGGGGTACGTCGATCGAATTCTCCGGGGCACCAAAGCAAGCGAACTGCCAGTCCAAGCGCCAACCAAATTTCAACTGACCATCAATTTAAAGACCGCAAAGGTCCTTAACCTGACAGTGCCAGAGACCTTGATCGCCCGCGCCGACGAGGTGATCGAATGAGGCGGCGGGAGTTTATAGGCGTTCTCTATGGGGCGGCTGCATGGTCGCTCGCGGCACGCGCCCAGGAGCTGGGTCGGACGTATCGGCTTGGCGTCTTCATTCCCTCTGCCCGGGAATCGCCCCAGGCGGCCGCATTCCTCGACGAGCTGCGCCTCAACGGTTTCGTCGAGGGCCAAAATCTCATCGTGATTTGGACCGACCTCGGTGTTTCCAATAACGATGATCTTGCGGAATGTGCGGCAGCGCTGGTCAAGGCGGCGCCCGATGCAATTGTAGCTGGCCCTGAGCTTCCGATCCGCGCCGTTCAAGCGGCGACGAGCACAGTGCCTATCCTGGGCGTTACCGAAGACATGGTGGGTGAAGCTCTGGTGGCATCACTTCCCCATCCCGGCGGCAATACCACAGGAATTAGCCTGCTCTCCCCCGAACTCGATGGCAATCGCCAGGATATTCTCATCGAGGCGGTTCCCGGGGCGAAGCGGATCGCCGCTATGGCAGAGGCGACCGTCTACTTTAGTCCGCGCGACCGCCACTTTCAGGAGCTGCAGGACGCGGCACGTAAGCAGGGTGTCGAGGTGTCGATTATTGGTGTGTCTGGACCGGCGCAGATCGTTCCCGCCATCAATGCGGCGAAAGCATCGGGTGCCGAGGCACTCAATTTTTTAGCATCGCCGCTGTTTTCGGTCCCAGGGAGCCGCAATAGCCGTGTTGTGATCGAACGGGTTGCGGAACTACGCCTTCCGGCCATTTATCAATGGCCGGAAACCGCTGAGCAGGGCGCTCTCTTGGCCTACGGTCCACGTTTCACTCAGGTGTACCGTCAACGCGGACGAATGGTGGCCAAGGTCCTGCACGGCATCAAACCCGCTGATATTCCAGTGGAGCAGCCGACCAGTTTCGAGTTGGTGGTCAATGTGAAAACTGCGAAGGCGATCGGGCACATAGTACCGGCTGGGCTGGTGCTTCGCGCCGATAAGGTGGTGGAATGACGCTACGGATAGTCTCTGTCCCGTCGGGCGAAGTCTGCTAAGGGTCCATCGCGTCATTTCGAGCGCGGAGTCGCTTTGACCGCTGCACCCCCATGAACGGACACGTCCGGCCGTGATCGGCTCGTCTGAGTCGTGCCAGGAGCGGACTCTTGCAGTGCAATAGGCCTGCGTTGAAAAGATGTTTGGAACTCATTCGATCACCTCGTCGGCACGCGCGAGCAGGGTGGGAGGCACCTTGAGACCGAGCGTCTTGGCCGTCTTGAGGTTGATGATTAGCTCGAATATCGTGGGCTGCACGACAGGGAGATCGCCGGGTTTCTCACCCTTGAGAATGCGGCCAGCATAGACGCCGACATGGCGATACAGGTCGGCCAGGTTCGGACCATAGCTCATGAGCCCGCCGGCCGCAGCAAAATCGCGCGAGAGATAGATCGCGGGCAACGAATGACGGAGCGCCTCCGCGCCAAGTTGTTCGCGGTGACTGGTGAAGAACGGATCGGGGCCGATCACGAGCCCATCCGCTCCCAACTTCGCAAGCGACGCAAACGCGGCATCGATCTCGCTCGCATTGCTCGCGTGCACAACAGGAACCTGCAGGCCAAGCCTGCGCCCGGCTGCCTCCGCTTCGCCCGCCAGCGTATCGGCATTGGGATTTGTCGGGTTGACCAGAATCGCGATCGTGCGCGCGCTTGCAACCACTTCGTGTAATAGCTCCAGCCGTTTCGAGTCCACCTCCACGTTGAGCGAGGTTATCCCCGTAAGATTACCTCCTGGCCGGTTCAGGCTGCTGACAAGCCCAATTCGGACCGGATCGTTGCCGAACTCGAACACGATCGGAATCGTCGCAGTCGCTTCCCTGGCAGCGCGCGTTGCGGGAACGCTTCCCAATACCACAATGGCGGCAACCTGGTGTCGAACGAGGTCAACCGCTAATTCCGGCAAACGATGGGCTTGGTTGTCGGCCCAGCGGTATTCGATCCTGATATTCCGGCCTTCAGCAAACCCGGCATCCGCCAGACCGCGAAGGAAGCCGGAGATGCGGAAGTCCTCGGACTCCTTCGATCCGCTGCTGAGATACCCGACTGCGGGCATAGCAGGCTGCTGCGCACGCGCCGCGAGCGGCCACGCGGCCGCTACGCCGCCAAGAAGCGCGATGAATTCCCGCCGCCTCATTCGATCACCTCGTCGGCGAGCTGCAGGAAAGATTCGGGGATGGTCAACCCGATCGCCTTGGCGGTCTTCAGATTGACGACCAGCTCGAATTTCGTCGGCGGCTCAACCGGCAGGTCCGCGGGTTTGGTGCCCTTCAAAATCTTGTGTACGTACAGACCGCCGTGCCGGAACAAGTCCGGCAAGCTCGCGCCGTAGGACAGCAAGCCACCGGCCACTGCAATCTCTCTGGTTAGGAACATCCCCGGCAGACGATTGTTGGCGAGGAAATCAATGATCCTCCCAATGCTGAGTTGGTGAAAGGGATCGGCGGTCATCAAAAACGCATCGGCGCGCTCGCTCACTATTGCAGCGAAGGCACTGTCAAATTCATCGGAACTGCGCACCGCGAAGGGGAGCAGCTTGATGCCCAGCGTCTGCACCGCCACTTGCAACTCTGCGAGCTGAGCGGGGTGGGAGGCATTCTCCGGATTCCAAAGAAAGGCCACGCGAGAGAGGGAGGGAATAACCTCCTTGAGGAGTTGCAACCGTTTGCCAGCTACGTCCGGGCCAAGGATAGTGTTCCCAGTGACATTGCCTCCTGGCCGGCCGAGGCTTGATACGAGCCCGGCCCCCACTGGATCGCCAATTCCAATCATGACGATGGGGATCGTCGTTGTCGCCTGCTTGGCCGCGTGGGTCGGCGGCGTACCAAACGTCGCAATAAGGTCCACCGGGCGACGGACTAGCTCCGCCGCTACCCACGCGAGCCGGTCGGGCAACCCGCCGGCGTAGCGGTACTCGAAGGCTATGTTCTGGCCTTCCAGATAGCCAAGGTCGCGCAGGCCCTGCCGGAAGGCGTTCCAGATGGGCGAGTCGTCGATGATGCCAATACGCGGGATCTTCGCCAACTGCTGCGCACGCGCTAGAAGCGGCCCTGCCGCCACCGCACCGCCAAGAAGCGCGATGAATTCCCGCCGCCTCATGCGCTTTCCTCAAGGCCGATGATACGCACTAACTATATCAGGTCCTTGGTCACACGTGTATCGCAACAAAAAGCGGCCCCTCATGTCCGAGTTGGGTCAAAACCGGTAAAGCTCTGAGTGAGCAAATGTTTTCCGGTTTGCCCCCGAAAGCGGACCTTCGATCTGCGCGTTAACGAGTACACGCCCTAAATCACCGTGCAGCAATTAGAATGGCGACTTGGATTCCTCAGGCTTACAGTGGTCGGCAATAATTCGAAGGGCTTTCTCTGATTGATCAACATTTCCAGGCAAAGCAATTTGCGCAGATTTGAATGCTCTAGCCACTGCCGTTTTGTCTGGGTTGAGATGCTCGACAACGATATCATCGCCTTGGACTTCCAAAACATAAGAAATTTGCTGGCCAGAATATGTTTTGCTAATCCTGGCACTGTCCAGTTTAAATCGGCTTAAGTAATATCTGACGTATGCCTGGAATTTGGGTTCGAACACCACAATTATGCAAGATTTTCGATCTACGATTTCAGGGCGATCCGGGGCGTCTATTCGCCCGGTGAAGACATAGTTGATAGCCAGTTGTAACACATCATTTTCAGCCACCGCTCGAATTTGCAGAGGAGCTATCCAAAGAAAAGAAACGGCTGCAGCCAAGAGCCGCGTGAGCTTTATCCGTCGAGTTCGGACATGGCGGGAATCGTGATGAGGTCGGATCGGGATGGTAGGGGCGACGTTCATGCTGTTCAGGGCCGACGATAGTTTTGCGTATTGTTGTGATGATTGGATATCTGCGGCTCTCGATTTTCGCACTGTTGGGATTCGAGCCGCACGTATCGAGGAAGCTATCCCTGCTTATTCCGCCTCGAACCTAGATCAATCCCGGGGATGATGGAGGCAAGCTTCATCTTGAAAATAACCGCCACACAACCCCAAAAACAGCCCCGCCCATGATAACCCACAGCATCGTATCACAAGGATAAGAACTGACCCATGATGTAAGGGATCGGTATGCCCCGCCGTGTACAACATATCCGAGAGCAAGACCGACCACCGCCCCGACAAGAACGGCAATCACGAGTCTCCCCGAGGGCTTCATGGTGGCGGGACTGAATCCGAACTGCCAGCCCAAGATCAAGGGTGAGAACGACGCACGGGGCGGTTCTGGGCGGTCCAAAGGCGAGTCATTGCCGAGGCCGTCCCATTGACCTGCCTCCCCGTTGAGCTACGCCCTGCCTCGTTGCCCAGACCCCCTCACCGCTTCCGTGGGAATGTCAACATCACTGTCTTATTATGCGGCCTAACTGTCCAGGTAAAACCCGGAACCTGCAGACAATCTGCGGCGTTCTCGAAGGGATCGGAGCCCCAGCTTCGGGAAGCGCCTCCCTCTCCCCAGACCAGCGGGCTTTCCTAGGCTGGGCCCCTTAGTCTCGCAGCGAGTTAGATGAGGGGTAGGAGCACTCAACATGATCAGGATCATCCTGGCTGCGGTTGCCGTCGCATTACTCATGACAGAAACCGCTTTGGCTCAGTCCTATTGTGATCAAGTCCGGCAGGCGGTTGCCATCTATGGACTTGATGCCGCCAGGCAGCACGCCATGGCTCATTATGGTCCAGAAGCAGTCCGGATTGGTGATGGATGCCTGAACGGCGCGGATCAGCGATTTGCTCCGGCCAGGGATTCTCAAATTCATGCGGACCAAGGCGGCCGTTACTGGATAGGCCCTGGGAATCGCTACGGGCGTTGAAGCTGGCCTTTTGATACAGTGCCCTGCGCTCGAGCCGTCCACAGCCATCATTACCGAAGTGAGAAGCTGACAGCAACTGCGGTCCAACCGCGATGAAGCGGAACTTGAGGCCACTCTTCAAGCGTGGTGGTTGGCTTGAGACGACTTGGCCTTTTCTTCGACGTGCTCGGCCAATCTGATATAAGCCTCTGATAGTTGAACCAACTGGTCCTGTGTGACGGGGTCGTCTACCGCCTCCGCCAACTTCACGCATTGGAAGGCCAAATGTTGGTAACTTCGGATGCACCAGTTCCACTCGCTAATCCGATTCCGCTGTCAGCAAGGCCAAGTGCGGCCCCGGAGGGGGCTGGGGTTGCCGGGGCCGAGCCTTTCCGCTGCGAAAACGGATTGGCAGCGGCCCCTTATCAAAAGAGCATCTGGAGCGAGATGAGCCAATTGCCGCAGGGGAACGCTGATCGCAAGGCACCATGAGAACAATCAGGGATACGGCAAGGAAAACGGGGCTAGCAAGGTCCTCGGAACTGTGGTCTGTATTGCGACGTTGTCGTGCGTTGCTTCCATCACCGATGGAGGAATCAATGTGCTGGGAAATAGATTACAAGTTCCTCGTTGAACAGAAGAAAGCGCAGGAGACGCGGAACAAGCAGCAGCGACGCGCTGACCTCGTTGACCAGCTTCTGAACGACGCCTATCAACAAGACAATGAGACCAAAGTCGAAGGAACCCCGGCCAAAGAGGTCGCACCTGCGAAATAACTCGCCTGCGGCTAGCACTGAGGGACCTATCTGACTGAAGCTAATCACGAGTCCGGCTAGCCGCTAGGCTTCGGGCCGAGAAGCGCGGGCCTTAAGCAAGGCGGTCAATGATTTTCAGCGACCCGGCTACGGCGGCCCATGTCCACCGCGCGGCCACGGGCCGCATCATTATCATTTTCGGTTGCTCGCGCTCTCGGTCGATCGTCTGCCGGTCGCCCGCACGTCGTCCTGCCGTGAGGTCGAGCGCGAGGCGCGCAAGCACCCTCTCGCTGCAGCAACCCTGGTCGGCGTCTACCAGCGATCACGGCGTGCAGTTTGAACGCTGTATGCGACTGTGCCGCTACACTTCGCAACCCAAATGCGACATAGCTTCGAGCCCCATGTCTCTTATGGGTCAAAACTCGGCGGTAAGGGGACGTTCTCGGAACGTCCGATCATGCCCCAAGGTCGGACTTTGCCAGTGCTGACCACCTCTTCCGGCATGTGCCAACAGCGGCCGTTCCGATCATTTCCGGACCCCGCACGCGAGAGAGCCGAACTGTCGGCGCGCCTTTTTCCTCTTGGCAGGTATAACGTGAGGCATACACTGGCTGGCCTTTAGGTAAGCACGACGAGGAGACGGCGGGAGTTCATTGTCGCTACGGCGGCGTTGCTCGTTTCGCCACGGCGTTCGCGGGCGCAGGGCGCGTCTCGCCGAATTGGATTCTTGGGCACCTTCGAAAATGCGCCAATGCTCGAAGTGTGGCGCAGCGGCTTGCGCGAAAAGGGCTGGATCGAAGGCAAGAACCTGCTTATCGAGTATCGTTATGCCCAATCCCTCGATCGCATGCCAGCTCTAGCCGCCGAGCTGGTCGCTCTCAGTCCTGATCTGCTCATCGCCTCCGCGCCGCAACCAGCCTTAGCCCTGAAATCGGCAACGGCCAGCATTCCGATCGTATTCGTGGCTGTGTTCGATCCTGTGGCGATCGGCCTTGTCCAAAGTCTCTCGCATCCGGGCGGCAACATAACGGGTCTAGCGACCTACGTGCCAGGAGATTTCATCCCAAAGCGAATCGAAATCCTCCGGGAACTTGTTCCTAGCGCCTCGAAAATTGCAATCCTGGCCAATCCGGGCAATCAGATTCACAGGCTGGTATTGGCCGAGGAGGTGCCCAGCACAATCCGGAACCTAGGCATGGCTCTGCCGATAGTTGAGGCGACCACGGCGGAGGAACTCGACATCGCCCTTGCCTCGGCCGCCGCGCAGCACGCCGATGCAATAATTGTCTGATCCTCTGACCATTCGCCACGTCACGCGAATTGCCGCGCTCGCGGCGGAACATCGTCTGCCCGCGATTTACCTTTTCCGGCAATTCGCCGTCCAAGGCGGATTGATCGCATATGGCCCCGATCTCGCCGACTTATGGCGTCGTGCAGGCAGCTACGTCGATAAGATTCTCAAAGGCACCAAGCCTTCCGGTCTGCCGGTTGAGCAGCCGACCAAATTCGAACTGGCGATCAATCTCAAGACGGCCAGAGCGCTCGGCCTTACCGTGCCCCCGTCCTTACTCGTCCGCGCCGACGAGGTCATCGAATGAGGCACCGCCATGTCGCTTATGGGTCAAACCCGGTCTTCCGGGTGCCTACGCTCCATGTCGGCTCCGCCGCGACAAGCGGAATTCACCATCGGCATAGTACGACGTCGCATAAGTGCCATGTGTGGACGGCTCCGAGTTGGCAAGGAGAATCTTCACGTAGCAGGGGTTGGTCGGTGCAGCCATGTGTTCGGCCTGTTAGGCGCGGTTCGCATGACCGCTGGCCATAATGCCCTCACCGATTCCGGACCTTCACAGGCACCTCACTCTCTCCAAAACGTTCGCCCCAATGAAGGGCGTCCCGCCGCCTCCAAACCTCGACCGTTTCGTCCCGGAGAGTGCGAGTAGGTGGGACACTGGCGATCGATAAGTGCGGCCGACTGAGGGACGGACGCGAAGCAGGCCTTGCGCGAAACCGTGCTAATCGCGGAGAAAACGCTTTTCCCGCGGTGTGGTACCCTGCTAACATGGGTCGCCGGCAATGAGCAAAGACGTGGGTCGCGCGTGCAAAACCGTCCTGCTGTTCGTGATGTTCAGCCTGCTGGCCGAACCTGAGAAGGCTTTTGCCTATCGGCCGTTCGATTCGACGGATGCAGCGG
>WNGE01011618.1_pt1 | contig 14769 bp, 9 predicted proteins | sample 5400651 | NCBI WGS metagenome assembly WNGE01 (sample SAMN13153370, study PRJNA577476) | soil metagenome | isolation source: 60 cm soil or saprolite under grassland replicate 2 | place: USA:California | collected 2016-06-15 | reverse complement strand
TAGAAGTCCACCCCTTCGTCTCCGAGGAGGTCAAGTACCTGTCCGCCGACGAGGAGGACTTCTACGGGGTCGCCCAGGCCAACGCTCTCCTCAACCCCGACGGCTCCTTCCAGGAGGCGCGCGTGCCCGCGCGCGTGCGAGGCCACTTCGCCCTCGAGGACGTGGCCAACATCCAGTACATGGACGTCTCGCCCAAGCAGATCGTCTCCGTCTCGACGGCGATGATCCCGTTCCTGGAGCACGACGACGCCAACCGCGCCCTGATGGGCTCCAACATGCAGAAGCAGGCGGTCCCGCTGCTGGTCACCGAGGCGCCCCTGGTGGGCACCGGGGTCGAGTACTACGCGGCCCGCGACTCCGGCGACATGCTGGTCTCCGACGTCAAGGGCACGGTCACCGACGTGGCGCACCCGCAGGACCTGCAGGGCATCCACGCCAACCCCATCTTCGAGATCACCGTCAAGCCCGACGAGGGCGGGGCGGAGCATCGCTTCCAGCTCCAGAAGTTCTACCGCTCCAACCAGGGCACCTGCCTCAACCACCGCGTGCTCGTCAAGCCGGGCCAGAAGGTGGAGGTCGGCGACATCCTGGCCGACGGCCCCGCCATCGACAACGGCGAGATGGCGCTCGGCCGCAACCTGCTGGTCGCCTTCATGCCCTGGGAGGGCTACAACTTCGAGGACGCGATCCTGCTCTCGGAGAACGTGGTCAAGTACGACATCTACACCTCGATCCACATCGAGGAGTTCGAGATCGAGGCCCGGGAGACCAAGCTCGGCCCCGAGGAGATCACCCGCGACATTCCCAACGTCTCCGAGGAGCAGCTCCGCAACCTCGATGAGCGCGGCATCGTCTACATCGGCGCCGAGGTCCACCCCGGCGACATCCTGGTCGGCAAGATCACGCCCAAGGGGGAGACCGAGCTCTCGGCCGAGGAGCGGCTGCTGCGGGCGATCTTCGGTGAGAAGGCGCGCGAGGTCCGCGACTCCTCGCTGCGGGTGCCGCACGGCGAGCGCGGCATCGTGGTCGACGTCAAGGTCTTCAGCCGCGAGACCAAGGACGAGCTGAGCCCCGGCGTCAACGAGCTGGTCCGGGTCTACGTGGCCCAGAAGCGGAAGATCTCGGCCGGCGACAAGATGGCCGGCCGCCACGGCAACAAGGGCGTGGTGGCGCGCGTGATGCCGATCGAGGACATGCCTTTCATGCCCGACGGCACCCCCGTCGACATCGTGCTCAACCCGCTGGGCGTGCCCAGCCGCATGAACCTCGGCCAGGTCCTGGAAACCCACCTGGGGTGGGTGGCCAAGGCGATCGGGCAGCAGATCCAGTCTCCGGTCTTCGACGGCGCGCCCCTGGAGACGATCCAGGACGAGCTGCACAAGAACGGTCTGCCCAGCGACGGCAAGGTGACGCGCCGCGACGGCCGCACCGGGGTCGCCTTCGACAGCCCGGTCACGGTCGGCTACATCTACATGCTCAAGCTCCACCACCTGGTGGAGGACAAGATCCACGCCCGGTCGACGGGCCCCTACAGCCTGGTCACCCAGCAGCCGCTGGGCGGCAAGGCCCAGTTCGGTGGCCAGCGGTTCGGGGAGATGGAGGTCTGGGCGCTAGAGGCCTACGGCGCGGCGCATGTCCTCCAGGAGATCCTGACCGTCAAGTCGGACGACATCGTGGGCCGGGTCAAGGCCTACGAGGCGATCGTCAAGGGCGACAACACGTTGGAGGCCGGCATCCCGGAGAGCTTCCGGGTGCTGGTGAAGGAGCTCGAGGGGCTCGCGCTCGGGGTCGAGATCCTGAGTGAGGACGAGCGCCAGATCGTGCTCAGCGAAGAGGACATACCAGAGCTCCCGCTCGACCTGGGCATCAACCTGGAGCGGGACGAGATGGGCGAAGAGCCGGCGGAATGAGCCACGGCCTCACGGAGATGACGTCAGGGGCCCCCGCGAAATCGAAGATTTCGTGGGGATTCAGGTAGGAGAAAGGACTAGCAACTTGCTGAAACTCGAGAACTTCGATGCACTGCGGCTTTCGCTGGCTTCGCCGGACACCATCCTTTCGTGGTCGCACGGCGAGGTCACCAAGCCGGAGACGATCAACTACCGCACGCTCCGCCCGGAGCGCGACGGTCTCTTCTGCGAGCGCATCTTCGGTCCCACGCGCGACTGGGAGTGCCACTGCGGGAAGTACAAGCGCTACCGCTACAAGGGCATCATCTGCGACAAGTGCGGGGTCGAGGTCACGCGCTCCAAGGTCCGCCGCGAGCGCATGGGCCACATCAAGCTCGCCTCGCCGGTCAGCCACGTCTGGTACTTCAAGGGCATCCCCAGCCGGATGGGGCTGCTCCTCGACATGAGCCCGCGCAACCTGGAGAAGATCCTCTACTTCGCCAACTACATCGTCACCGACGTCAACGAGGACCTGCGCCTGGATCTGATGGGCAAGCTCTCGGTCGACACCGACGAGCGCGCTCAGAAGCTGCGCGCCGAACTCGACAGCAAGGGTGACGACATCCGCCGCACGCACGAGGCGGAGCTGGGCAAGCTGCGGGCCGACGTCGAGGCCGAGACCACCCGCGGCGACGAGCAGCTGGGCCAGACGGTCGAGCTGCTGACCTCGCAGGGCAAGGCCCTGCAGGAGCAGATCAAGGCGGCGGTCGGGACCAAGGCGAAGCGCAACCTGGTGGTCGGCCCGGCCGACGACGAGGAACTCGTGGTCGCCAAGGGCGACGTCGTTTCCGAGGAGATGGCGAGCGCCCTGCTGCGCAAGGTCCAGGAGAAGATCGAGAAGGCGGAGGCCGACGTGCGCGCCAACAAGTCCGCCACCTCCGACCGCCTGGAGGAGGCCCGGCAGCGGATCGAGGTCGAGATCGGGGAGGCCACGTCCGAGCAGCGGGAGTCGCTGCAGGGCGAGCTCGAGCAGCTCCAGGTCGAGATCGACGCCACCCGCACCGACCTCGAGGCCCTGCACGTCAAGCAGATCCTCACCGACACCCAGTACCGCGAGTACCACGAGCGCTTCGGCAAGGTCTTCAAGGCCGGCATCGGCGCCGAGGCCGTCCGCGACCTGCTCGGCCGCATCGACCTGACCGAGGAGATGTACCGCCTCCGCGAGGAGTCGCGGTCGTCCACCGGCCAGCGCAAGCAGAAGGCCATCAAGCGCCTGAAGGTGGTCGAGGACTTCCGCAAGTCCAACGCGTCCCCGACCTGGATGATCCTCGACATCCTGCCCGTGATCCCGCCCGAGCTGCGCCCGATGGTTCAGCTGGACGGCGGCCGCTTCGCGACCTCCGACCTCAACGACCTCTACCGGCGTGTGATCAACCGCAACAACCGCCTCAAGCGGCTGCTCGAGCTGGGCGCCCCCGAGATCATCGTGCGCAACGAGAAGCGGATGCTCCAGGAGGCGGTCGACGCCCTGATCGACAACGGGCGCCGCGGCCGCGCCATCACCGGCACCGGCAACCGCAAGCTCAAGTCACTGTCCGACCTGCTCAAGGGCAAGCAGGGCCGGTTCCGGCAGAACCTGCTCGGCAAGCGCGTCGACTACTCGGGCCGCTCCGTGATCGTGGTCGGCCCCGAGCTCAAGCTCCACGAGTGCGGGTTGCCCAAGAAGATGGCGCTCGAGCTGTTCAAGCCGTTCGTCATGCGCGAGCTGGTCAACAAGGGCCACACCACCAACATCAAGTCGGCCAAGCGGATGGTCGAGCGCAACCACCCCTACGTCTGGGACGTGCTCGACGAGGTGATCCACGAGCACCCGGTGCTTCTCAACCGCGCCCCGACCCTGCACCGGCTGGGCATTCAGGCCTTCATGCCGGTCCTGGTCGAAGGCTCGGCGATCCAGATCCACCCGCTGGTCTGCCACGCGTTCAACGCCGACTTCGACGGTGACCAGATGGCGGTCCACGTGCCGCTCTTCTCGGGCGCCATCGCTGAGGCCAAGAACCTCATGATGTCGTCGCAGAACATCCTGTCCGCGGCCGACGGCCACCCGGTGGTGGCGCCGACCCAGGACATCGTGCTCGGCTGCTTCTGGCTCACCGCCGCCCGGGGCAAGGCCCCCGCGGGCGATGCCGCCGGCAAGCTGAAGGCGTTCACGGGTCACGATGAGGTGGTGCTGGCGCTCCAGGGCGGCCGCCTCAACCTGCACGACTGGATCCGGGTGCGCTCCAACGGCTCTTTGATCGTTAGCACCCCCGGGCGGGTGGTGATGAACGAGGCGCTGCCGCTGGGCCGCCTGCCCCAGGAGGGCATCGACGCCGAACCGCTGGGCTTCCAGAACATCCACTTCGACCGCAAGCAGCTGCGCAACCTGGTCTCTTCGTTGTTCCAGCTCTACGGCAGCGACGTCACCGCCGCCTCGGTCAACGAGATCAAGCGGTTGGGCTTCCGCTACGCCACCCAGGCCGGGATCACGATCTCGGCCATGGACATCCCGCACGCCGAGGCCAAACCGGCCATCCTGGCCGCGACCGAGAAGGAGATCGACGAGGTCGAGCGCATGTACCGGCGCGGCGTCATGACCGAGGACGAGCGCTACCGCAAGGTCATCGAGCTCTGGACCAGGGCGACCGAGGAGGTGGCCAAGGCCACCGAGAAATCGTTCGACCCGTTCAGTCCGATCTGGATGATGATGGGCTCGGGAGCCCGCGGCAACATCCAGCAGCTGCGCCAGCTGGCGGGCATGCGCGGACTGATGGCCGACCCCACGGGCCGGATCATCGATCTCCCGATCAAGGCCAACTTCACCGAAGGCCTGACCGTGCTCGAGTACTTCATCTCGACCCACGGCGCCCGCAAGGGCCTCGCCGACACCGCGCTGCGCACGGCCGACTCCGGGTACCTGACCCGGCGCCTGGTCGACGTGGCCCAGGACGTCATCGTGCGCGAGGCCGACTGCGGCACCAACAACGGGATCTGGGTCCGCAACCTGGATGGGGATCCCGACATCGTGTTCCAGAAGATCGCGGGCCGCGTCGCGGCCGAGGACGGCCGCCTGCCGCGCAGCGGCATTGGCAAGACAGGCGGGGATCCCGCCGCGTCGGAAGACGCGGTGGGTGACGGTGAGGTCATCGTGCCCGCCGGTGAGGAGATCACAGACGAAACCGCCCGCCTCCTGATGGCGAAGAACGGGGACGTGAAGGTGCGCTCGGTGCTGACCTGCGAGGCGCGCGAGGGCGTCTGCCGGTCCTGCTACGGGCGCAACCTGGCGACCGGCAAGGTGGTCGAGATCGGGGAGGCGGTCGGCGTGATCGCGGCCCAGTCGATCGGCGAGCCGGGCACGCAGCTGACCATGCGCACGTTCCACACCGGTGGTGTCGCCGGGGTCGACATCACCCAGGGCCTGCCCCGCGTCGAGGAGCTCTTCGAGGCTCGCATCCCCAAGGGCAAGGCCGTCATCTCGGAGATCGACGGCGAGGTCGAGGTGATCCGGACCGAGACCGGGCGCAAGGTGCGGGTCACCTCGCGCGAGGAGTTCGACGTTTCCTACCCGCTGGAGGCCAAAGCCGAGGTCCTGGTCAAGAGCGGGGCCGAGGTCATGGAAGGCCAGGAGCTGGCCCGGGTGGGGGACACCGTGGTCCGCACCCGACATGCCGGCAAGGTCACGGTGAGCAAGAAGGAGATCGCTGTGCGGACCGTCGACGAGGAGGTCCGCGAGTACGCGATCCCGCACAACGTGCGCATCCGGCCCGAGCTGGAGCGCCGCGACAAGGTCAAGGTCAGCCTCCACGCCGGGCAGCAGATCACCGAGGGCTCGGTCAGCCCCCAGGAGCTGCTGCACATCCTGGGCAAGGACGCCGTCCAGACGTTCCTCGTCGACGAGGTCCAGAAGGTGTACCGCTCCCAGGGCGTGGACATCAACGACAAGCACATCGAGGTGATCGTCCGGCAGATGATGCGGAAGGTGCGCATCGACACCGCGGGCGACACCACCCTCCTGCCCGGGGAGATCGTCTCCCAGTGGGAGTATGAAGAGGCCAACGCGGCGGCGCTGGCGGAGGGCGGCGAGCCGGCCACCGCGCAAACCGTGCTGCTGGGCCTGATCAAGGCGGCGCTGAACACCACCTCGTGGCTGTCGGCGGCGTCCTTCCAGGAGACCACGCGGGTGCTGACCGAGGCCGCCATCAGCGGCAAGGTCGACCGCCTGCGGGGGCTCAAGGAGAACGTGATCATCGGCAAGCTGATCCCCGCCGGGACCGGTCTCGACTACTACAAGAAGCAGCGCGAGGCGGCGGCCCGCTTCATCGAAGAGGAACCCATCGACCTCGACACGCTGAGCGTATAAGTCAGGCTTTCAATGAGGGCCGGTCGCAAGGCCGGCCCTCTTTTTGTCCTCCCCGCTGGTCCGGAAAGAGGCCGGCCAGAGGCAGGCCGGAGGGGCCATGATCAGGCTGATGACGCCCGAAGACCGATACGTCGAGCTGGTCCGCTCCTTCCTCGGCACCCCAGGCGTGACCCAGGAGGGCCGGGGCTTCGGCTCCGAGGCGCTCAAGGTCGACGGCCGGATCTTCGCCATGGTCTCCTCGCGCAGCCAGTTCGTGGTCAAGCTCCCCCGGAAACGGGTCGACCAGCTGGTGGCCGCCGGCGAGGGAAAGCGGTTCGATCCCGGCCACGGCCGCCTCATGAAGGAGTGGCTCGCCCTGGGGCCGGCGTCCAGCCTGGACTGGCAGCCGCTGGCCGAGGAGGCCCGCCGGTTCGTGGGCTCGCGCCGTCCCTGACTGAAGCCGCCGTCAGCGGCGGTGGACCCGGAAGCGCAGCGCCTTGATCTCGCGCTCGTCGACCCGAACCTTGAACACGTAGGCGCCCGCCTTCTCGAACTGGAGCCCGTCGAGGTTGATCGCCAGGCCCACCAGCTGCTCGTCCCCGGGCTGGATCCCGACCGGCCGCCCCACCGTGAAGGTTCCCTCGATGCGGCCGACCGCCGGGTCCCCGATCGCGACCTGGCCGCCGTCCTGGTCCTCGAGCAGCAGAGAGAATCGCTTCTGCGAGTTGTCGGCCAGCGCGTAGGGGACTCGCACCACGAGCGCGATCCCGATCCGGGGGTGCCGCACCGGGAGCACCGCGGTCGTGATCACGTTCCAGGCGCCGCCCTGCACGTACATCTTGTTGTCGGCGACCACCGCGGAGTCGCAGAGCAGCGCCTCGGCCGTGATCTCCTCGGCGATCAGGGGTTCGGCGCTCCGGCCGGCGGCTCCCCGCCTTGCCGGCTCATCTGCGGCATGCGCTCCATTTTGGTTTAACGTCGCGCCTGTTGAGAGGAGGGACGCGCACCTTGCGCGCATTGGCGCCTGTCTGCGCGGCGCTGGCGGCCGTGCTCCTGCTGCCGGCGCCTGCCCAGGCCGCCACGCCGGTGCTGGCGCCGGCGCCGCTGACGCTCCTGCGCACCGTCGACCACCCGGCCGCGGACGGCATCGCTGCTTTCGACAACGGGTCGCGGCAGCTGGCCAAGGTGGCGCTCACCTTCGACGCCGACATGACCCCGGGCATGTTGGCCCAGCTCCAGTCCGGGCAGGTCCGCAGCTGGTACAACCGCGAGGTCCGCGACGTCCTCGACGCCGAAGGGGTGCGGGCGACCGTCTTTCTGACCGGGCTCTGGACGCAGGCGTACCCGGAGGTGGCGCGGTCCCTGGCTGAAGATCCCCTCTTCGAGATCGGCAATCACACCTACGACCACGCCGCCTTCCGGCTGCCCTGCTACGGCCTGGCCGGTACCAGCGACCGCGCCGGCGAGATCCAGCGCTCGGCCGACCAGATCCAGGCTGCGACCGGCGTCCGGCCCCGCCTGCTGCGCTTCCCCGGCGACTGCTACGACCGCAGCGACACCGCCCTTGCGAGCCAGCTCGGCGAGACCGTGATCTCCGGGGACGTGCGTGCCGGTGACGGCTTCAACAACTCGGCCCCCGCCGTCGCCGCGACCGTGCTCCGCAACCTGCAGCCGGGCTCGATCGTGATCATGCACATCCACGGCGGGCCCAACGCCCCGATGACGGGGCCCGCGCTGAGGATGATCCTGCCCGCAGCGCGCGCTCGCGGGCTGGGCTTTGCCACCGTCTCCGAGATCCTCGGCCGCCCCGGCAGCCGGCCGCCGCCGCCGGTGAAGAGCGCGGAGGAGGTGCTGCGGCCGCTCCGGCAGCAGATGCTGGGGGACTCGCGGCGAACCTCCGGCCAGGGAAACCGCGTCCTGGCCGCCCTTCGACAGGCCCGGCTCCGAGCTCCGCGCAGGCCGTTGGGGAGGCTGTCCGACCACCTGCTACCGTAGGTTTCGTGGTCCGCGCAGCAGCCGCGCTGGCTGTGCTGGTCGCCGCCGCCTGCTCGACATCGGGTCCCGCACCGCTGAAGACGCAGAGCCAGAGCCTGGCGGCCGAGCAGGCCATCCATGTACGCCTGCCCGACGGCCCGCGCAGCCTCGACCCGGCGCTGGCCCAGGACGAGCGCGAGACCGCCATCGTCCGCCAGTTCTCGGAGCCCCTGCTCAAGCCGACCAGCGACCTGCGCGACGTCCAGCCGGCGGCGGCCGAAGCCTACGATCTGTCGCCCGACGGGCTCACCTACACCTTCCACCTGCGCGCCAACAGCCGCTACGCCGACGGACAGACCGTGAAGGCGCAGGACTTCGTGTACGCCTGGCGCCGCCTGATCGATCCCCGGACCGCGGCGGTGCACGCCGACTTCTTCGCGGCGCTGGTGCAGGGTGGGGAAGAGGCCAACGCGCTCGACCCCAGGCAAGACGCCGACCGCGTCGACCCGGCGCTCGACAAGCTCGGGCTCAAGGCCGTCGACGATGCCACCTTCCAGCTGCGTCTCGCCGTACCCGGCGGTTACGGCAAGTGGATCGCGACCCTGCCCGAGGCGGGGCCGCTGCGGCCCGACATGCTGAAAGCGCCGGGGACCAACGGCAACGGGCCCTACCGGGTCTCGGAAACGGCCAGCGACCGCCGACGCCGCGGCCGTCACCAGGTACCGGGCCGGTGACCTCGACATGATCGTCAGCCCGCCCGACCCGCTGGTCGCGGGCGCCACCGACGTCGTCAAGCTGCCCGAGCTGACGACCTTCTGGATCGACTTCAACACCGCCCGCGCACCCTTCACCGACAGCCGGGTGCGGCTCGCGTTCGCGCAGGCCATCGAGCGCGACGCGGTCGTGAGCGACCCGTTCAAGGGCCGCGCCGGAGCCGCGACCACGCTGATCCCGCGCGGCATGCGGGGCTACCGGCCCGAGGACGGCAAGCCGCAAGAGAGCAACCCGACCGCCGCCAAGCAGGCGCTCGACGGCGCCGGCGTGCCCAAGGACCAGCTGATCGCGCTGCCAATGATCGTCCGCGACCGCCCGCTCGACCGGGCGCTGGCCGACGCCATCGCCACCCAGATGAGCCGCAACCTGGGGGTGTCGATCGCGGTCCAGCCGCTCAGCGCGGCCGACTACGGTCGGCGGCTTCGGGCCGGCGACTTCGCCCTCGCCGGGCCCACCGGCTGGACGGCCGACTACCCCGACCAGCGCGACTTCTTCGACCTCTTCACGTCGACCAACGGCAACAACGGCGCCCGCTGGCGGAACGCCCGCTACGACTCGCTGGTCCGGTTGGCGGACACCGAGAGCGACGACGGCAGGCGGGACGCGCTCTACAACCAGGCCGACCAGCTGCTGGTCCAGGAGGCGCCGGTCGCGTTCGTCGCCCAGCGCTGGAACTGGAGCCTGGTCAAGCCCTACGTCAAGGGTGCGCCGCGGACCGCGGCCGACGAATGGCCGGGCGCAACGTATTCCAATCTGCTGTATGTAGCCGCACACTAGCCCGCGTCGTGAAGCCGGCCGAGCTGACCGCGGCGCTCCGCGCCGCCGGCGCGCTGCCCGCGGGCGAGGTCATCGATTTCGAGTCGCGGCCGACCACGGCCTTCAACTCAGACGTCACCCGCCTCCGCCTCGCCTACTCGGCGGACGCTCCCGAGCTGGCCCCGCGGGAGCTGGTGCTCAAGGTCTCGCTCAAGAAGGACTGGGCGACCCGTGCCGGCGCCATCGAGGTTTCCTTCTACAAGCAGGCCGGCCCCCGCGCACTGACCATGATCGCGCCCTGCTACCTGGCTCAGCAGGACCCGGCGACGGGACGCTCGGTGCTGCTCCTGCTCGACCTCGGCGCCACCCACGAGGCGCCGGTCACGCGGCGCGCCCTGATCGACGGCCGGGGCGTGCCGCCATCGACCAGGCTCAAGCAGGTGATTGATTCACTGGCCGACTTCCACCACGCCTGGCGGGGCCGGGCCGCACTGCGCACCGGCCTCCCAGGCGCGCTCTGGCTGGACGGCCCGACCGCGTTCGGCCGCTTCGCCGACGTCTGCCGCAAGGAGCTGAACGTGTTCCGGCACACGGTCGGCGAACGCGTCGACGAGGCCGATTGGGCGGCCTGCGAGGCCGTGGTCGATTCGCTGCGCCCGGTCTGGGGGCGCTGGCTGGCCCGCCGGGCGGGCCGCGTCTCCCACCTGGTGCTCGCCCACGGCGATTGCTATCTCAGCAACTGGCTGGTGCCCCGCGCCGGCAACGCGGACGGCGAGGCGGCCATGATCGACTTCCAGCAGGCGCACGTGGACACGCCCGGCGAGGATCTCGTTTTCATGCTCGGCACCTTCTGGACGCCCGCCCAGCGGGCCACCCACGAGCTGGCCTGCCTGCGCCGCTATCACGGTCGGCTGGATGCCCCCGGCTACTCCTTCCAGGCCATGCTCGAGGACTATCGCTGGGGACTCGTGCGGATGCTGACCCGGACCGTTTGGGACCATCACAACGGTTCGCCCGAGGCCTATTGGCGCCCCAAGCTCCGCCGCGTCCTGGCCGCGCTCCGGGACCACGGCGTGGTCTACAGCCCGAAGCTGTATGCCTGAAGAAGTCCTCCCCGCTCAGCCCGGATCCGGGCTCATCGGGGAGGTGGTCTGCCGCAGGCAGGTCGGAGGGGTCGAAGCCATGGTGAGCCCCTCCCCTGCCCTCCGAGCAGGACCTCCCCCGGACAATTTGTGATCACCCCCTACTCGACCGCGACCGAGATGCTCGCCGCCCTGGCCGCCGGCCAGATCTCGCCGTCCGAGCTGCTCGAGCTCCACCTCGACCGCATCGCCCGCTTCAACCCCGAGCTGAACGCGATCGTGACCTTCAACGCGGAGGTCGCGCGCGCCCGCGTGCGAGGGCCTCTGGCGGGCGCCCTGGCGGGTCTCCCGGTGACGATCAAGGACTCGATCGACGTGGCCGGGCTGCCGACCACCTCGGGTGACCCCGCCCGCCGAGCGGCGGTCCCGCCCCAGGACAGTCCGCTGGCGGCCGGCGTCCTTGGCGCCGGGGCGGTCCTGATGGGCAAGACCAACGTCCCCCTGATGACTGGTGACTGGCAGACTAACAACCAGCTCTTCGGACGCACCGCCAACCCCTGGGACCCGGCCCGCACGCCGGGTGGCTCGACCGGGGGCGGCGCTGCCGCTCTGGCGGCCGGCCTGACTCCGCTCGAGTTCGGCTCCGACATCGGCGGCTCGATCCGGGTCCCGGCGGCCTTCTGCGGTGTCTTCGGGCACCGGCCGAGCGAGGGCCTGGTCCCGCCCGAAGGTCACTTCCCGGGGCCGGCCCCGATGGGCGTGATGGGCCCGCTCGCCCGCGCCGCCGGCGACCTGCGGCTGGCCCTCGACGTCATCCGCGCCCGCGACCTGCCGCCGCCCCGGGCCGCCTCGCTCTGGGGTCTGCGGGTCGCGGTCCTGCCCTGGATCGGCTGGCTGCCCGTCGACGCCGAGATCGCAGCCGCCCTCGAGGAACTGGCCGCGCGCCTGCCCAACCCCCGCTCCGCGCAGCCCGCCGCCTACCAGGCCTGGGCGCAGGAGGGCCTCTATGCCTCCTGGCTGGCCGCGGCCACCTTCACCGAGGGCGGCGAGAGGAGGGAGAAGGTCGCCGAGGCCCTGCGCCGCGCGCCCGAGCCGCTGGCCCCGGCCATGCTCCGCGGCCTGCGGGCGGCGGAGTCCGGCATGGGCGAGCTAGAGGCCGAGCGCGCCCGCGCCACCGAGATGTGGGCGGCCTTCTTCCAGGACTTCGACCTCCTGCTCACCCCCGCCACCATCGTCAACGCCTTCCCCCACGACGAGGGCCCGTTCCTGAGGCGCACCGTAGACGTCAACGGGGAGCCGCAGCCTTACAAGCGGCTCGAGGTCTACCCCGGCCTGGCCGCTCTGACCGGCCTGCCGGCCACCGCCTTCCCGGCCGGCCAGACACGGGGCGGCCTCCCGATCGGCCTTCAGGCGATCGGGCCGCCGATGGAGGATCTGACCCCGCTACACTTCGCGGCCCTGCTCGAAACGGAGCTCGGGTACACCTTCCAGGCCCCTCCCACGTATTCGGGCGTGACCACCCAGAGCTGAGGTATACTCTCCGTTTGTCGCCCACGCGGTCGTTTCCGCGCGGGATCGGAAACCCCGTTCGCGGAGAGCAGTTTGCCCACCATCCAGCAGTTGATTCGGATCGGCCGCAAGGCGGCCGTGAAGAAGTCGAAGGCCCCGGCGCTCAGGGGCTCGCCCCAGCGGCGCGGCGTCTGCGTGCGCGTCTACACGACCACGCCCAAGAAGCCCAACTCCGCTCTCCGCAAGGTCGCGCGCGTCCGCCTCACCACCGGGATCGAGGTGACCGCCTACATCCCGGGCATCGGGCACAACCTGCAGGAGCACTCGGTGGTGCTCATCCGCGGCGGCCGTGTCAAGGACCTCCCCGGCGTCCGCTATCACATCATCCGGGGCACCCTCGACACCGCCGGCACCAAGAACCGCAAGCAGGGGCGGTCGAAGTACGGCGCCAAGCGCGAAAAAGCCAAGGCCTAGCCGATGCCGCGCCGCAACAAGCCGCCGAAGCGTCCCACCACGCCTGACCCGATCTACAACTCGGAGGCGGTGGCCAAGTTCGTCAACATCGTCATGCACGACGGCAAGCGCGCCGTCGCCGAGCGGATCATGTACGACGCCCTGCGCCGCGCCAGCCGCCAGGCCAAGCGCGAGCCGATGGACATCTTCGACGCGGCGATGCGCAACGCCACGCCGCTGCTGGAGGTGAAGCCGCGCCGCGTGGGCGGCGCCACCTACCAGGTGCCGATCGAGATCAGGCCCGAGCGCCGGCTGGCCCTGGCCCGTCGCTGGCTGGTGCGTTTTGCACGCGCCCGGGGCGGGAAGACTATGTCGGAGAAGCTCGCCTTTGAGCTGCTCGACGCCTCCAACAACACCGGCGGCGCCGTGAAGCGGAAGGAAGAGACCCACCGGATGGCCGAGAGCAACAAAGCTTTCAGCCACTTCCGGTTCTAGATCGGAGGACCAAGGAAATCTCAGCAGTGGCTCAAACCGCGCCCGCGACCAAGACGCGTCTCGCCAAGATCCGAAACATCGGGATCATGGCGCATATCGACGCGGGCAAAACCACGACGACTGAGCGGATCCTCTTCTACGCCGGCCGCCTCCACAAGATGGGCGAGGTCCACGAGGGCGCCGCGACCATGGACTGGATGGCCCAGGAGAAGGAGCGGGGGATCACGATCACCTCTGCCTCCACGACCGCGCAGTGGCGCGATCACACGATCAACATCATAGACACGCCCGGGCACGTGGACTTCACGGTCGAGGTCGAGCGCAGCCTGCGCGTGCTGGACGGCGCGGTCGCCGTCTTCGACGCCGTGGCCGGCGTCGAGCCGCAGTCGGAGACGGTCTGGCGCCAGGCCGACCGCTACTCCGTGCCCCGGATCGCCTTCATCAACAAGATGGACCGCATGGGCGCCGACTTCTACGGCTCCCTCGACTCCATCCGCACCCGGCTGGGCGCCCGCGCGGTCCCCGTGCAGCTGCCGATCGGGGCCGAGGACGGCTTCAAGGGCGTCGTCGACCTGATCAACAAGCGCTCGATCATCTACACCGACGACCTCGGCAAGAACATCGAGTCGGGCGAGATCCCATCCGAGCTGGTGGAGCGTGTCGAGCAGCACCGCCACGACCTCATCGAGGCGATCGCCGACTTCGACGACGAGATCATGCGCAAGTACCTGGAGGAGCAGGAGGTCACCCCCGAGGAGATCGTCCGCGGCCTCCGCACGGGCACCGTCCAGGGCTTCCTGGTGCCCGTGATCTGCGGCGCCGCGCTGCGCAACAAGGGCGTCCAGCCGCTGCTGGACGCGGTGGTCGACTTCCTGCCCAGCCCCGCCGACAAGCCGGCGGTGGAGGGCGTCGACCCCGACAGCGGCAAGGTGGTGATCCGCGAGGCGTCCCACGAGGAGCCCTTCGCCGCGCTCGCCTTCAAGGTCCAGATCGACCCCCAGGGCGTGGGCAAGCTGACGTTCTTCCGGGTCTACTCCGGGCGGCTCAAGACCGGCACCACGGTGCTCAACGTGACCACCGGGCGCAAGGAGCGGATCGGCCGCATCCTGCAGATGCACGCCATGCGCCGCGAGGAGCTGGGCGAGGTCGGCACCGGCGACATCGCCGCCGCCGTCGGCCTCAAGGGCACCACCACCGGCGACACCCTTGCCGACGAGAGCAAGCCGATCCTGCTCGAGAACATCAACTTCCCGGAGCCGGTGATCTCGGTCGCCATCGAGCCTCGTACCAAGGTCGACCAGGACAAGCTGGGCATCGCGCTCCAGCGCCTGTCAGAGGAGGACCCGACCTTCCGCGTCTACACCGACGAGGAGACCGGCCAGAACATCATCGCCGGCATGGGTGAGCTGCACCTCGAGATCATCGTCGACCGCCTGACGCGCGAGTTCAACGTCGACGC
>WNGE01005205.1_pt1 | contig 14769 bp, 6 predicted proteins | sample 5400651 | NCBI WGS metagenome assembly WNGE01 (sample SAMN13153370, study PRJNA577476) | soil metagenome | isolation source: 60 cm soil or saprolite under grassland replicate 2 | place: USA:California | collected 2016-06-15 | reverse complement strand
ATGTTTGCCTTTACTCATGATTGTTTTTAGTTGCTCCCTTTCGGCAGCTGTTACTGTCACTTTGTAATGTACCATCCCTTTGTTTTGGATGGTAAAGTTATGAAATTAAACAGACATTATCTATTTGACATGACACTAGCAAATCTTTATTTACTGTTTTTTAATCAGATCATAATACTTGTTATCTTCCCCTTTAAATAGAGAATTATAAGTATCTAAGGCGCGAGCCTTATTCAGTTCTCTTTTTGCTTCTTTGACTTTGTTAAGTTCAAAATAGGTTTGGCCCAACCGTAAATGAATAAAAGGATTTTCTTTTCCTCCTGGACATCCCAATGCTTTTATTAAAGATTGTTTTGCTTCTTGATATTTTTTCATGAAAAAAAAGGTTTCACCTATAGCAGTTAATATCCAAGTAGAAGCTGCCCACGAGGTTTTAGGTTCAGGAATTAATAAAAAGGCTTCGTTATATTTATTTATTGCTTTTTCATAGTTTTTGGCATGTTGAAATTCGTCTCCTTCTTGAGAAAGGCTTTTTATCCTTTCATAAATATTAGCATCTAATTCAAATTTCATGATTTATTTTTTTGAAGGTGGTAAATATCGAGGTTCTGTTGAGCCTCTGCTTCTATTTGGTCCTAACGGCTCAAGTATATAATTACGATCATTATTCATAAACGCCTTCACTTCTTCAGCTCTTGGACCATGCTCTCTGCCTTTTTCATTCCACCACTCTGCAGCGCCTTTAATGTGACTCATATCACAATCTTTTATATGATACCACATACCATTATATAAAACTTGTTCATTAGGTTCCACTCCTATGAGCTTACCTTCACTCCGCATCCTGGCAATTACCTTTCTTCCGACATCACTTCTCCTATCAGGTGTAGCTCCCATATACATTGTTCTTTTGTCTTCAATGTATATCTCTATAAATACTTTTTTAAATTCTTCAAAAGTGGTTGTGCGCGTTAAATTTTGTTCTATAAAACGATACTTTATCATTTTTTTATCTCCGTCTACAAATTCTACTATTGCTACCCATTCACCTGATTTATATCTTGCTTTTATTTGTGTTCCAGCTATAATATTAGGATCTAAAGTAGGTTCTAACTCATCTTTTGCTTTTTCAACTTCATCCGCTATTTTTGGATCACTTGCTGTATAAATATAATCCCATTTCTTCCCTGCATCTTTAACTGCAAATGAACTAAAAACCGGGTGGTTTATCTTAACAGTTGCTGCTACTTTTTCTGCATCTGCTTTCGTTATTTTACCGTCCTTTAAATACTTCTTTTGCTCCTCGTGCATAAAAATAATACCTGCATCTATTTTTGCCTGTTTTTCAGGACTGTCTTCTTCTTTTTTATCCTTCTCTTTATCTTTTCCAAATCCCAATGCTTTACCGACCCCCTTCACCAATCCCACCGCTTTATTAATTACCCAGTCAAGTGCTTTGTCGACCTTTGCTCGGATACGGGTAATAATATCTCTTACTCTGGCGCCAATATCATTCAGGTGCAGCAATGCAGCAAGGAAAGCTATTATTATAGGGATAGACTTTGCAAATGCTTTTTCAATAGCATTGGCAGCGCCACTTATTGAACCGGCTGCAACATCCATTACAGCATTTAGTATGGTATCAAGTAATTCTACTATGCGATCCTTGAATCTTACAAGCATCATCAGGAAATCATAAATAGCCATACAAACTTTAATAAAAGCACCAATCGGGTTGAGTAAACTGAGTAAGAATACGATGGCTGCTTCTATTATTTTTGTTTTAATAAAAGACTTTATTGCTTCCCATACTATTTCTTTCAGGTCAGTAAGTTTTTCATAAATCATATCCCATATTGCACCGAGCCCTTCGTTATATACACGGTAAAGTATCCCCCCGGCAGTTTCAAGTACTGCTACCGTTTTTGCGCCGAGTATAACTACTGCTCTTTCTTTTATATGTTGCTTTGTAAGACCAAGCACCTGCAGCACCAAAGAGAAAATGGCAGCGGGGCTAAATTTTTCAGGAAGCTCAATGCCTGCGATGCCAAGGTTAGTTGCCAGCCACTCCATAAGGCCTTTTTCAAGATAATCCAAAAACTTATTTTTAAAGTTATCAAACCCGAGTTTAAATGCTTTGCCCAGGTTTTCGAAGAATCCGCCGGGGCTGCCGAGAATAGTTCCAATAATAGAAGCAAGTCTTGAAAGAATTGTAGTAAACAAATTGGTCAGATCTTTTATCACCTGCCATACTTTTTTCAAAAATCCGATTGCTTTATCAATAAGCCCTGCATTTGCTTCTTTCATCTCACTGATCCGGTCATCAATCTTCTTTACATTATCAACATACTTTTTGGCAAGGCCTTCTATTAACTGGTCTTTTTTATCGTTCACACTTTGTTCAAGCGAATCAAATTTGTCCTGTATATCTGAAGCGGCCTGTTTGCCAACTTCTGCAAGGTCTTCCGGCAGCTTGCTTACATAATCGTCTATTTGTTTTTTTCCATCCTTGATTGCTTGTTTCGCTTCATTGAGCTTTGCGGTAACATAATTGGCCACCTGTGTAATTACCTGGTCCATTTTATCGAGATACATTTGCCGGCCCTGCGTGTAAAAAACATTTACTTCATCGGGCATACCGAATATTTTATCCTCCAGCCAGCTTAGTCCACCCCAGAAACCGGAATAACGATCTTCCTTATATGCCCTCATTTTCCCATCCACATAATTTTCAAATTCTTTCCTGGCTGTTTCGGAACCTTCATCAAAAATCCTGTTGGACTCCTTATCTGCATCATCCAGCGCTTTTTTTACTTTTTCTTCTGCTGCAGCGTATATGCTTTCAATTTCTTTTGCCACGCCCGCCCTGGTTAAATTATCCTTTTCTTTTGTTGTTTGCTGGTGTTGCACAACCATTCCGAAATTTTTTCCTCGTTCGGCATCCATACCTGCTAATGCATGTGCAGATTGTTCCTGAGTTACTGCCTTCGCCTGCGTTAGCATCAGCTTCTCATCTTTTCTGTATTGCTTGGGCTTTTCTACTGCATCTTTCTGGGCGCCTCTTTTTTGATCAAGCGCAGCGGTAAAGGAAGGCTCGTTACTTTTAGCCAATTGGTCCTCGGTTACGTTATTGGCTTTCATTTCATCATCCAGGGACTTGCTCTTTTCCTGCAGCGAAATTTCATTATCCAGTTTAGGTTTAGGTGCTGCATCTTGTGCGCTAACACCTGGAGGTTTAGGCCCTTTGGGCGTTGGTGGAAGTGGGAGCGGATGTTTATTATCCGCATCGTTCACCTGCGCAGGCTGTGCTGTTGCTTTTGCTACCGGACCGGTGGTGTCTTGTTTTTCACCAGACACTTTATCACCCATTACATTTTTAACCTCGCCTATTTTATTATTTTCCTTAAATTCTGTTGCGTCTTCCAATGTCTTCGGTGTAACGTCTTCAATCTTCTTTAATAAATCAGCTTTGAATGACTTTGCATCAAAGGGCTTGTCCTCTTTTCCGGCTTCATCTATACCATCTGTTTTTCTTTCCTTCGCCTTGCTTTCGGCTTCTTTGGGCGCAGGTGGCGATGCCTTTTGTGCATCAGTAGCTTTTGATTCAGCAGGGTCATGCTGCTTCTGATTTTTTGCAGTTGTTTTGGTTTTAGCTACTACCTTTTGAAAAGCCGGGTCTTCATCGGGGTGTGAAGGAGATTTTTTAGGATTAGGTTTTACCGACTTAACAGCCGGCCTGTCTGATTTATCGCCTTTGTGTTTTCCCTTTGGTTTACCGCCTGCTTTCTTCTTTTTATCTCCTTTTCCTTTCGGCCCTGTTTTCTTTTTATCCTTTGGCTCAGCTTTGATTGCAGTTTGTTTAGCTGGAGCCGGCGCTTTCCCCTTTACTTTGTTAACGGTAATAGATCGTTGTGCCAATGAAGCAGACACCTGTTTTGCGAGCAATTTTCCACCTTCTTCTGAACTCGGTGAATACCTTGCCGGATCGAAACAAATATGACGGCCTTGTGTAAACGCAGGAACTTTCCGGGAACGGCAAATCTCTGTCGCTTCGTCGTCTGTATGGACGCGGATATCACTTGTATCTGCCTTGAAAGAATGCCTGAAATATTCTTTAGCATCATCCGGTAAAGCAGAACCGCCTGATTTATTGGAGATGTCTATGCCAGAAGCCGGGTTTTGACTTGCAGCGGGTGGTTGAGGTGCACGATGAATCGTATTTATTGGGTTTGCAAACTGTTTGGGAGCAATAGCATTATTTACAGGACTGGCTCCCTGCTGAACTGTATGTGTTAGTTCATGCGCCAGTAATGATTTACCACCGGAAGTATCCGGGGCATAATTTCCCTTATTAAAATAGATATCATTACCATGAGTAAAGGCCTTTGCCTGTACATGGTTGTTCATTTGCTCCGCACCAGCACCAGTATGCACACGTACATTGGCAAAGTCGGCATTGAACCGGCTTTCCATAAACGTACGGGTATCGTCCGGCAACCTACTGCCGGAACCTTTTGATGCTGATAAATTTTGCTGGAACGGTATAGAGCTTTGTGGCGGGCCCCTGCCTGAACGTTGAACTACATCTGAATGATATAAAGAAATATTTTTCCTATTGATGGAAAGACCACTGTTCGTTGTAGTAACAGTTTGTATTTTTTCATCTGGTTGTTCTTCCTTTCTTTGATAAATAGACCTGTCTGATTTCGTCTGCAGTTTTTCCTCATTATCTTCTTTACAAAAAACTTTATTGACGAAAGGTGCTTCCTGTTTCGTTTGTATTTCTTTTTCTTCTTTGCGTTCAAGTTTATCTTCTTTTGCAGGTACGGGTGATATTGCAACAGGTGCCGGCTCCTGAGCACGCATAACTTTATCGGCTACCGCATCTGCCTCTTTTTCCTGCGGATCATCTGAAGCGCTTACGGTTAATTTAGCTTGTACGGGTTTACCAAAAAAAGAATGATTTTCTTTTGATCCAAAAAAAGATTGTTCACCTGCTTTGCGGAAGAAGGTAGTGCCTGCTGTTTTTTGCTGAACAGCAGTTACATTCTTATTTGTTTTTGTAGCAGATGAAAACATAAAGTTTAGTTATCTCAAAATTGTTTTTAATGATTAATAATTACCTATGCTTATCGGACGATATCAAGAAGATTGCCACGTCCTTCACCCACGCGCAAATCTTTGGCAGGACTCGCAATGACGGCTCGCTTAGCTGGGTAGAATTACTTTCAGCACAAGAGTGCGACGCAACAACGATGCTATTAAAAACTAAAGCTTGGACCATAATAATTGACTAAATAATTTTTCTTTAACTTTTATTATCATTACCAAATAATCCATCACATAAATTTTATTACAATAATTTGTATCAATTCTTCTATATTGACTTTTCTTCCTTACGCAATTCCCTTTTAATACCATTCAACAGGTCTTCATGATAAAGCGTTTTGTCTTCGCGGCTTAAAGCCTTCAGCGATGCATACTGTACGATATTTATAATTGAGGCACCACTTATTTCATGTGCTTCTGCAAGCTGTGTAAGATCGAGCCTTCCATTGAGTTTGATAGAAACCGGTAAAGATTGCTTCCAGAGTTTTAACCGCTCCTGTGAATTAGGCATAGGAAAATGAACAATGGAATGAAAGCGTCGTAAAAAAGCTTCATCCATATTTGATTTATAATTGGAAGCAAGAATGAGCAACCCGGAAAAATCTTCAACCCGCTGTAAAAGAAATGCTACTTCCTGGTTTGCATATTTATCGTGTGAACTTTGCACATTGGTGCGTTTGCCAAACAATGCATCGGCTTCATCAAAAAATAATATCCAGTCCTTATGTTCTGCCCTGTCGAATATTTTGCCAAGATTCTTTTCTGTTTCACCGATATATTTTGATACGATCTGTGACAAATCTACACGGTACACATCCTTATCAAACTCTTTACCCATAAGCGCAGCAGTAAGTGTTTTACCCGTTCCGGGAGGTCCATGAAACAGAACTCTGTAACCAATATTGATCTTGCGGGATAAATTAGGATCGGCTTCAAGGATGTGATGAAAACGAAACCATCGTTTTATATCTTCAATCTGCTCTGCGGTAAAGGGATGTAAAACAAGATCATCCCATACCATTTTTGAAGCAACAAGTTTTGCAGGGAAATCAGGACTGAATTTAGGTTTGATCTCCGTCCCTGTTAATAAAAAATTTACCCACTCCGGTGACAGTATAATTCTTCCGCTCATGAAGGGTTCTCCCTCCTTTACAGATTCCAACCAGATAATATCATTCTGGTAAAAAAAATGTTGTTCTTCAAATAAGGCTTGCACGGCCAATCTTCTTTCCAAATCCTGTCCTCCAATAATGAACTGAGCCGTTTCGCCCGTGGGTAACATTCCGCGATGATTTGTCCCTTTAACCCCGCCAAATTCAGGAAAATCACCGCCTGTGGGCAAATGCTCAGCAATAATGGATTCAAAAAAACTTGGTTGAATATGCGGCACCATTGCAAGCATCAGAACGATCCATTCATCTGTTGTTTTAAGTTGTGGAATCTGCTTTATTATATCCTGCTTAAATAAGTTTCCTTTGAATGTTTCTGCCAGCCATTCGTCAAAGACAAATGTATCATGGTTAAAATGTGATTGCATACGCTGCACAATGATCTGCTGCAAATCATGCATAGCAGTTTCTAATGCATGATGTGATGTAATATTAGTATGAAGGGCGTAAAGCATTCTGTAAATATTTAAATTAAATATACTTTTTTTATTGCTCCTTGCAGTCGCATGGAATTGGACGATTAAAAGGATCCAATTTGCTGCTTAATGCGTTTGCTGAAGATATTCTTTGGGCATTAATATTGTCATGCTGCGACTGTATATAACTATCTAACTCAGCCTGGCATCCGGTAAACTTGTAGGGTGTTCTTATTAGTCCATTATAGGTATTGAAAGCTGTGACATGTTGTTGCTCGTGGCGTTTTAAAGTGGTACTGATAAATTTATCAACGGCTTTTGATTCACATTCTGTTAATCCATCCGGCACTGATGGCAAAGTAATTACCGGGTTTGCTTTAAACTTCGAAACAATAATTCCGTTTGCAGAAATACAGTCTGGTGGTGTGCAGTCTGTACATTTTGTCGAAGAACGCGAATTTACTGAGGCATTAAAAGAATCAGTATAATTAGCATCTGTTTGTCCCTGTACATTTACCCCAGCACAGCCATAAGCCGTTTTATTTTGCGTATTGGTTGCCTGACCGGTTATTACAAAAGATGCAGTCTTCTCTTCTTTTTCGTGTTCGGCATTTTCAGTTACCCTGTTTAGTATATCCGGTTTATTTTCCTGTTGCTGTATTACATGCGTTAACTCGTGGGCAAGCAATTTTTTACCCTCTGCAGAAGCAGGATTATACTGGCTTTTATTAAATACAATATTATTACCGGTAGTATATGCTTTGGCATTTATATCCTTTGCTGATTTTTCAGCTTCGGTACCTGTGTGAATTTTTACATTGCTGAAATCATGGCCCATTTTTTTACCAAAAAAATATTGTGCCTCTCCAGGCGGTGATTGTCCCTTGCCGGTGAGTGATTGTATATAGGAACCTGTAGCAGCAAGACCCGTGTTTGAAGTACCGCTTTCCTTTTTTGCAATATTCTTCTCTTCTTCTTTCTTCTCACCCTGGCGATGCAGCGTTTTATCCTCCTCTTTTTTTTCATCCATCTTCTGAATTTTTTCTTCCTCTTTCTTTTCCGGCTGACGTTGTAATTTTTCTTCTTTCTTTTCCTCCATTTTTTGAATCTTCTCTTCTTCTTTCTTCTCAGGCTGGCGTTGTATTTTTTCTTCTTCTTTCTTCTCTGACTGACGCTGTAATTTCTCTTCTTTTTTATCACTCATTTTTTGGATCTTTTTTTCTTCTTCTTTATCACCTGTCGTACGATGAACTTTTTTGTCTTCTGCTTCGCAGTGGGTACACTTGCGTTGAATGGCAATGTTGGGTTTAAAAAAGCTTTCATACGAAGGAGCACCAAAGAAAGTTTGTTCCTGCAGATTATCTTTTTTAAACATTCTTCCTTCCCTTGATTGAGAAGGACTACGGCGATAGCGGCGAGAGTATGTGGGTTTCATAAACTTTTTTTTAAGTTAATAACTTAAGACTCTTTTGCAGTACAAAATTTGCAAAGGCCTATTCAAAAAACTTGTTTGGCGTGAAAATGGTGTCTCCATAATCTAGTTTTTTATGCCAAATAGTTGTTCTTCATAATGTGCAATAAATGCCTGACGTCTACCGTCATTTAAAAATGCTGCTTTCTGCCATCCGTACATAAAATGATGACCAAAACCTTGTGTGAGATATCTTTCCAAATTTGCACCCAGCGCGATGGGCAGATCACCTTTTAAAAAATCCATCCAGAAAAGTTCATCTTGTAGTTTATTACCAGCCATCTTAAAACATACTAGTTCTTCAGATGATACTTTATCAAATATTAAATAGGTCGTTCGGTTATAAATTAATTTATGGTCTTCTTTCGTTGTAACATCTGTGTATGAAGAAATATCCATTTTGCCTGCAATAATATTGGATTCTTGATCAAGCAAGGAAATATCCCGCGGATTATTATCTATATCATACAACCATTCTGCATTCATATACTCCACCTGCCGGTAAAAATCTTCTATTCCGGAATTGACCACTAGCAATCCTTCGTGCACCGCTTCATGTGGGGCATTGAGGTAATAACTCATGTCGCTCGAGATTACACGTATCCCGGGAAGATTTAGTTGCTGAATAAAGTCGTTAAAAGCAGTAAGATAATTTACCATATCAATAATGCATGAATATGTAATTGGCAGCTAATGTTCTTAGTTGTCCGCCATATAACGTAGTGAATCTTCCTACAGGTGCTAAACCATGACTGGCATAATATGCATCCATGTGACTTATTAGGTCGTTCACATCATTTCCAAACGATTGCGATGGAATTCCCCTACGTGCGTCAACAATATTATCGAAAACACTTTGCGGTACACTCACACCGGCATCTCGTGCAGCTTCCCATAAACGCGTCGCAGATGATTCATTAAATGCAGGCATAACCGTATTGGTCATGTCAGGCGAATCCTGAGTAAATGTACGTCCTCTTGCAGGTCCGCGAGTCCAACTACCTCTTTGGCCAAGCAGTTCTCCCCATTGCAGATTTATCTGAAATGGAAAGAATTTCATAAACGGTTTTGTAGGTTGTTCCGCATAATAGGTAACCGATACATTATAGTAATATTGCTTCTCAGGATGAGAAGAAATTTCATTTTTTGCAGTATTCTCTACTTCTGTCTTCATATTGTTATTTGTTTCTTTTGTACCACTTACCATATTCCATGCAACGCCCGGTCCATGAAGGTGATGATTTAATAAATGTGCCCCCACCCAATTTGACGTCCAAACACTTGCTTTCACATAGGGCTTACCGGGTGTATCTTCATGAGGCTGTGAACCTGTAGTATTACCAGGAATCGTCGTTAAAGGTTCGGCTACTACATGAGATGCCCTGCTACCGTCTAACTCAGTATGCGTGACATGTGTTTCAATATTATTTGATCCCTCAATCTCAATGCCTGCAACAATAAGTTTTTCTACAATTTCATTCATATGACCATTGATAGTATTCCTGATCTGATCCGCCCTGGTACGGCTACCATCTGCTGCTGCATTATATTGAGGTATTAGTCCATCAATTAATGCCTTAAGTGCCAGAATCCGGTCAAGTGCACTAATTTTCGAAGTGTTTTCAGTAACTTTTGCCGGCGTATTGGTATTTTCTGCTTCTATTTGCGTTCTTCTTTCTGCCACTAAAGTTTGCACAGGTTTTGGTGTGGAAGCAACAATTATGGAACCATCGCCCTCAATTGACACCGAATGATCCCTTTGGTCAGTCGTGCGGAAGCTTCTTCTTAAGCCAAGCGCATTCCTTACTGCTTCTACAGCACTTCTTCCCAGCGCCATCACTCTATCCAACAAATTCATTCCCATATCTACTGCTTTGTTTACCAACCAGGTTAATGCTTGGTCAACTAAACCACGAACACGGCCAATCATTTCACCAATTCTTCTTCCTAACCCGCTAAGCCCTACCTGATTTGCTAAAAAGCCAATCATAACAGGCACTGCTCTTGCCATAGAACGTTCCAAGAAGTTTGCTGCAACTGTAATATTTCCGCTTGCTATTTGCACCACACCTTCTACAAATGAATTTACAATTTCAAGCATTTGTCTTAAGTATCTGATAAAGGATTGAACTGCCCGATACAATACAATCGCACTGTTTATTACAGCCATTATGCCTGTAGGATCGAGCATGCTTAAAAGTCGTGCGGTTACGCGATTCACTACCTGCTCCATTATCCAGTTTTTGATTGCATCAAGGATAGTATCCCACAAAGTACTTAAACGTTCCTGTATTTTATCCCAGATTGCAGCCATGCCGCGTTGCTGCACATCCTTAACAAACGTCCAGATACCTTCAAGCCTATCAATCATACTTCTTATACGTGCTACTCTTTGCGGTCCTATTCTTGGATGTTGTGCAAGTTTTTCCCATATCTTATCCATTGAAATACCCAGTATCTGTAATACCCAGCCTATGATACCTCTAAGGTTAAAATCCTGCGGTGCCTGCACACCGGAATCCTGCAATTCACTCATAAGCCATCCCTGCAAGCCTGCCAGCAGGTGGCGCAAAATATTATTAAAGAACTGTACAAATCCCTGCTTGATGGCTCTCAACAAATTTTTCAAAAATCCAACAGGGTCGCGTTTGATCATTTCGAATGCCTGCACAGCCCTTGCTATGATATTGGCTATAAGATCGGACGGAAAGTTCATCACCTGCATGATAACTTCAACAACAATCTTTATAATCTCAACTACAAAGGCAATAAGCCGACGAATTGGTTCACCAAAGCGATCAAGTATTCGCTGGAATGCGGCTATTGGATTTGCCAGATCTGCAAAGCTGAATGAATTCCACAATTGAACAAACAACTGAACAATATATTCCGGCGTCATATTCAACCTTGCCACGGCTGCATTAATACGCTGTACTGTTCGTCCTATTGCACCGGATTGTTGCAATTGATTAAACTGTTCTTCCCCGCCCTCCATCAAACTCATGAAACCATGAATAATGTTCTCGACTGTTCTCGGTACCGTTGCATTTGTGAAAGGATCTTTACCAATAATAACCGTTACAAGCGGATATCCTCTTACCGTTCTTGCCCAGGCACTTAATCTTGTCATCAGGGCTTCCTTAATAAAACCAAGTATCGCCACGAGAGCATCTCTTACAAAATCCAATACTCTTCCTACCGGTCCTGCGAATGTTTCATAGATCTGGTTAAAAGTATCTATCGGGCGCATCAATGCCTCAATTGATACTACGTCCCATATCCGGCTGAAACCGCTTCTAATGGCTGAATACAAATCACCAAAAACTGCAATGCCTCTATCAATCCATGCTGCTGCTTTTTCAAAAGTGTGTGTTTCCTGCATTTGTCTTCGTTGCTCACGACCTGCATCACCGCCCATTTCCAAAAGCGCATTCAATATGTTGGTTCCGTTTCTTTCAACGGGTTCATCAGTAATAGGATCTTTTCCAAGAATTACTTTTAGCAGTTCATAGGCATTGGTATGGTTTTTAACAAAATCAACGATTTGATTTAAGAGGAATTTTTTGATAATGTCTAACAATTCTCCGGCGGCTCTTCGGGCAAAATCTATGATATTGTTGATTGCTCTTTCGAATATACTACCAAAGCGACGCAAAATTTCTGTTGGGCCATCAAGAATGCTACTTAAACCAAGGCTATTCCATTCACCTAAAAATTCGTTCCGTACATTTTGTACTATTCCACTTAGCGTAGCTATTTGCGCATCTATCCATGCAGCCGCTCTGTCAATAAGGCCTAACTCATCTAATTTTTGCTTAAGTAAATTTCCACCAGGAATAATGTCCAAAGCTGCTTCAATAAAGCTTCTTCCGTTTTGTGCTATTTCTTCACCTGTAATCGGGTCATGGCCTAATACAACACCCAATGCTCTGTAACCTGGTATATATGAAGCAAAGCGTCTAACGCCATTCATCAACCAGCGTTTGGCTACATCAATATCAAGTGTAATAGGAATGTCGGACAAGAAATCACTGACGTGGCTTAACGCGCTGTCAAACAAAGAACGTTGAACAATTATAACACCTGGATTTGCAGCCATCCGGTGAATAGGTGGTCCCCGTTCGCTTACACCCGTGTTTTTCAAACTGTCTGCATCACTTGTATTCGCAGGGAAATTATCAGTTGAGGAAGTTTGAATATGCGATCTAACAGAGGTATCCGAGTTATGCTGCTGAACTTTGCGGATATTGATTTCAGAACTTAACGTATCAGTTGATTTTTTATGAATTTCATGTTGAGCATCTGCCGAAGATTTTTCTTCTTCCTCTTTGGGCTTTTCATCTTTCTTAAATATTTCTTTTTTTGTAGTGATTTTGTTAAGTGTTGCATCAGTTCGACGTGAATTTCCAGTTGTACTTACATCGCTGCTATTCAAATTGATTTTAGATTGAACAACAATTTGTTTCAAAGATGTGTTTTCTGTATTTTTTACTTCTGCCTTTTGAGAAATGTTGGTTTCTTCATTTCTCTCATTTGTTTTAGACCTCGTTGTTTTTAAATCTTTGATATTATTTGATGATTGCAATATTTCGGTGTTCGCATTTCTGTGAATACTGCTTTTTTTAGCAACTAAAGATTTGTTATTGATTCTTGGAGGGTTGCTTTTGCTGGCTCCTTGTTGTATGGTGTGGGTTAGTTCGTGGGCGAGTAAAGTACCGCCTTCGATGGAATGAGGAGAGAATTGTCTACTGTTAAAATAAATATCATTACCATGTGCAAATGCTTTGGCATGTACACTGCTGCTCAGGTGTTCTGCAGTTGAATCTGTGTGTATACGCACACCACTGAAATCTGCATTAAAGCGGCTTTCCATAAATTGACGGGTATTGCCGGGTAATGCAGTGCCTCCTCCTTTGGAGGCTGCTAATGTTTGCTCAAACGGAATAGAAGTTGTTGGCGGGCCCCTTCCGCTTCGTTGAATTATATCTGAATGAAATAATGAAATATTTTTTCTTTGAATGGTATGATCATTACCCGTTCCCGTAATAATTTGCGTTTTTGTACCGGTATGCCCTTCTTGTTTTTGATAAATCGCGGCGTCCAATTTGGCGTGGAGCTTTTCCTCTTTGTCTTCTTTACACTGAATTTTATTTATAATAGGGATTTCCGGTTTTGCCTGTACTTCTTCCTCCTCTTTGCGATGCACCTCTTCTTCTTTTTTCCTAGGCAGAGTTGCTGGCGTTATTACCGGTTCTTTCATACGCATCACTTTATCGGCTACTGCATCTGCTTCTTTTTCATGGGGATCGTCTGGAGTACTAACCGTTAATTTTGTTTGTATGGTTTTGCCAAAAAAGGATGGATTTTCTTTTGCACCAAAAAAACTTTCCTCACCTGCCTTTCTGAAAAAGGTGGCACCTGTTGTCTTTTGCTGTACAGCAGGTGAAGTTGTTGTTGTTTTGGTAGCTGTTGAGAACATTATTATGTCCCTCTAATAATTTAAATAAACTTCGGAACAGAAGTAATCAAATTCATTCTGTGTAAACTTTTTGAGACGTTGAACCGATGGATTCGGTAAAGGATGTAAACTAAAATCTTTCGTATTGAATTCTAATTTTAATGTTTTAAGAGCGCTTTCAGATAAGGGGATGGGTGTTGCAGAAACAAACTCTTCTCCATTCAATTTAAAGATATATCCTGTATCACCCATATCGGTGATGCTGCGGGCCTTGCCATCTTTCCTTATATATTTCCACAACACCCTTCGGTTTGGGAACTGAACCTGGTACTTTATACTTCTGATTTTTTCATCAGCAGTTAACAATGCGTAATCATCTGTGCCCGGGAGATGGTTAAAAATTTCAACGACGCCAAATATATCACCCATCTTAAGCGCTGAATCATAATATACCATCTTTGTTTCTTCATTGATTTTTATTTTGTACTTACCTGGCCCGAGTGAAGATAAATTAACATTCACTTCTGTTACGGGTTTTTCAAAATTCCGAGCTTCACTTTCACCAACAGGCACTTCATAAGCAGGAGAAGCAGCATTATAATTAAATCCCAAAATAGCAATGTCAGCTTTTGTAATAGGAGAAGACGATGTAAAAACATAATTACCATTGGTATACTCTATAATATCATTATCTGTTGGATACTGCAATTGGCCTTGTCCCCTGGAAATCCATAAAGATTGATCATCTAAGTCGGCAACATTTTTGCCTGTATGTTTCCTGATTGCTTCATATACATTATCACTATCCGGTTTTCTTACAAGATCTCCTGCTACATAAGTCTTTCCTATTGAATGATCTTCAACAGACTTTGATGAATGTAATAACCCCTTAGGAGTCCATAATAAAGGATCTGTCAATTGGGTTTTTTTCTTCGCAGTATGTTTTTTAATCGCTTCAAACACATTACCAGTAACAGAATCTCTCACCAGACTACCAGGAAAATAAGCTGTTCCAATTGAATGATCTTTAACAGGTATCGTTAAGTAGAGCATTCCATTTCCGGAATTTTTTGCCAGGTTACTGAAATAAAACTTTTTTCTGGAGCCGTAGGAGGGATCAATATTAGTATAATTTAAAAATAGGGG
>WNGE01010734.1_pt1 | contig 14771 bp, 17 predicted proteins | sample 5400651 | NCBI WGS metagenome assembly WNGE01 (sample SAMN13153370, study PRJNA577476) | soil metagenome | isolation source: 60 cm soil or saprolite under grassland replicate 2 | place: USA:California | collected 2016-06-15 | reverse complement strand
ACCGAGCCGTTCGTCCTCGACGGCGACGAGCCTCCGGTCCTGCTCGGGAGCAACCACGCCCCGAACGCGGTCGAGGCGGTGCTGCACGCCCTCGCCTCCTGCCTGGCGGTGGGTACGGCGTACAACGCCGCCGCCCAGGGCATCGAGATCCGCAGCCTGCGCTTCGACCTGGAGGGCGAGCTTGACCTGCACGGCTTCCTCGGCCTGGCCCCCGAGGTGCGGCCCGGCTACCAGAACATCCGGGTCACCTGCCACCTCGACTCCAACGCACCCGAGGACCGCGTCGCCGCGCTGTGGGAGCACGTCCAGAAGACCTCGCCGGTGCTGGACATCCTGCGACACCCCGTGTCCGTCACCACCACGCGGGTCTGACGGCCGGCGGAGAGGAGCCGAGATGAACGCGGTGCCGACGAAGACGACGACGGTCGACGTGGACGACCTGAGCGCGCGGGTCAAGCAGATGTACCGCGACGTGGCGCTGCACCCCGAGCGCGACTACCACTTCGAGACCGGGCGCGCCCTGGCCGAACGGCTCGGGTACGCGGCCGACGAGCTGGACGCCATCCCGGCCGGGGGGGTCGACTCCTTCGCGGGGGTGGGCTACTTCCTGGACCTGGCGGATCTGGGCAGCGGCGAGTGCGTGCTCGACCTGGGCAGCGGCTCGGGGATGGACAGCCTGCTCGCCGCCCGGCAGGTGGGGTCGGCGGGCCGGGTCGTCGGCCTCGACATGACCGACGAGCAGCTGGACAAGTCGCGCCGGCTGGCCGCCGAGGCGGGGCTCGAGCAGGTCGAGTTCCGGCGCGGCTCGCCTGGCGCTCTCCGACATCGTCACCGAGCGGGCGTTGCCCGACAGCGTCACCTGCAACGCGGGCCTGTGGGCGGCGTGCATCGGCGGCGCCATGCAGAACGACGCGTACCAGGAGGCGATCGAGCAGGCCGGGTTGGCGATCAAAGTCGTGCGCCGCAACGACGACTACCGGTTCCTGTCGGACCAGGCCGTCAACGCCACGACGACCTGGGGTGTCATGAGCATTTCCCTGCTTGCCCGCCGGCCCGGATAGCCCGGCGTCAGAACGCGAGGACGCGGTCGGCCTTGACGGTCCAGTCCGGCCAGTTCGTCGAGCATCCGGCCCGTGGCGCTCCGGTTTCCTGGTGCGGGGGCCGGGCCAGGCGCGGCCCATCATGCGGGCCATCATCACCATGCAGATGACCATGAACACGCCCATGAGCATGATCACCGGCCACCAGCCGTACCCCCAGGAGCCGTTACCCCACCACATGACGACCTGACCTCCTTGTTGCCGGGAGCGCCTCCCCGCGGAGAAGCTCCTGGCATTAAGGACGGTCTGGCGGCCAGAAGGGATACACCAGCAGCGCCGGCTCGCTAGCCCGGAGGGCGCGATCTGGTCTCAGGACCGGCAGCTCGCTCGCAGACGAACACGCCGTGCTCGTCACGGGAGAAGTCGCAGCCGTCCGCCAGCGCGGCTTGAGCAACGACCGAACGGCCAGTGGCGTTAGCGGGCCTGGTTGACGGAGTAACCGCCATCCCGGGGTTCCCCTGAAAGCGTGGACACTCTGATTGGGCCGATCTTGCCCCTCTTGGGTTCCCTGGCTGACAGGCTACGCTCGCCTGCCCTGGGCATGCTGACCTGCCGGAGCGCCGCCCGCGACCAGTTCGCCACGCTAGTCCCGGTCATCGAGCATCGAGCGGGTGTCCGGCGCCGAGCACCCCAGCACCCTGACCGCCCGCGCCAACCTCGCCGGGTGGACCCAGCAAGCAGGTAACTGAACCCGCGCAAGGATTGCTTGATCGTCCGCGAACGATCGTTCACGGACACTGCCCAGGCCGCGGACGTTTGCGCAGGTCGGGTCTGTCACGCATGCCGTGTCCGCGGCATCGTCACGCTGTCGGAGGTTACCGATACAGTCGCGGGCCATGAAGATCGGCTACGGGCGGGTCTCCACCCGCGACCAGAACCCCGACGCCCAGCACGACGCACTCACGGCCGCCGGGTGCAACCCCGTGTTCGTGGACAAGGCCTCCGGCAAGCTGGCCAGCCGTCCCGAGCTCGACAAGGCGCTCATGGTCGCCCGAGACGGTGACCAGCTCGTGGTGACCAAACTCGACCGGCTCGGCCGCTCCCTGGAGCACCTCATCACCCTGTCTAGGGGCTTGCAGGAGCGCGACGTGGACCTGGTTGTGCTCGACCAGGGCATCGACACCTCCACCGCTGTGGGACGGATGTTCTTCCAGATCCTCGGCGCGATCGCCGAGTTCGAGCACGCCCTGATGTCGGAGCGGACCATGGACGGGCTGGCCGCCGCCCGGGCCAGGGGCCGCAGCGGCGGGCAGAAACCCAAGCTCACCCCACGCCAGGCCCGCATCGCCCAGGCGATGTACGACGAGACCGGCCCGGACGGCAAGCGCCGCTATACCGTGGCGCAGATCGCCGCCGAGTTCGGTGTCACCCGCCCCACCATCTACCGCCATCTCCAATGTCTGACGTCGGCCTATGAAGAGGCGGAGCAAGCTGTCGGCGCCAGTGGCTACGATGTCCGACCATGTCAGGTACCAGCGCTGCTCAACCGCTGATCGCTGAGGAAGCCACGACCCTTCGGCGCCCGGGCCGCGCCCTGATCGGCTGGATGGCCGACGACCGGGGCGCGATTGTGCTCGCGGGTGGCCACCAAGACGGTGGCAGTGATGTCAGCCTCGTCAACCGCGTCAGAGCCGCCCGGGCGGCGGTTGCGGGGAGGGCAGCTGGCATCGACCAAGACAAGATCATCGATGATACGCACAGCTCGCTAGCAACGATCACCCAGAGGCTTCGCCAGCAGCCGAACACCGGTGCATTCTGGAACGAAGGCTGGAAGGTCGCTGTCGTCGACCTGGCACGCGTCTGCTCGTTGCAGCAGTCAGTGGCGTCGCAGCAGGCAGCAGATCGCGTGGCCGATGTCGATCCTGAGGACCTCGTGTCGCTCGCCGAGGTAACGCTCCCGCCTCCGTCTGCGACTCAGCTGCCCACGCAGCTCGACACGATCCGGAATGTATGGATTATTACAGCAGCGAACCCGAACTTGCGGATCACAGGGCAGTTCAACGGTGAGGTTCAGCCCGGAGTCCTCGGCTTCGGGTTCACCGTCGGGATCTTGCCGTCGTTCCTGCAGGTGGCGCGCCATCATGGCCGTTATGTACTCCGTGACGGCTATCACCGAGCGTATGGGCTCCTGGCTCGCGGCATTACACATACTCCAGCGTTTGTCCGCGATTTTGGAGTAGGGGACTTGGGGACTGCGGCCGGTCTCTTCGGCACTGATGTCTATCTCGGTGAGCGGCCACCGTCCTTGTCTGACTTCCTCGATGATGAGGTCGCGGCTGATGTGGACGTGCCGGTCGTTCAGAAAATGGTCGTGGTCCAGGGCATGGAGCTAACACCCTTGGCGTAAGGCGTGACGTAGACACGGCGGAGCGGTTTAGACCTACGAGAACGTCGAGGACGCCATCACCGCATTCTGCCTAGACCAGCCTGCGGGCGACAGGTGCCGCAGTAGCGAGGGTCAGCGCGGTTGCTGACCCTGGCGAGCGCGTCCTCGGCGCTGCTGAATGGCCCGAGCCATTGGTCGTTGTCGCCACTGGCCCCCCACCCTGGACGCCTCGGCCATGGTTGCAGAATGGGCAGCCCGCCCGGTGGACTCTGGCCCGGTCACGGTGCCAGTTGTCATACGCCCAGAACTCGCCGCTGGCGCTCATCGCGACCTCCACTTCCTAGTGGGCCGGCTCCACGACACCGGGCTGGCTCCGGTGCTCACGCCCGACCGCTTGGCCCGGGTATGAATGCGGAAGATTGGGATTGTCAGTGCTGTCGTCGCCGCCGCTGCGGGTCGGGGCGCCGTGGGCGAGGGCCTGCCGGGCTTTTCATCGATTTGGAGACGGCTTATCGGACGAAGTCCACCACGGCGGCGTTGAGATCAACATTCGTGGTACGTCTGCCGGCTCCCATCCACGCTGATGCGTTCACGTGGCTGCCCGACCGCTCGTTCGCCCACCAGGGGCGGTGACGACGGGCGGAAGCGGGTAGCGGGCCGCCGATGATTCGTTCGATTTCCCCGAACGAAAGGTGAATCACCGGGTCGGTACGTTCGGCGAGGTACCTCTTGAGTGGGTCGTACCGCGAGGTCCCCCCGGACATCCGCCCCTCGTCGGACGTACCGCGGTCGTAGCCTCCCGCTGGCGGACCGGGAGCCCAGTTCGCACCGGCCTGCGTGGGGCGGTACCGGCCCTGGAGCCAGTTGATGAACCGCTCGGGATGCTGGACGTATGTGTTGATGGTGTTGCGGGTCTTGCCCGCAGCGCGCAGCTCCTCCTCGTAGCGGTTGAGCTCGCTCTTCAGTTCTCGCGCGCTCCACCGGGGCTCGTTAGTCATATGTCCATATAATCATTCAAGGTAGTACCTGTCAAGAGCAGGGCGTCAGTGGAACCACTGTGGGTTCACCGGATACCTCCGCTGATGGCAGGCAACGCTGATGCCGCCGCGGAACGCTGACCGGGTGATAACCGCCGGGTTATCACCCGTTCGCCCGCGAGTTCAGCCTGACTGAAGGTGCCGCGCGGGGAACTCGCGGTCATCTGGGACCTGGCGGCCGCGATCAACGTGTGTTCGTGGCAGGCATCATGGCGCCCGGCGCGCTGAAGATCCTTGACGAGGGATCGATGACCAGCATGCGCCACTACGACACCTTGCTGCGGATGGCGAGGCCAAGGGCGCGAAGGTCGTTATCGCGGGCGACCCGTTCCAGCTCGGCGCGGTCAGCGGCGCGGGCGGCATGATGATGCTCGCGCGCCAGCTCGGCGTGCCTCGTACCGGCAGGTGGGGCAGTTGAAGACAGGATGGTGCAATGGCAGGCGCGAATCGAGGTGACCTCCGTCAGGTGTTCAACGAGGTGCCTGAACTCTACGACCGAGTGCGACCAACGTACCCTGACGGGCTGTTCGCCGATCTCGTCGCCATCACCGGCATGGATGAACGGTCGCCGGTGCTGGAGGTGGGCTGCGGTACCGGCCAGGCGACACGCTCGCTGGCAGCGCTCGGGTGCTCGGTGACCGCTATCGAGCCCGGCGCAGGTATGGCGGCGCTAGCTCGCCAACGGCTCGCCGCCTTCGGCGACGTCGAGGTCGAGAATTCGACATTCGAGGAATGGAACGACCGCGGCCGGCGCTTCGATGTCCTCGTGGCCGCATCGGCGTGGCACTGGGTCGACCCGTCCATTGGCTGGCGCCGGGCGCATGACGTGCTCCATCCCGGGGGATGGATGGCGCTGCTCGGCAACGTTGTTGTCCGCCGGCCGGGTGAGCCGGAGGTGTACGCCGAGACCACCGATCTGCACGAGCGGTTTTCCCCTGGCAACCCCGGCTGGGGTCATCCGCCGCTGGAGGACGATGTGCGGATGACGGACGAGGGCTGGGGATTGGTGAAAGACCCCGGCAGCTTGTTCGGCCCGGCGATCGTGCGGTGGTACCCGGCTGTTCAGTGGTTCGACGGGGACGGCTTCGCGGATCTCCTCCGCTCGACGTCGCTGTACCGCAGGCTCGACAACGACGTCCGTGAGCCCCTGCTTGACGCGATCGCCGAGCGCATCCGCACGCGGATGGGCGACCGGGCATCACGCCGCTACCTGAGCGTTCTCCGTGTCGGACAGCGCGCCGAGTGATCACAGGAAAGCGGGAGGCCCGAGTCGCAGGCATCTTGTACCGGCCCGAGCGCTCCCGCCGAGGCGTTATCCAGTGTGTCCTCGCGCCGGATCGCGAGTGCCCAGAATGACGGCCCAGCGCCGGTCGATCGGGCACGCATGCCCGGCAGGGAGCGCGAGCATCCGGCTGCAGCCTTCGCCGGGTGCTCACCTTCGGTAACGGCCATCGTCCGCATCGGCCTGGCGATCAGCGTGCTGTTCGCCCTGGCGCTCGCGATCGCCGCCGCCGTCACCATCGCGGGCCTGCACTTCCTGCACTCCCGCCAGTTCAAGCCCGAGCCGCAGCTGTCGGCCGCGACCGTGTATGACCTGCTGAAGATCGGGTTCGCGGTCGCGGCCGGGATCGGCGGCGTCATCACCTACCGCCGCCAGCGGATCGCCGAGCTCGCCGTGCCCTGTCGTCGCAGCTACGCGTATCTACGACGGGCGCCGCTGGCGCTTCGCCAACCGGTGGTCGGCGCCCGTCGGCTCAGCTAACCTCCGGGCATGCTTGGACACGTGTTCGAAGAGCCCCAGGTTCCCCGGATGACGCCGCTGGGCGTGACCGAACCGAGGGTGAACTGGTTCCTCAGGTCCACGCGCCCAGCGGCTGTTGAGGGTCGGCGGGTCGTGAACGACATGTACTCCCGGTTCCCGGACCACGACGGCGGCCTGCGGCGCCGCCTCCGCAGCCGCACCGATTCGGACCTGCGGGCCGCGCTCGACGAGCTGCTCGTCCACGACCTGCTGAGGCGCCGCTACCGGGTGGAGTACGAGGGAGGGGCGGCACCTCGCACACGACCGGACTTCATGCTCTTCGACGAGGAGGAGCACGCGGCGACGGTCGAGGTGCTCTCCTTGATGCTGCGCGGCGAATGGGTGGCCGAGCGGATGCGCGACGGCCGGATCCAGGACACGTTGAACCACCGGCTGCGGCCGACTACCCACTTCATCGACTTCGAGGTCCGGCAGTGGGATGACGACTCCGACCTAGAGCACCTGATCGGCTGGGTGTCGAGCACGCTGGACGACCTGGGCGCGGACCTGGGGGCGCTTCCGACCGGCTACCAGGGCGTGCCGGAGAAGCTGTACGAGCACGGGTCGGGCAGACTGGACTTCCACTTCTGGCCGGCGCCCGCCGGCTACACCCCGAAGGCCGGTGACCGCATCTCGGTCGGCGGCCCGGCCATCGGCGGCTTTGTCAACTCGGCGCACCGCCTCCGCCGGCGCCTAAGGTCGAAGGCTGCGAAGTACGACCTGCGGGGCAAGCCCTTCGCGATCGTCGTCGGAGTCGGAGACCCGATGTGCGACCTGGACGACGTCCTTGACGCGTTGACCGGCAACCCGGCGGTCGTCGTGGCCACGGGCGAGAGCACGCGCGAGGAAAACGGCGTGTACGGCCCTCAGAGGCACGGCGGGCGCGGCGTGCGGCGGCCGGCGCTGTCCGCCGTCTTCGCCGTCCAGGAATGGTTTCCGGCCGGCCCCTATCGGCCGAGGATCACCCGGTTCGACAACCCTTTCGCCGCCGCCACGTTCCCGGCCGACGCGCTGCCGTTCGACGGGCACTGGGGGGAGGTCGGCAGAAGCCCGACAGGCGTGCGGGCGGACTGGCTGGTCCCGCCGGTCGCACCGATCCCGGCACCGGGCGCCTAATTCGCTGCGCGCCTGCTAGAACAACCTCCGGGCGGGCCGCTTAAGCGGGCGCACGGTGCCGTCGTCCTGGCCGGCACTGGTCTGCAGTTCCGCTGCCGGCAGCGGGTTGTTCCTGTCGAACTCCCGAAGGGTGATGGCCTGCCACGCCGCGCTCTACAGCACGCACTACCGCTCCCTCGTCCGGCTGGCCGCGCTGCTGCTGCGCGACGTCGCGACCGCGGAAGAGGTCGTGCAGGACTCATTCGTCGCCATGCACGACGGCTGGCGCCGGGTCAGGGACCCCGAGAAGGCCCTGTCCTACTTACGGGGGCAGACCAAGTAAGCCCGAAAGGGGCAATGGGCCGATGGGGGCATCGTCGGGGTTGTGACGGGTTGCGCTGGTTTGGTTGCGGTTTGGTGAACTGCGGGGTGGGGTGGCCTGGCTGCCCGTTACGGTGTGGCGCGTCCTGGGACCGGCTGGCTGGGAGGGGTTGCGGGTGACGTCGATCGAGCGGACGGCGTATCCGCAGTTCCGGCGGCTGACCTCGGCGCGGGTGCTGCATGTGTTCTTCACCCCGACGGCGGAGGAGATCGCCTGGGCGCGGGAGAGGACCGCGGGCCGGAGATTCCGGAGGCGGTGACCGGGCACGTGCGGCGCTGCCTGGGACTGGATCCGGAGGCGGTGCCCGATCACGGGGCGGCGCGGACGGCCAAGTGGCACCGTAGCCAGGTGCGGGCGCGTCAGGGTGTGCGGTATGACCAGCGGCGGGCCCGGGCGTTGGCGGCCGCGGAGATCCGGGCCGCGGCGCTGGTGAAGAACCATCCGCCGGATCTGATCAACGTGGCGCTGGAGCGGCTGGTGGAGGCCTCGCTGGAGTTGCCGGCGTTTTCCACGCTGGATGAGCTGGCCACCACGATCCGGGCCGAGGTCAACGCCGGGATCTTCACGCAGATCGTGGAGCGGATGGGACCACGGGCGGCGCAGCGGCTGCAGGGGCTGCTGACGGTGGCGGCGCCGGGTGGCATGTCGATGTTCCAGCGGCTGAAAAAGCCGGCCCAGCGGGCGACCTGGTCGCGGTTCAAGGCCCAGGCGGAGTACCTGGCCGAGGTGGATGCGCTGGGCGATACCGGCGCGTGGCTGGCGGGGGTCGCCCCGGCCAAGGTCACCGACTTCGCCGGGGAGGCGGCCGCCCAGGATATCGACACGCTGTCCCGGTATGACCCGGTCAAGCGGCTGGCGCTGGTGGCCTGCCTGGTGCACACCAGCACCTTGGAGGGGTCACCTTGGACTGCTGCTCGAGCAGGCCCTGGATGAGGTACACCGCCTCCCACGCCCCGACCGGGATGAACTTGGAGAACAGGAGTCCGGTGGCGGGTGGGCGGTTGGTGGTGCGGTAGCGACCGTCGAGGTTGATGGTGGGGTGCCCAAGCGGGGTGAGCCGGGCGACGTCGGCCGGGTCGATCGGATAGCCCTTCGCGGCGAGGTGGTCGAGGGCGGCCTGGATGTATACGGTCTGCCACAGCACAATGACGTTGATCATGATGCCGAGGCTGTCGAGCTGGTTTTCCCTGCCCGACCTGGTAGTGCCGCCGCAGCTGGCCGCGCTGGCCGTGGAAGACGGCGCGGGCCAGGGAGTTGCGCCGCTCACCAGGGCTGAGAAGGTGGTGAATGGTCCGCCGGTAGGCCGGGTCGTGGGCGTATTCGAGCACGTGCAGGGTCTTGATCACCCGGCCGAGCTCGGCCAGGGCACGGGCGAGGCTGGAGGGGGTGGGGCCGCGCTGCAACGTGCGCAAGATCGCCGAGGGGATGACGGTACCGGCCCGCAGCGAGGCGGTAAGCCGGCAGATCTCGTCCTGTCCCCAGAACGGGCCGCGCACCCGGCTGGCCGCCTCCGCTAGCCGATATCTGTCGAGCTTGCCACGCTCGCTGCCGGGCATGTACAAACGGCATGGAGGCGGCGTCGTCGCGGGGCCTGACGAGGAATCAACCGTGAACTGGGATCTGATCATCGACCCCGTGCTCAAAGAAGGTGCGGGAAAGGTGTTCGATTACGTCATAAATCGCCTGACGACGCGCGACCAGACGACGATCGACCTTTCCGGCGACGAACCCATATCGACCATCCTGGAGGCGTCGGTCACTGCGAAGGAGGCCCTGGATTCTGACCCGGTCCTGCTGCGTCTGCAGCGCGTGGACCCGTCGGCGACCATCGACCTCTTCATGATTCCGACCGAGAAGATCACGGTTCGCCTTCCGCGGGGAACCTACGTCGCCACCGCGCTGCTGTTGCGGGAGCCGCCGACCTTCGTGCCGACCGACAAGCCGGTACTCATCGGGTTGGGCCGGGAGAGGGTGCCCGTCGCGTCCTCGAAGACCCAGCGGCTGAGAATCTCCATCGAGGCGCCCTCCCCGAAAGTTCTTGCTGAGCTCGGTTCGCTCGCCGACAAGTTCACCGTCTCGCGGCCGTCGTCTCTGGCCAGCCTGGGAACGCGGCAGACCGTACAGCGGTTGCTGGAGGACTCGACCGGACCACCTCCGGCTCCCACCGGACAGGTGCGGCTATCCGACCCGGAGCCGCAACGTGTGGTGCGGGCATCCGGCCCGGAGCCGCGACGTCTGGTGCGGCTATCCGGCTCAACGCCGCTCGACGAGTTGCGCATCCGGACCAGTGCCCTGAACGACCCAACCTCCCCATTGCGGGAAGGGGCGGCACGCAGAATTGAACGCCAGTCGATGGGCTGCGGCGCGCGGTCTCGGACGGAGCGTAGGTGCGGAAAGCGCGTCCTGGAGCACGGACTGTGTGAGAACCACCTTCGCCGTGCTCAACTCGGCCGGCTGGTCATCTGGGACAGCACCGGCAAGCCGGTCCAGCTGCCGTCCTGACCCGCAGCGGGAGGCGGCATTCGATGCGCAGCCGGGGCCGCGACTTGGGGTGCCGGTAACAATCGAGCCGTGAGCACCGCTACGGCGTCCAGTTTCCTGAACGCGGGCACGCGGGCGGGGTACGGGGGCAGACCAAGTAAGCCCGAAAGGGGCAACGGCTGAACGAGGTTGTTTGGCCGGGGGTGGATGGCGTGGTCAGCGCCGGTGCCGTGTCATGACGAGTGCCGCACAAGGCTCCAGACTCCTTACGATGACTTGATCGGATCTGGCGAGTACTGCCTCACCTGGCAAAAGATGACTGCCTGATAGGTCAGCCCGCGCGGCGGTGCCGTCGCGACGACCTACCGGGGATCGCGCTCCCCCGAGCGGCCCCGGCTCGTTAGACACTGTGGCCCGTAGGCCGCCAGCCGCCGCGGCCCCCATCAGGAGGCGCCCGGAATGCCCGACGCGAATTACTACAACGAGCTGGCCGACCAGGACCTGGACGGCGCGATGCGTGAGGAAGCCGCCGGCGAGGCACGCCGCCTGGCCGCGGCGCGCGTGCACGCCGCGCAGGCGAACGCCGCCGCAATCGAGCGCCTGGCCGCGGCGATCGAGCGCCTAGCCGACGTCGTCACCTGAGTCCAGTGCTAGAATACATGTCAGCGGCCTGTCTCTCGTCGATTGAGTGCGGTAACCCAATCCTTTCGAAAGGCAGGCCGCCTTTCAGTTATTTAATTGACTTGTTGTCAAAACTGGCGCCGCTGAATAACCCTCCGGATACCGGGCGATAACCGGGCAGAACCGGGCCCGGTTCCGGCAGTCACTCTCACCACGCCCTTATGACCCGGTTTGACCGGCCCGTTTTGCAGGAACGCCACAACGGCACAGCCCGCCCGGGACGCGCTCCCCGGATCGCCTCGCCGCTGCTGCCGATCTTACGACCCGGCCGCCGCGCCAGCCCGGACGGCCGCGCCCGGGCCAGTCGCCGGCGGCCGGGTGTCGGGATCACCGCCGGGAGAGGAGCGTCCTGCAGGGCAACAGCCGGTAACCGGGCCACGTCGCCCGCCGCTGAGGCCCTACCGTCGCCGTGTGGGATCGAAGCCCCCGAAGCGGCGGCGGCCGGAATGGCTGCCGGCACTGCATGACCCTGCGCCGCCCCGGCTGTGGCGGATCGGCTATGCACTAGCCGTCAGCTTCACGGTTGCAGCGGCCGGGCTAGCCGCACTCTGGCAGGCCGCACAAAACCGCTCGCCCCGGCAGGGACACCGCCAGGCAGCAATTTAGCCGGCCACGGCAGGCGCCTGAATGCAGGACAGCGGCCGGCTGACCTGCGCGCGGTTCGCTCGCGTGTTCTAATCGGTTAGGTGAGCGCCAGCGACGACCGCTATTGGCCTGTCCACGCGGGGATCGTCGGCCCGCCGCGCCATACTCCCAGATAGCGAACCAGGAGGAGTCATGACGGGCTCACGCGGCGATTCTGCGGGCATCCTCGGCATCGGCGTCGCAGCCGCCGCCGCTTACCTCTGGTTCCGGTATCCAGTCTTGCTGGTAGCCGGCGGACTCCTGGCGCTAGGCGGGGCAGTCTCGCTGGCCGCTGACCTCCGCCGCGGCCGGGGCTGGCATGAGCAGGACGTCATGCTGCGGAAACTGTGGACTGCGGCAAGGCGCATCCCGTCCGGCTACGTGCTCACCGATCCGGCAAACGGCGAGCTGCTCACCGTCGAGCGCGAGCGCGGCTGGCTGACCCTGGCTGTCACCGACCCGCCGCAACCCGGCGCCGAGGCGGCAGTCAGCAGGTACCCGCTCGGCAAGTGGGCCGCCCCGGAACAGCTGCCCCTGTTCCGGCACATCGCCGGGCTGGACGACATCCCGCCAGCGCGGTGGAGGTGGCGCCAGCAGGCCGCGGTCCTGGACTTCAACACACGGACCGGCGCCGCAGAGGTGACGACAGCGGAACTGGCCGCGCTGCTCGATCAGGTGAACCGGGCCTGGGCCGTAGATCTCCCCCATGCCCGGTCTACGGGAAACTACTGATTTGTACCTAATTATACTATATATCTATTATTAGCTGGATAGTATAGTTATAATACTATAAGCCCTTCCGTTCCTGGTCTCGCAAGCCATTCTTCTGCCATATGATGCATGTATTAGAAGCATAAAAAAGGTTGACTGGGGTACGTCAGTCGCGCACACTGAGGACGTACCGAGATGCAGTCGGGACGGAACCGCCCCAGCTACGGCGTACGGGGGGTGCCGTACCGCGGCCCCCTAAAGGGGGGCCGATAGAAGGGGGTGCCCGCGATGTCCGTCAGAACCGAATCGCCTCAGCGACCTAAGCAGGCCAAGTTAGAGCGAATAACCGTCAACCTCACGCCACGCGCGTTCCAGGCACTTCTCAAGGCGGTCAAGCTCACTGGTAACAGCAAGACGGACACCGTTAACCGGGCTGTCCAGCTCTACTCCTACCTCGAAGAGATAACTCAGCGTGGCGGTGCACTATATGTGCGGCGGTCTGCTGACCAGGATGAGCTGGAGCAGTTGCGCTTCTTCTAGGCGCGGCACCCCGGTCACGCCGCAGCCTACGCACGGGTTCTGCGCGATGTACGCTTGGCCGGCTTCCCGTTGGCCTGCCCGTTGGCCTGCCCGTTGGCCGAGCTATCGTGTGCCGACTTCCTGCCGACGACGTCGGTGACCGGGGTGAGTGTCGCCCGCTCGGTCGGAGTACCGGCCCGGCGGAAGGCCAGGATGATACATGTCACGAAAACGGCGAAGAAGATCACTAACATGGAAGCGCCTAGGATCGGCGCGGGCTCGTGCATTAGCCACTCAGCCGCTCCGATGACGGCCGCGGGGACACAGGCCGTGGCGGCCAGCAGGAGCATGGTGACGCCAACCGAGGTCGGCGAGCGCAGCTGGCTTTTTGTATCGACAATCATCTCTGCTTTGAGTGGCCCGGCCGAACCCTTAAATCGAATACTTGTTCTCTCATAATGCAGATCTAGGTCAGCACGCGAAGTGGGTAACTCGTCTTCCCAATGGTGGTCCAAAACTACCTGCCTTCAGTTTCCGCCCCTTTAAGGCCATTCGGGCTTTCGTCTGGCCTTAGCCCCCCGGCGCGGTTCAGGCAGGGAGATTTACCCCTTACGTCTCCTGGGCCACCGCCAGCGTGGTATGGACTTTACTCTCCGGCGCGTGATTCATGCACCCATCGTCCGCAAGATCTCCATATAACGGATTGCACGGCCGGGTGTCAAGAGTGATCGATGTGGAACTTATATACCATATTGGTATATAAAGGTTAGTTCCTTCCCCTGCGCTAGAGGCCAGCCCTTGGCGATAACGGGGGGAGCCTGCCCCCCGGACGCTGGGCGCCGGGGGGGAAAGGTCGAGGTCGGGCGACGACCAACTGGCACCCTCGCCCGGGGCCGAGACCATCACGAAATGTGGGTCAGATCCTCTTTAATGACCCCGAGGGCCGGGTATGCGGGGGGGGTGCCTCAGCCGAGATGCAGGCATGGCAACTGCTCTGATCAGCCGATGCCGAGCGCATCGAGATACGCGGCCAGGGCGGCGTCCACGATGTACTGCGGCGACTCCCCCGTCTGCTCGACGGCAGCCGTCAGCCGCCTGTCCGTCGCTGCCAGTATCCGGATGGTCAGCGCCACCCGCTCCGGCCCGCGAGGCCGCCCGACCCGGCGCGATGCCTTGCTAGCCTTCCTGCCAGCCTTTCCGCCAGCTTTTCCGCCAGCACTGTGGCCTGCTGTCTGGACAGCCTTAGTGCCATCGGGAATGCTTCTATTTCCGCTTGCAGGAATGCTGGCAGAGTAGATTGCCGGGGTGCTTGCAGGTTCGCTGGCGTCATCAGGGGCGCCCACGGGAGCGGTGCCGACCCGGGCGAACGCATCGCGGGCCTGGCTGGCGCGCTGCCGGGCCATCACTCGCCGCCCTCGGCGCCGAGTTCCTTGACGACTGCCTCGTACTCGGCGAGGTCTGGGGGGACGGTGCCGTACGCCAGGGGATAGGACTCCAGGAGGTGGATCTCCGCGGCCATCACCGGCAGATTGTGTTCTGTCAGGTAGCGCCGTGCCTCGACGCTGCTGCGCGTCCCGCGGCGGACCTTGACGAACAGCACCTGGGCGAATGTCGGCGATACGGCGTCGACTTCGGCGGCCAGGCCGAACGTGTCCGGCAGCTGCTCGAGCTCGACGGGGGAGGGGGCGACGGTCACGACCAGGTCGTCGGTGACCATGAGTGCCTGCCGCAGGATCGCCGGCCGCTGCGGCCCGGTGTCGATCACCGTGTGGTCGTAGTCACCCTGTACCGCCTGGACACGGCGGGCGAGATCGGGGACTTCCCAGCTGGCAACCGTGATCGCGGCGGGCCAGTCCGCGGCCAGCGTGGACCATTTCAGGCAGGTCCGGTTGGTGGCGTCGGCGTCGACCAGGAGCACCCGGCCGCCTTCCGCGGCCAGGCCGAGCGCCGTGTAGACGCTGCTCGTGCTCTTGCCCACGCCGCCCTTGAGATTCCCGAACGTGACTCGCATATG
>WNGE01005203.1_pt1 | contig 14771 bp, 16 predicted proteins | sample 5400651 | NCBI WGS metagenome assembly WNGE01 (sample SAMN13153370, study PRJNA577476) | soil metagenome | isolation source: 60 cm soil or saprolite under grassland replicate 2 | place: USA:California | collected 2016-06-15 | reverse complement strand
GGTCACGCTGCTTGCGCCACTCACCGATCAGCGACGTGTACAGGCCCTCGCGGCGCAGCAGCGCGCCCTTGCCGGCCTTGTCCAGCCGCTCGTACTCAGCCAGCACGCGCAGCTTGTAGGCGGCCGCGTACTGGCGCGGTGGCCGCGGCCGAGCCGGTACCTCAGGGTCGGGCAGGAGCTCCACAGCGTCAGTCCGCGCTCGGACCTGCACGGCGGTCATCGTCATGTCTGGTCGGTTCCTCTCTCGCCCTCTGCTCATCTATTTCAGCTAGGCAAGCGTCTCACGAGAGGTTGACACAGAGGGCTGCCGGGCGGGCGGATCCTGAGCAGCCCATCAGGCGCTGCTATGGCTGTGGCGGACGTCGTGTCGTATGACGGCTGGTATGCCTGGCGCAGCGAGAGCCGTGGCGGCGTTACCCTCGCCAAGCTCCGTGACCAGTACCTGGCGGCGGAGGAGGCTACGACGGTTCCCGCCGTACCAGAGATCTGAGAGAGCCGCATCGGGACGGTTTGCAGACGCCGAGCAGTTGACGACCTCTGACCGAATCAAGACGGCAGCGCCGGGGCGGGCTCCAAGCACTGTGCCAACCTGCGGAGCACAGCCGACAAGCGTCGAAGGCGGTATGGCAGCGCAGGCTCCCTGCCTTCTTGTGCGCGCTTCGGCTATCTGTTGAGATCAGCGGTGAAGCTGGCCGCATCGGCAAGCGAGAGGAGGCGGCATGGTGGCAATGCGAAGCCCGCAGGAGGTCTTCGATCACCACGCCCAGGCCCTGGGGGCCGAGGATCTCGACGAGATCGTCGCCGACTATAGCGAGGACGCCATTTTCATCACCCCGGCAGGCGTGCTGCGCGGCAAAGATGGCATTCGCCAGGCGTTCACCCAGCTGCTCAGGGAGTTGCCGCAGGCGACGTGGGATCTCAAGACCACCATCTACGAGGACGACGTCATGCTGCTGGAGTGGGGCGCCGAGGGAGGCGACCACCGCGTCGAGGACGGCATCGACACCTTCGTCTTCCGCGACGGGCTGATCCGGGTCCAGACCGTCCGGTACACCTTGCAGCCAGCCCGCTGAGGTGCCGCTGGAGGGGGACCGCCATGCGACAGGACATCGAGTTCGATGCGGAGGGCGTGACGCTGCGGGGCTGGCTGTACCTGCCCGACGGGGCCGCCGGTCCGGTTCCCAGCATCGTCATGGCCCACGGCTTTTCGGCCGTCAAAGAAATGTACCTGGATGCCTTCGCGGAGGCGTTCGCTGCCAGTGGGCTTGGGGCACTGGTCTTCGACAACCGCAACTTCGGTGCCAGCGACGGCCAGCCGCGCCAGGAGATCGATCCCTGGGCCCAGGTGCGCGACTATCGCCACGCGATCACCTGGGCGCAGACCCGCCCGGAGGTGGACGCAGGTCGCATCGGGGTGTGGGGGTCCAGCTACAGCGGTGGCCATGTGCTCGTGCTCGGCGCGATCGACAAGCGCATCAAGTGCGTGGTCGCGCAGGTGCCGCTGGTCAGCGGCTTCCGCAACATCCAACGGCTGATGCGCCAGGATTTCCTGGCGCCCAACCGCGCGCTGTTCGAGCAGGACCGCGCCGCCCGCTATCGCGGGGAGCCGCCGGCGATGGTCCCAGTGGTCGACCCCGACCCCCTGGCCACCTCGGCGCTGCCCACGCCCGATTCCTGGCAGTGGTTCAGCGAGACCGGCAAGACGCGCGCGCCGGCGTGGCGGAACGAGGTCACGCTGCGGACCGTGGAGATGCTCATGGAGTACGAGCCGGCCGCCTACCTTGAGCGCATCAGCCCCACGCCGCTGCTCATGGTAGTCGCTGCTGGTGACCACCTGACCCCAACCGACCTGGCGCTGGAGGCCTACCAGCGGGCACGCGAGCCGAAACGGCTGGTGCTGCTTCCAGGTGCGCACTTCGACGCCTACGTCGACGACTTCGATACGGCCAGCTCGGCAGCCCGCGACTGGTTCCTCGAGCACTTGGGGTCGTCGGGGTAGGGGACTCCCATCGCTATGCTGGTGCGACGGAAATGGCCTGCCACACGTGCAAGCCTGGCGAGCCTGTAGGGCGCGGAACCCGGATTCGCGCCGTGGGCAGGCGTTCCGTACCATCCGTCGATGCTCTTCGTGCTCTCGTTGACCGTCCGCCTGCTTGTCTTCCCGAACGCTGACGACGCGGCACCAAGGACCTGGAGATCCTGGTCCTGCGGCATCAGCTTCGGGTGCTGCGCCGCAGGACCGGCCGTCCCAGCTTCACCGCCTGCGACCGCGTCCTGCTCGCCGCCGCCAGCCGGATGCTCCCCAGACAGCGGTGGACATCGTTTCTCGTCACGCCGCCGATGCTGCTGCACGCCGATTCGGGCGCCGAAGGCGAACGCCTATCCCGAGCGGTGGGTCCAGACCGTGCGGGCAGAGTGTCTGGACTGGACGCTGGTGCTCGGGCGGCGCCATCTGCTGCGGCTGCTGCGCGGCCACGTCCGCCACCACAACCAGCACCGGCAACCAGCACCGGCCGCACCGCGGCCTGGCGTTGCCGTTCCCGAGGCGCGGAAACGGCGTTCACCGCAGGTCAATCCTCGCACAGGTTGGATCAGCGTCCCGACTCGTAGTCGAAGATTACTTGGACGAACAGGAGTTCGGTGCGGTGCACGACCTTGGCGAGCTGTCCGGCGAGGTGCGCGGTGGCGGCAGCTCCGCTTGGGCACCGATCCCCCACCGTGCACTCCACAGCCGTGACGCCGCCGATGAGGTTCATCCGGCTCTGATCGTCTGACTGGAGTACAGTCACCGACTGCCGCTGTTGGAGGGAACGTCATGAGGAAGATCACTGCTGACCTGTTCATCTCGCTGGACGGGGTTGTGGAGGCACCCGACCAGTGGCACTTCCCGTACTTCAATGACGAGATGGGCGCCGCCGTCGACGCGACCCTCGGCGCGGCCGACACCGTCCTGTTCGGCCGCAAGACCTACGACAGCTTCGCCGGGGCGTGGCCGGAGCGTGAGGTGGCCGGCGAGGCCGACGCTGGCCTGGCCAAGGCGCTTGGCGACGCACGCAAGATCGTCGTGTCGACCCAGAAGCTCGAGTTCACCTGGCGGAACTCCGAGCAGCTGGAGGGCGACCTGGTTAACGCCGTCACCGCCTTGAAGAACCAGCCAGGCGGCAAGATCGCGCTGAGCGGCTCGGTCTCGGTCGTCCGCCAGCTGCTGGCCGCCGGCCTGGTGGACGAGTTGCATCTGTTGGTGCACCCGATCGCCGTCCGCAAGGGCATGCGGTTGTTCGACGAGGGCGACACCCCGATCCCGCTGCGGCTGATCTCGTCGGAGACCTTCCAGACCGGCGTGCTAAACCTGGTCTACGGGCCGGCCGAGTCGACCCGCGACGCCACCTACGACGACGCCAAGGTCCACCTGCCCCAACCCGGGCAGTAGCAACGTCGGCACCCCGCTCAGCTCCCAAGCGCCAGCAATGAGGCGGACCAACCCACCATAGCAGTGGTAGCGGCCGCCGTTGCCGTTGGCGGACATGCCCATGTAGGCCTTGCCGCAGCGGCCGCAACACAGAAGGCCGGAAGGAGAAAGTCCCTGGCGTTGCCGTGCCGGTGGGCATGCTCGCCTCGCTCTCGCGGAGATTGCCTGCGCTTTCGCGACCACGAAGTCGTCGACGAGCGGTTCGTGCACGCCGTAAGAACCTGATGGCATCGAACCCGAACCCTGCGTCCATCGCCGAGCGCCCAAAAGGTTGTAGGTCTGCTCCCCCAAGCGCTGATGGACGACGCCGCAGCTGCGATCATCGCGACCTGGCGATCTCGCCCCAGCAACGCCCCTTGACCAGCGGTGATGGAATCGGCGACAGGCGCGTGATGGATGGTTGATAGGGTGAGGCGCCGACGCGAAACAGACCAGAACCCAGAACAAGCAGCTGTGCGGCTCACCACGGAGATCGCCCTGCCTGCCAAGGCCCGGCGAGACCATTGATCCGCTCGCCGATCCGAACTTCCTATTACCCAGTCTTCTATTCCAAGGCTTAGCTCCTCATGGCGTCCCCCGGGGTATTGCCACCACCGGGCTGACCGCGACGACGACCTTGCCGTGCACCCGCCCAGCAGCCATGCTCTCCAGACCCTCCGCAACCGCGTCCAGGCCGATCGGCTGTCCATGCCGCACGACCTTGCCGAGATTGGTTGTGGCCAGTAGAGCGAGGGCCTCCGGCAGGTCCGCGTCGCATATGTGGCCATTGGATGTGACGAGATCGACCTCGTCGCGCACGGTCCGATACAGGTTGGCCGTCACTGGCTGGTCCTGCAGGCCCACCAGCAGCACCGTCCCGCCGCGGCGGGCGCTGGCCAGCGCCACCGCAAGGCCGCCAGGTTTCCCGGACGCCTCCACCACAATGTCCGGGCCACCGCCGGTGAGGGACCAGATCCGCGCGGCGACCGTGTCGACGTCGCCGGCCGCGTGGATGGTGTGGGTGGCCCCAAGCGCCGTGGCAGTGCACAGGCGCTCCTGGTCGATGTCGACGGCGACCAGCGGGGCCGCGCCGCGCGCGCGGGCGCCGGCGACCAGGAACGAGCCGATCCCGCCGACCCCGACGACCGCCAGCGCGTTGGCCTGCCGCAGCTGGCTGCGGCGCAGCGCATGCAACGCGATCGCCAGGGGCTGCGCCACCGCAGCCGCCTCATCATCACAGCCGTCCGGCACCCGATGGCACATGCGCGCCGGCACCCGCGCGAACTCTGCCAGGCCGCCGTCCGCCTGGAGGCCGTACACGAAGTAGTCGGCGCACAGGTTTGGCCGGCCGTCAGTACACCAACGGCACGTCCCGCACCAGTTCCCAGCGCCCGGCACGACCCGCTCGCCGACGCTGAACCGCTGCACACCCGGTCCAACCGCGACGATCTCGCCGACGAACTCGTGGCCGAGGATGACCGGGCCGACGTGCCCGCTGACGGGATGCCGCTGGTGGAGCGGCACCCTCGTGGGCCCGTGCAGGTACTCGCCGAGATCCGTGCCGCAGATGGAGGCGTACCGCACCCGGAGCAGCACTTGACCCGGCCCGGGCTGGCCTGGTCTGGGAGCGTCCTCTACACGGACGTCCCCTGGCCCGTGGAATATGGCCGCTCTCATGGCAGCCCCCTCATCGTGCCGCCGTCGACGCCGAGGATCGCGCCGGTGATGTAGCCGGCCTGCTCCGAGGCCAGAAAGACGAGGGCGGCGGCGACCTCCGCGGGCTGGCCCGGGCGCCCAAGCGCTTGTCCCCGCTCCTGAAGCACCCGGAGGATCGCCTGGTCCGGCGGCAGGCCATACTCTCTGGCGGCCTGCGCCTTGATCTGATCGATCATCGGCGTGTCGATCGGACCCGGTGCGACCGCGTTGACCCGGATGCCGTTCGGCCCCTCCTGCCTGGCCAGGGATCGGGTGACGTGTATCAGCCCGGCCTTGCCGGTCTCATAGGGCGGGTCGATGCCCTCAGGCTGCCGCGCCAGGTCGGAGGCGACCATCAGGACGCAGCCGCGGCCCTGCTCCCGCATGACGGGCAGCACCAGCTTCGCGGCCCACACCGGACCGAGACAGTGGACGCGGAACCCGGCCTCCCAGTCCTCCCAGGTGAGCTCGCCGAACGAGCGGAGAGTGAGCACCCCGATCGCGTTGACCAGCACGTCGACGCGGCCGCCGTGGGCCGCGAGCAGCGTGCCGATGCCGCCCTCCACCCCACAGGGAGTGGCAAGATCGGCGACCACTGACTCGACCTTGACCCCGAGGGGGCGTAGCTGGTCGACCACGGCGCAAGCGCACCTTCGTTGCGGTCGGCCAGCCCCAAGTCGGCACCCTCGCGCGCGAACGCCAGCGCGGTCGCGCGGCCGATCCCACCGGCGGCGCCGGTGACGAAGACGGTCTTGCGGTCCAGCCTTATGTCCATGGCACACCAGCCAACCGATTCGAGATGGTCACGACCTCCGCCGGATCCCGGGATGAGTCGTTGGTGACCGTCCAGGCCATGCCCGGGGGAACCACGACGTACAGACCCGCACTGCCTGCTTCCTGCCAGCCGCCGAACTCCAACCGGGCGCGACCACGGGCCACGTACAGGAACTGCTCGGCGCCGCCGGCTGTGCGGGGACCAAGGCTCGCACCAGGCTCGAGGACGGCAAGCTGGAATGGGCCCCACGCGCCCGTGAAGTGCCTGGCCAGTTCAACGCTGGCGACGCGGACACCGGCGGCGGGACTGGTCGCACGGTCGGCCAGCACCTCCGGCATCGCGATGCGGATCGGATCGCCCCGCCGGCCCCCGGGTCCGGGCAGCACCTCCACGACCAGGATGACCACGTTGGTATTGCCGAAGCCACCGATCCGGTGGGTGCTGCCCAGTGGCGTGATGACGAGGTCGCCGCCGTGGACCTCCAGCCGCTCCCCGTCCATTTCCATCTCACCGTGGCCGTCGAGCAGGTAGTAGATCTCCTCGGTTCGCGTGTGCTGATGGACGCCGCACGACGCGCCCTTGAGAAACTCAACGCGCTCTGCGATCTCCAGGCTGCTGACCATCTGGGGTCCGCTGAGGAGCCGCTTCAACTTCACCGTGCCCGTTCCGCCATCAGGTCGTAGTAGGTCGTGGGCCCGTCGGTGTTGCCGACGACTGGCCCGTTCGGGCGCTGGGTCCGCGTCGCTGCGAGGGCGGTCATGAGGCCTCCCCCGGGGTCCAAAGCTGCTCGTGGCCGAGCGCGCGGAGGGACGGACAGGTGGCGGATGCAAGTTGCCGCAGGGCTGCGTGCAGCACCTTCTCCGGGACGTGGACCAGCGGCAGGCCATTGGTGCAGCGGGGCCGCCCGAGCTGCTCGAGCACGACCATGACGTGGTGGCCGGGCTTGACGGGCAGGCGACCACGCTTGTTGTCTCCGGCGACGACCGCGAGGATCTGTTCCGGGGTGATCCCGTTTGGGAGCCGTGTCGGTGCACCGTTGCGGTCCAGCAGCGCGTAGTGCGCGGCTTCCGCAGTCTCGTCGAGCCAGCCAAGAAGCTGGCCGACCCGGGCGGCGACACACAAGCCGATCCCGATCGCGAAGCCGTGTCGAAGCTGCGCGAGCAGCTCCAGGGCATGGCCGACGGTGTGTCCCAACTCGAGCACCAGCCCGTCACGCTGTTCCCTCGGGTCGTTGCGCATCACTCTGGTCTTGCCTTCGATGTTCAGCTCACAGATCCGTGCGAGCTGCGCAGGTGTGTAGACGCCTTCGGGGTTGAGGAGCGTGAAGACCTCGCCGTAGTGCTCTGGGCAGATCCCGACCGTGTTCTTGATCCACTCGCAGAGCGCGGCTCGGAGCTCCCAGCGAGGCAGGGTCTCCATGTGGGCGAAGTCGGTCCACACCAGCTCGGGCTTCTTGTACAGCCCGACGAGGTTCTTGACGTCGTCCAGGTTGACGCCCTGCTTCCAGCTCAGGACCGCGTCGAAGGCATTCTCGAAGGTGGTTGGGATTTGGACCAGCGGCGGCGCGCCTCGGAACAGCACCCCGGAGAGAAACCCCGCGACGTTGGCGGTGCACCCACCGCCGAACGCGACCACCACCGAACGGCGGGTCATACCGGCGAGCTTCGCTTCGCGAGCCAGTTGCTGGACGGTTGCCATGTTCTTGGCCTGCTCGCCGCCGCGGAACTTCAGCACGGTGCAGGGCGCGACCTTGGTGATCTGCCGTTGGGTCTGCGCAATCATGGATGGCGGCAGTCCGGCGTCCGCAACGAGCACAAACAGGTCGGTGTCGAGCGGGCCGAGCACCTCGGGCAGTTCGCCTCCCGCGTTGTAGCGCAGGTAATAGGGGTAGTGGTCGTCGGTCCCAAACTGGATCCGCCGATCGAAGCCTGTGAATTCGCTTCCTCTGACCTTGCTTTCGGGGACGGTCACGGGTGTGTCGGGGACGATCACGGCTGTCATCACGCAACTCCTTCCCGGTTAACCCATAAGTGGTTGACGCGTCGTTGCTGCTCGGCGGCGTAGTGTCAGACGTCTGCGGTGCAGTCGAGGACGAAACCGTCGCTGGCGCCGCAGGCGGCGGGTGGCGGCCGACAGCCGCGCCTCGTCGGCTGGCATGGCGGTGCTGGCCGCGCGCACCAACAGCCCGCCGGCGAAGACAGCCCTGGCCAAGCCGGCCAGGGCGACCAGCCCGAGCGCCGTGAACGGAGCGGCATACCCGCCGGAGCGTTCCAGCAGCACCCCGATCAGGGGTGGCCCGAACGCGCTTGCGGGCGCGCTGATCGCCGACACCAGCCCTTGCCCGGTGCCGGGGCCGAGCGCGTGCGCATCCCCGATCCGGCCGGCGAGGTCGAACACCACCGCGTACGGCACGGTCACGCCGACCGCGATCAAGACCAGGCCCACCGCGGCCAGCACCGCGGTCAGGTGGCCACCCCTGACGGTCGCAAGGGCAACAAGCCCCATCCCGCCGCAGGCAAGGCCACTGCCGAACCGGAGCAACACCCGCTCGCTGACCGCTTGGCGGCCGAGCAGCGCCCCACCGAGGGGGCGCACGAGCATCCCGACCGCAAGGCTGATCGCGGCGACCCTCGCCGCGGCCGGGACAGGCATGCGGTAGGTGCCAGCCAAGACCAGCGGCAACCACGGTGCCATGCCCTGGCCAAGGCCGAGCGTGCCGAGGTGCACCACCCCGAGCGCCCACAGTGGCCGGGTGCCTGCCGCTCGGCGGACGTGCCGGACGCGGACCGGGCGCGGCCCGTCCGGTAGGAGCAGCAGCCGGCACGCGGCGGCGGCGACCAGCGCCAGCCCTGCCCAGGCGAGGAACGCGCCACGCCACCCCGTGACTCCGGCGAGCCGCCAGCCGGTGAGCCAGGGGGTGACGAACAGGCCGAGACCCGCGCCGAGCTGGGTCGCTCCACCGTACAGCCCCTGGCCGAGTGGGGCGTGCCGGCCTAGCCGGGCCGCCTGCGAGCCGGCCATGAGCGCCGCCCCGGTCGCGAAACCGACCAGCAACCGGCAGGTCACGACCCAGACGAGCGAGGCGTGCAGCGGCAGCAGGCACCCGGCCGCGCCGATCGCGGCGAGCGCGGCGACCAGGACGCGGCGCGGGCCGAACCGGTCCGCCAGCGCCCCACCAGGCAGGTACGCGAGGCCGATGGCCAGATACAACCCAGTGCCCAGCAAGCCGACCTGCCAGGCGGCCGCGTGCAGTTCCCGCTCCAACAGCGGGATGAGGGGACCGTAGTTGGTGAACGACGCAGCGACCGCGACGCCAGCCAGCGTCAGGGTTGCGAACTGCCGCGCCACCACCGCGGCGGCCGGGGTCCTGGCCGCCGCGGTGGCGGGGACGGGGCGTGCGGGGTGCATGGTCGGCTCCCCTCAGGCGGCCCGCTCGACCAGCAGGCCGGCCTCGGCGGCCGGCACGCGCGCGAGCACCGACCAGTCGCGGTCCGCCCAGCCGAGACTGGCGGCCTCGTTGAGCAACTCCAGGACGGTGCTGGCGATTGGCATTGACACCCCGGCACCTTTGGCGGCGGCCAGGACCAGCCCCAGGTCCTTTTGCCCCATGGGCACCGGGAAGCGGACCTCGTCGTGATCGTCACGAACGATCTTCTCGGCGTAGCCGCCGAGTCCTCGGACGAACGACCGCGAATCGGCGAGCATGCCGAGCAGGTGGACCGGATCGATCCCGCACGCCTGGGCGAATGCAGCGGCCTCCCCCATCACGGCCATGCCCGCCGCCAACAGGTAGTTGCAGGCCAGCTTGGTGTGGGCAGCGCGTTCGGGCCGCTCACCGTAGTCGGTCACGCGCCCCAGCACCTCGAGCAGCGGGCGTGCCCGCCGTTTCGCCTCCGATGGGCCGGCGACCATGATCGTCAGTTGGCGTGAGGCGGCGAACTCGGGCCGGCCAAGGACGGTCGCCGCCACGAACGCGTCAGCACGGCCCTGCCGCTGGTAGGCCACAGCCAGCTGCTGCAGCGTTTCGGGACCGACCGTGCAGGTCGACAGGTGGATCGCGGCGGGGCGAAGCCGCTTCAGGATGCCGTCTGCGCCGAGGGTGGCCCGCGCGAGTTCGGCGTCGTTTCGGACCATGGTGATCACGACGTCGGCGGCCCGGACCGCCTCGGCGAGGGTCGCCGCCCGGTGAGCACCGGCGGCGGTCAGCGGGTCGGTCTTGCCGTGGAGGACGTCGTACACCCAGACGGGGTAGCCGGCCCGGAGGAGGTTCTCGGCCATGGGCCGGCCCATGTTGCCGAGTCCGATGAACCCGACAGCGCTTTGGTCCATGCTCATCTGCTGCCCTTCCTTTCTTTCCGTCCAGCGAGTCGTTGCCGCAGCAGCGCGACACCTGTGAGGCCAGCGCCAGTTCCTTCTTTCGTCAGCCGTTGCGGGCAGCGTGCGTCGGCGCTCTGGAGCGGCACTTGAGCGGGACTTGAGCGGGGGGCACAATCACTCGGCGGAAGCAGCGCAGTACCGCAATGGAGGGGTCGGACGTGGAGTTCGCTGTGCTCGGCCCGCTCGAGGTGCACGACGGCGGTCGCCTGGTCGAACTACCGAGCCGGCAGGTGCGGCGACTGCTTGTGGCACTTGTGCTGGCAGCGAACCGGGTTGTGTCCACCGATCGTCTTTTCGAGGTCCTGTGGGGGGTTGCGCCACCCGAGAGCGCGGCCAACACCCTGCAGACCTACGTGCTGCACCTGCGCAACGCCCTGGAGCCTGGCCGAGGGCGGCGAGACCCGGGCCGCTATGTGCGGCGCAAGGAGCCGGGCTACCTGCTGGCTGTCGCCCCTGAGGAGATCGACGCGGCCCGCTTCCGGGAGCTTGTCGACCGCGGGCGAGAAGCGCTCGCCCAGGCACCGGAGCGGGCCGCTGCGCTCTTGCGGGATGCGCTGGAGCTCTGGCGTGGTGATCCGCTGGCTGACTTCAACTTTTGAACTGTTCGCCCAAGCGACCATCGTCGAGCTGTGCGAACTGCGGATGCAGGCGCTGGAGAGCCGGATCGACGCGGAGCTGGCGCTTGGGAGACATGCCGCGCTGATCGGAGAGCTCCGTGAGCTCGTGCGCGAGCAGCCAATGCGGGAGCGGATGTGGGAACAGCTCATGGTGTGCCTGTACCGGAGCGGTCGGCAGGCTGAGGCGCTCGCCACCTTCACCCATGTCCGGGAGCTTCTCGTCGATCAGCTCGGCGTCGAGCCAAGTCCCGTCCTCACCCGGCTTCACCGGGCGATGCTCAACCAGGATCCGGCGCTGGACTGGTCCCCCCCTGCGCAAATGGTGCGTGGGCCCGTGACCACAGCCGACCGAGTCTCAACCTCCGATGACGAAGCACATCGGGGCGGGTCAGCGGTCCGTGCTGGGGGGCCGATCGATGACGACTCGCTGCGGCAGGGGATGGAAGCCTTGCGGCGACGGGACTGGGCCCAAGCGTACGCCGGCCTCTCAACCGCAACGGCGAAGGCGCACACAGACCTGGACGCCGAGGCACTCGACGGCTTGGCCGAATCCGCCATGTGGCTGGGCGAATACGAGTTGTCGCTGGCAACCCGGCAGCGTGCCCACACGGCGTTCCTGAAGGAGGGAGACCTGCGCCGGGCCGCGATGACGGCGATCGCTCTCGCGCTGCACTATGCCGCTCGGCTCCGGTTCGCCGTAGCCGGCGGCTGGTACGGTCGCGCCGAACGGCTCCTGGCAGACGAACCGGAAGGCCCCGAGCACGGCTATCTGGCGTGGACTGCTTGCCTCATGTCGATCGGTGCTCGCCAGGACGGGCCCGCACTCGACGCCGCTCGACGGACGTTCAAGATCGGGCTGCACACGCAAGAGCCGACGTTGCAGGCACTCGGCCTCACCTTCCAGGGGTACCTCCTGGTCCGCAGGGGTGACCTGCATGAAGGTCTGCGCATGCTCGACGAAGGCATGGCGACCGCCGTCAGCGGGACGGTCGCCCCATTCCCCACGTCATTGATCTTCTGCAGAATGATCGACACCTGTCAGCTGCTAGGCGACTACCAGCGGGCCGCCGAGTGGCTGGAGGCGATCGACAACAGCCCGATCACGGCATGCATCACCAGTTATCCCAGCGACTGCGACACGCACCGCACACAGGTTCTGGTGGGACGTGGTGCCTGGTCTGAGGCCGAGCGGCTCGCCCGACGCGCCTGCGCCGGGATGGAGAAGTTCGACGTGAGCCATGCAGGCCTTGCCTTCTACGAGCTGGGTGAGCTGCGTCTGCGCGCTGGTGATCTGGATGCCGCGGCCGCCGCATTCGCCCGGGCGGCCGAGCTCGGCACCGTACCTCTGCCCGGCGCCGCGCTCCTTGATCGCTGCAACGGTCAGGTGGCGCGCGCTGCCGCGACGCTGGCGGCAGCGCTGGCCAACGAACCGTGGGATGCGCTGGCGCGAGCCCGGCTGCTTCCCACAGAGGTCCAGCTCGCCCTGGAGATCGGCGATCTGGGAAGGGCACGCGCCGCCGCCGCCGAGCTCGCCGAGCTGGCTGAGATCTACCCAAGCAAGGCGATGGCGGCCGCTGCCGCTACCGCAGCCGGCAGTCTCAGCCTCGCCGAGGGAGATGTCGGCGGCGCCGTTGCGGCTTTCCGCAACGCCCGCCATGCGTGGACTGACGCTGGGGCACCTTACGAGGCAGCCCGAACGCGGGTGATGCTCGCGCGCGCCCTAGCGGCCGGCGGGCGATTCGACGTCGCAGCCCCAGAGCTGTCCCAGGCGAAAGCCGCATTCGAACGACTCGGCGCGGCGCTGGACGTGGGGGCTGCCGACGCTCTACTGGCCCAGTTGGCCTCGGCAACACTGGAGACCAACGGAGTCACGTCGACGCCGCCCAAGCCCTGACCTCACGCCCGCCGGAGCGCTCCGCACCCAGCCTCGCATTGGCCGTTCCCGAGGCGCGAGAACGGCATCGCCGTACGTCAACCCTCGGGAGGTCAGGCATCGTGATGTGCTCGGCGGCCTCATCCATGAGTATCACGAGGTCGCAGCATCTGAATCAGGATTTCCGCGCTCCGCACGCTCGGGTCAGGTATCGACGAAGCTCTGGGGGACCAGCACGCGCAGCGCCTGAGGCAGCAGTACGATACGGACCGGTGTGGCGCCACGCACCTCCCCGTCGAGGTCCAGCGCCAACGGCGGATCGGTGTCCACCCACACCTCCCGGGTGGTCAGGTAGCCGCCGTCGGCAAGCGTCCGGCGCGGCCCCACCACGACCTGGCGGACAGTCTGGCCAGTGAGACGTAGGCGGCCGGCACCGCCAAGCCGGTAGACGACCAGCAGCCGATCGTCCACGCCGATGTCACGGGCGATGCGCCGCCCAGCGTGGTAGCCGCCGTTGGCGATGTTGAGCTGGTGGGTCCACACCACCCGCTCGGCGCCGTCCACCCGCAGGGTGGCCTTGAAGGCTCGGTGAGCGGGCAGCCGGCGCGCGGCGGTGAAGGGTGTACGCGCCGCGGCCAAGCACACGCTTGAGACGAGCCGGCACCGCCTGGGCGACCTCGACCGACAGCCCAATGCTTGCCATGTTGGCGAACAGGTCCTCGCCGGCCTTGGCCAGGTCGACGTCGGCGACCTTGCCGCCCGCCAGCACGGCGATCGCGCTGGCAAGGCCCATCGGCAGCCCCAGGCTGCGGGCAAAGTTGTTGGTGGTGCCAAGCGGCAGCACGCCAAGCGCGGTGTCACGGCCGGCCAGCCGGCCCGCGGCGGCGGTCAGGCTGCCGTCACCGCCGCCGAAGATCAGCAGGTCTGGCGCGGGCGTCAACGCCCGGGTCAGCACCTCATGCAGCTGGCCTGGGTCATGGATGGCGAAGGCGGCCTGGACCGGCAGGCCCGCGGCGGCCAGCCGCGGCGGCCCTTGCGGGAGCGGGTGTTGACCACCAGCACCGTCCGACCGCCGCCGCGGATGGTCGCCTCCAGTGCCGGTTTGGAACGCACCAGCCATCACATCCTTGTGTCTATACAACACCTGGGACGGCACTGGCCCTGGCCGCGGGCGCCGTGCGGCCAGCCGGGTCGGCGGACGGGGCCCAAGCCGGCGCCGGTCGCCCGAACAACAGTAGCCGCCGTCAATGGTGCGCTCAGCGCTCGGCGGGCTCCTCGTGGTGGACGAACAGCGCCTTGTGGAGCAGGAACCGCCCGGCAGGGCCACCGCTGGCAACGCCCGCCGGCGGTCGCTTGAGCGCCGCGCCGCCCAGCTCATAGCCGCTGGCCTGCAGCCGCACCGCGATGCCCGCCAGCTCCGCGCCGCTGGAAGGCTCAGCGACCGCCTGCCGGAACCGCGCCAGCCGCTCGGGATCGATGCCGTGGCAGCCGGCCCCGATACCCACCAACTCGGGCGTCAGGCGGGCGAAGAAGCCGGAGACCGCCAGGAACGCAGAGTCTCAGGCGGGAACCCGTTGAACGCGGTCATGCGGGCCTCCTGTCCCCACGACGCGGCCATACCCAGTCAGATCAGGTCGGAATCAAGGCGGGCCGGTGATGGCGTCCAAGCTCGTGCTGCCGGTGCCGACCTCCGCGGACCCGACGTCGACGTCGACGTGAGAACGGCGCACGTGGTCGGTCAGCGCTCGTCGACGACGACCGCGTCGCCGACGGAGATCCGGCCGTCGTTGAGGATGTCCGCGTTGAGCCCGCCCCGGTGGAGAAGCTCCTTGATGATCCCGGGCCGTGTCATCTGCTGCAGGTGCAGGCACGGCTCGCAGATCTCGACGCCGAGGCACTCGAGGTCGCCGACCCGGAAGCGCCTGCCGACGAGATCGTTCAGCCGCACGCCGCGCACGACCACCTGACGGCGCGACTGGGCGCCGG
>WNGE01005200.1_pt1 | contig 14776 bp, 13 predicted proteins | sample 5400651 | NCBI WGS metagenome assembly WNGE01 (sample SAMN13153370, study PRJNA577476) | soil metagenome | isolation source: 60 cm soil or saprolite under grassland replicate 2 | place: USA:California | collected 2016-06-15 | reverse complement strand
TGGCGGTACGACTGCGTTCGAAATTCGCGACCTGAACGGCAACTTGGTCCAGGCGGGGTGTGCCACCGACGCGTCCTGGTAATTGCCAGCCAAGTAGGCGAGGACTAGAATGAGCGAGTTCGCTTCGCCTTCTTTCGCCAAATCAAATTCTCGCCACGGCGCAAACGGTAATTGAGGCGCGGCGAGGAAGTCCTAAGAGATATCTCGGAAAAATCTCTGAAAATTCTCTAAAGCTGTATGCCCACGCGTTCTCAACATTTATATGAATTCGGCCCGTACCGTTTGGACACGGCGGAACGACTTCTGTTGCGCGATGGGGAGCCCGTGGCACTCACGCCGAAGGCTTTCGAGACGCTGGCGGCGCTGGTGGAGCGTAGCGGCCATCTGATTGAGAAGGATGAGTTAATGAAAGTAGTGTGGGCGGACGCTTTCGTCGAAGAGTCCAACCTGACCAACAATGTGTACGCGCTCAGAAAGCTGCTAGGTTCCGGTGAGAATGGCCGGACCTATATCGAAACGGTGCCGAAGCGCGGTTACCGTTTCACCGCTCCTGTAAAAGAGTCGCCACCGGAAACCTTAGTGGTTGAAAAGCGTACTCTTACGCGCGTCGTGACGGAAGAAAATGTCGCTGATCACTCGCCGCAGAAATCCATGATCGGCGCCGGAGAAGCTGTTGAGGGTTTCGTCGATCGAGGCGAGACTTTAACAAAAACCCACACAATCGCCCTTGCAAAAAGGACAACGTTGCCTTGGCTGCTAATCGCGTTGTTGAGCTTGTCGCTCATTATCGCTGGTTTCTTCATCTATCGTTCCTTAACCGTGGCACCTCGTCCTCAAATCGAATCGATTGCCGTCCTGCCGTTTCGGAATGAGAGCGGAAACCCTGATCTGGAATATCTTTCTGATGATGTCACAGAAGCTCTTATCAATAGTCTATCGCAGCTTTCCAACCTATCGGTCAAAGCGCGCACCACAGTGTTTCGTTACAAAGGTAAAGAATTCGAGCTGCAACGAATCTCCTCAGAGCTATCGGTGGAAGCGATCGTGACCGGGCGGGTCGTGCAACATGGCGACGACTTGGTGTTGTATTTGTCGCTGGTTGACGCGCGCAATGGTAATCAGCTTTGGGGCGAGCAGTACAATCGAAAGCTTACTGACCTCGTGGCGGTGCAAAACGAGATTGCGCGCGACGTTTCACATAAGTTAAGGGCGCGGCTATCGGGAGCGGACGAGCGCCGGGCGACAAAAGCCTACACGACAAACGTCGAAGCTTATCAACTCTTCTTAAAAGGACGTTTTCATGTTGAGAAGTTCACGCCGCAAGATACGCGTAAAGCTCTAGCATACTTTCAGCAGGCAATAGCCCTAGATCCGAACTTCGCCGCCGCTTACGCCAATCTCGCAGGCACTTATTTATTATTAGCGGGCGCGAACGATTTTCCGTCCCGCGAGACGATTTTAAAGGCGAAGGAGAACGCGCTGAAAGCCCTTTCGCTTGACGACCAGCTATCTACAGCGCACGAGTTTTTGGGCTTTATCCACTTCCAATATGATTATGATTTTGTCGCAGCGGAACACGAATTCAAACGCGCCCTTGAACTAGACCCGAACGATGCGTCGGCGCATGAATCTTATGGCGTATTATTGTCTCTACTCGGCAGACACGAAGAAGCATTATCTGAGTCGCGGCAGGCGGCGGAGATTAACCCGCTCTCGCCGAGCATAAATTCTTCCATCGGCATGGCTTTGATTGACGCCCGGCGCTACGACGAAGCTATCGCGCAATTCAAAAAAGCTCTCGAATTGGATGCCTATTTCATACCGTCGTATAACGGTCTCGCCATCGCTTATCAAATGCAAGGTAACTATGCTGAAACTGTCCAAAACCGCGCTAAAATTCTGGAGATGTTGGGCAATCCACAGGGTGCGGCGTTTATTCGCGAAAGTTTTGCCGCCCGCGGCTGGCAGGGATTTTTGCGAGCGATGATCGAAAGCCAAGCCCCTCAAGCACCGCCCTACATTTACATTAAAGCCACAATGTATGCAGAACTCGGCGAGAATGACAAAGCACTTGAAATCCTCAACCAATTGTATCAAGAACGCTCTCTCTTCATTTTAGCGATTAAAGTTGATCCGCGCCTTGATAAGTTGCGCTCAGATACGCGCTTTCAGGATTTGCTGCGGCGCGTTGGCCTCACGCCTTAAGCGAGGCCGAGGTCGTCTCAGTGACCATCGCCTGAGTCGCGGAACCACCAGTCGCCGGCATGGGTTCTCGGACATGTTTATGCGGTTGCGGTAAAGAGAGATTAAGAATAGATGCAACGGTATGCCAGTATTATGAACTGATGTAACCCTGCAGCAGGTCCATATTGCCGTAGACGAAGCCGGCGGGATTGTTAAGTTCATGGGCAATGCCGGCCGAAAGCTGGCCCAGACTCGCCATCTTTTCACCTGCGCCCATCTTGTTGCTCACTCCCGCACCATCATGCCGTAGTTTTGGAGCAGTCTATCGCGCAGTGAACCACCTGAAACTCCGTCACTTAGTTCGGCGAAGACAAGGTAGCTTTTGAGGGATAGATCTTTAAGCCGTCGACGGTCGATGGCCGTTCGATCAGATACCGCCGGTCGTCCGCAACTCGAGCAAAGCTTTCCCGATACTCCCGCTTGAAGCGCGCGGCAGTTTTCAGCACATAAGCTGTAAGTAGAACGCGTGCGACATGGACTGCGACTTGCGCCTGGTGAGACCTGTGTCGCTCAGAAATCAATAACCAAACGATCCTCGGTTAAGCATGTTGTCTTCAGAGTCCGGCTCAGAGGATCTCGGTTCAAATCATGCCCGACGACGCTTTTCTTTTGTGACTCAAGGTTAACGGGAACGAACACAGCGCATCAGGACACTATCGGGAGGCAGGTCAGCTTTCTGAATGACCGTGTGCCGAATATAATGAAGTGAGTCGCTATGATGCCATTTGCAACCAGGGGAGGGGCAGCTCGCTGAAAAGTAATAAAGAGAAAATACTGATTGTTGACGACGATCAGGCTGTTCGCTGGACATTGGGTGAAGCCCTGCGAAGTTGGAGTTTTACGGCAATTGAAGCCGGAACCGTGAGCGAAGCGCTGGCGCAATTCAGCGCTGAAACGCCGGCCGCGGTGTTGCTCGATATCGATCTGCCGGACGGCTCCGGACTGGACCTATTGCGCCGGATTAAGGACGATCGGCCCGACGTCGTGGTCATCATGATTACTGGGAATGTAATGATAGACAATACGATTTCCGCGTTGCGCGGTGGCGCTTACGACTTCATAAGTAAACCAATCAGCCTTGAAGAGCTGCGCATAACGATTCGCAATGGCATTGAAGCCCGCCATTTGCGGCGTGAACTCGATCAGGTGCGGAAGGAGCGCTTACAGGAGTTTGCCTTTGAACAGATCGTAGGACAGTCACCGGCCATGCAAAAGATGCTTTCGCTTGCGGCGAAGGTAGCTGAAAGTGAAGTGTCCTCGGTTTTGCTTCAGGGAGAATCTGGGACCGGTAAGGATCTGGTGGCGAAGGCGATCCACTATGGCTCCCGTCGAGCTGATAGTCCTTTCGTTGCCATCAACTGCGCTGCTCTACCGGCGACACTGATCGAATCTGAACTGTTTGGTTACGAGAAGGGTGCATTCACAGACGCAAAGGCGCGCAAGGAAGGGTTATTCGAGCAGGCCGAAGGCGGTACTATATTGCTGGACGAAATTGGGGAACTGGAGTTGGCCCTGCAAGCGAAATTGTTGCGCGTTTTGGAAGAGGGGGCCTTCCGGCGGGTAGGCGGCTTGAAAGATATTCCCCTTGACGTCCGCGTCATCGCAGCTTCTAATCGTGATTTGAAAACGGAAAGCGAGGCCGGACGTTTCCGCCTCGATCTTTATTACCGTCTTTCGATAATCCAAATAGACATTCCGCCACTGCGGGAACGTGGCGACGATGTCCTGCTCCTCTCGCAACACTATATCGATATGATCGGGTCGAGGTTGCGCTTGCGCAAAAAGATCACGAGTCTTTCTCCCGAGGTAGAAGTGTTGTTTCGAAATTATAATTGGCCAGGCAATGTTCGCGAGCTGCGCAATGTGATCGAGCGTGCCTTGATTCTCGAGGACGATGATGTGATCAGTACTGAGTATTTGCCCGGAGGACTTACAGGACAATTCGCCCGGCGCGACGGCACGGGCACCGGTCAGAGCGAGGACGTGACGGAACAATTTTCTCTTCCACCGGAGGGAATCTCTCTTGACGAAGCGGAGATGTCTTTCGTCCGGCAGGCAATAGAACGGAGCGGCGGCAATCAAACGCGCGCCGCTGAGTTGTTGGGAATCTCGCGTGACCAGCTAAGATATCGACTCAAGAAACTTGACGAAGCACAGAGTTTTGCTGCCAATTCCGAATTATAATCTCCTCATACCAGTGACTGCGATTAACACAACTTTTCCCGACAGACGGCTGCCACCAGAAGAAGCGTTGCAGCGCTCGCTGAAAGAACTGGCAGACATCAAGTTTGCCCTTGATGAGTCGGCGATAGTTGCCATCACTGATCAGCGCGGCATTATTAACTATGTGAACGATAAGTTTTGCGAGATCTCCAAGTATTCGCGCGACGAGTTGCTCGGCCAGGACCATCGCATTATCAACTCTGGCTATCATTCGAAAGAATTCATCAGAAACTTGTGGACCACCATAGCGAGCGGCAAGGTGTGGCGGGGTGAGCTTAAGAACCGCGCGAAAGATGGCAGCTACTATTGGGTCGACACAACCATCGTTCCCTTTCTGAATTCCGAAAGGAAACCCTACCAGTACATCGCGATTCGTAGTGATATTACTGAACGCAAACGTGGCGAAGAGCAAATACGTGAGCAGGCAGCACTACTCGATCAAGCGCAGGACGCCATTCTGGTGCGTGACCTCGAGCAGAACATCTTATTCTGGAACAAGGGAGCCGAGCGAATCTATGGCTGGACCGCGGCGGAAGCCATCGGCAAGAACGCAGTGCAGTTGTTACTCAAGGAGCCATCTGCACAATTTGAAATTGCCCGGCAAGCGGTAATCGACAACGGCGAGTGGAGTGGTGAAGTTCATCAAGTCCGCCGCGACGGCGCTGAGATCATCGTTGAGGATCGCTGGACATTGGTGCGCGACGAACATGGCGCGCCCGCTTCGATTCTGGTAATCAATACCGACATCACTGAGAAGAAGAGAATGGAGGCGCAGTTTCTACGCGCTCAGCGGATGGAATCAATTGGCACACTCGCGGGCGGCATCGCGCACGATCTGAACAATGTGCTGTCACCGATCCTGATGGCGGTCGATATGCTGCGTTTAAATGCAAACGACGACGCGAGTAAAAAGTGGCTTGATGTATTACGCACCAATGCCGAGCGTGGTGGCGACATGGTGCGCCAGGTGTTGTCGTTTGCCCGGGGCGTAGAAGGCGAGCGTGTGGCTCTGCAGCCCAAACATCTCATCAAAGAGATCGTTAAGATACTGCGTGAGACGCTGCCCAAGTCGATCGAGATTAATTACCGTCTCGCCGACGACCTCTGGATCATTTCAGCGGATGCCACGCAAATGCATCAGGTCCTAATGAATCTCTGCGTCAATGCGCGCGATGCCATGGCCGATGGCGGCGCTATTTCCATCACTGCCGAGAATATGTTTGTGGACGAGAACTACGCTCGTATGCACATTGAAGCCAAGGCCGGCCGCTTTGTCATGATCGCCGTTACCGACACCGGACCGGGAATGCCCCCGGAAGTTCAGAGCAGAATCTTCGAGCCGTTTTTCACGACGAAGGAGATGACAAAAGGGACCGGACTGGGCCTATCCACGGCACTGACAATCGTTAAAAGCCACGGGGGCTTTATCAATGTCTATAGCGAGCTTCACAAGGGAAGCCAGTTTGTCTTGTACATTCCTGCTCTTGATGCCCCAGGTACCGCTGACGTGCGTGCCCTGCAAACGGATCTCCCGCTTGGCAATGGAGAATTAGTGCTGGTAGTTGATGACGAAGAAGCAATTCGTGAGATCACCCGCGGCACCCTCGAAGCTTTTGGCTACCGGGTACTCACAGCGAGCGACGGCACTGAGGCACTGGCGCTTTATGCCGACAGAAAAAACGACATTGCGGTTGTGCTGACAGACATGGTAATGCCTTTCATGGATGGTCCGGCAACTATCCGCGCCCTCCAAAGAATGAATCCCAGGATTAGAATCATCGCCGCGAGCGGTCTGGCGATGGGGCAGCGAGCAGGTGAAGCGTCGCTCGAAGGCGTAAGCGTCTTTCTCAGTAAACCTTACACGGCGGAAAAATTACTGAAGGCATTGGCCCACGTTCTGAAGAGCTGATCATCTTTTACTCCGGGTGTTTGCGTCAGCAACAGCTTGCTCAGTTTTTCCGGGAGGCAGCTAAGGTTCCTCTTCCGGAGTCAAACGTCCTCATTGGCTCTGCGGATTCAGACCACTGCGAAATTCTCCACTTATTTCGGCAATATTCCACAACCTACCCCGCAGTCTCCTGCAAACAAACAATACTTAGAGTGGGTATAGGCGTTGCTCTCGAACCACCCAGGTAGCGCTGAAAGCTACCTGAAAGAATCAGGCAACGGCTTCCTGCGGAGACCATTGGACGGGTGGGGCCGGGAGACTCTAAGAATCGCCGGCACTACGGTGCGAACATGGAACATGAACATTCACCGGCGGCTATCGAACAAAGGCTAGCGGGAGGACCCTACCAAAACTACCTCCGCGATTGGATCTACGGTGGCATCGATGGCTCAGTGACCACATTCGCCGTGGTTAGTGGAGTGGCGGGTGCGCGCCTCACCGGTTGGGTTGTTTTGGTAATGGGTTTTGCCAACCTTTTCGCCGATGGGTTTTCGATGGCCGCCAGTAATTTTCTGGGCACCAAGGCCGAACACGACGACATTAGAAGGATCGAAGCGATTGAGAATAAGCACATCGATCTATTTCCTGAGGGCGAGCGAGAAGAAGTCAGGCAGATCTTTCAAGGGTATGGCTTCGAGGGAGACGACCTGGAACGAATTGTTCAACTCGTTACCTCGGATCGCAAACGATGGGTGCGCACTATGTTGACCGAGGAGTATGGCTTGCCTCGCGCGGTGCGCTCACCCTGGATAGCGGCATTTAGTACCTTCAGCGCGTTTCTCGTTTGCGGCCTGATTCCACTTCTTCCGTATCTGTTAAGGCTTTTGTATCCGCTCGAGTTATCAGTCGTGATGACTGCCGCCGTGTTCTTCGCGATCGGCTCAGCCAAGAGTCGCTGGTCGACCGCTTCGTGGTGGAGTTCGGGTCTGGCGACGCTGCTAGTGGGCGCCATCGCTGCTGTTCTTGCGTACTCAGTTGGTGTCTTTTTGAAAAACCTCGCGGCGTAGATATCGGTCGAGCCGACTCAGGCAAACGAACGCCGCAGGAGGGGCGCAGAAGACCTCAAGTCTAGGATTGGCGCGCGACTTTTGAAAAAGGGGTTCCGGCGAAGTCGAGATAAGATTTCGCAACGCATTCCTGGCCGCCAAGGCTGCGAGAGCCGGCGCCGAGTTAGCGATAATTGCTACCGCAACTATATTTTTATGACCGCGCAGACGTCCGCGTACAGCACCAGCCACAAATCATGCCCAGCATAGCACCCACACCCTAAGAGAACCCTACTTATTCCCAGGGATGCCGCTTGATGTAATAGGTTGTGTCCTCAATACAGTCTTCGGCCATGGCGTAGCTTCGCTTTGCGACACATTGCTCCTTGCGTTTGCCTTCGTCAATCGCATCGTCAAGCAGTGTCTTTGCCTTGGCAACCTCGTGGCTTAAGTGAGCTAGATTCATTGCCGCATCTGCTCCATTTTCAATTGTTTTGGACTCCATTTTCTTTATCACTTTCTTCTTGATATTCACAGGTTCGCCCTTGAAGCAATGGGCAACACATGTGCTGTTTGAACGGCTTGAAACTAATCGTCGTGTGCTTTTCGTGGCCCACGCTTTTGTTGAGTTCGACATGATTCCTTAGCGGCTGGGGCCGGGGCACCGCTGTGGCAAGACGGCCAAGTCGCGCAAAAGTCCCCACGATGAGTAAAACCTCGCAGCCATCTGCAATCCGAAAGCTGGAAAAGACCAATTCGTAACCGCGCCGTCAATGGCACAAATCGTGCTCCACATTCCGGTGCTTTCATTTATGAAGGAGCTCCTATGAAAGTGCTTTTGGCGGTGGATGGCTCGCCTTGCAGTGATGAAGCAATTGAGGAAGTCGCCTGCAGACCCCGGCCTCAAGGCTCAGAAATCGAGGTGCTGACCGCCTTTGAACTACCACTTCCTCCATCACCGGAGGCCTGGGGTGGCCCTCCGACTTACTTTGAAGAACTGGATTTCGGTCGAGGTAGTGCGCCGTCCCAGGCGCGAGGCTCATTCGGAAGAATCTTCTGCTTCAACGCAGAGAGGTTAGGCAAATGGCGAAGATTTTGATTCTTGGCGGTGGATTCGGCGGCGTTATCGCTGCGGAACAACTTGCTAAAGAGTTGGGTGACGAGCATCAAATTACGCTGGTGTCGCGTAGCCGGCTTTTTGTCTTTTATCCCGCACTAGTGAGGTTGGCCTTTGGTAAATGTGAACGGGACGACGTTTCGTTCGACTTGCGCTGCACAATGCTGAGCCGCCGAGTGAATTTCATTGAAGCGGAAGTGGCGCGGGTCGACAGGCATGAGCGCAAGGTCACTATCGCTCATGGTGATGTGGAAGGACATCTTTCCTACGATTATCTGATTTTCGCGTTAGGTCGCCGGCTGGCTACCGAGCGCATCACCGGTTTTTTTGAACATGCTCATCATCTGCTGAATGTAGATAAAGCGCTGAAATTTGGTAAAGCTGTCTCAGCGTTTCATAAAGGGCGGGCAGTAATTGGCCAGTGTGCGGGAGCGCGCTTGCCGGTCCCCGTCTACGAAACGGCATTTGCGTTGTCACGGTTGCTGGAAGCGCGTGGCGAGCGCGAGGCCGTCGAGATCACCGTCGTGAATCCACAGCCTTCAGGCTTGCAATTTGAAGATAACAACTTAGCTCGCGCTATCAGTGGCGCTCTCGATAAGCATGGCATCGAGTCGCGGTCCGACTTTTCCGTCGAACGGGTAACATTTGGCGCGGCGTATGACAGCCTGGGAAAAGCCATTGAGTTTGACCTCCTGATGCTGCTGCCACCTTTCCAGGGTCCTTCGGCAGCGTCTAACCTGGGCATTACCAATGACGAGGCATATATAAACGTCGATTGGGCCATGCGCGTCATCGGTCACGATCAAATGTACGCCATTGGTGACGCAGTTAACTTGAGTGGCCCGAAAATGGGCCACATGGCAATTCGTCAGGCCCAGGTGGCGGCTGCAAATCTGATAGCCGAGATCGCGGGCCATGAACCGGTCTCACGATATAATCACGAGTTGAAGCTAGTCATTGATGAGGGTGGCGGCGACAGCGTCTATCTGCATGAAGATTTATGGGTCGATGAACCCGCGAACGTAAAGCAAGGCCGTTTCTGGAGCTGGGCCAAGCAGGCGCAGGAAAAATATTGGGAGGCTTCGCACTTCTAATCGTTCTCTGCTCGCTGCTTAATACCGAGCAACATCTTCCGCTCCATGATGAAGTGTGCCGGCTCAAAGATTCCTCGCCACAAAAGTAAGTTCAACAAACCATTCTTGAAGTCAGGGTTGAATTCTCCTCTTCCGCGAATAATCAAACGCGTCGTGTTTTCATCAATCGGGTGAAGAACAAAGCTCCAGCACTTTTCGAGAACTATAGCCCGGCCAGGTTCTATCGCCAGAACGCGCAAAGGCGGCGCTTTCGGGTGAAGCCACACTTCGTCGCCGACTTTTAAGTCCTGCCACTCCGGAACGATGCGATTCGCATTATGCATGTCGCAGCCAACGACGTTTTCAAGCCAGGTGTAACTGTAAAATCCACCGCGACGCTGACCTAGCTGCACCAACCAGGGCCACACATCGGCGGCCGGTGCATTAATCGTTATGGCATGAGTAGCGTTCAGCTTTGGATCGCCAACAAATTCATCCCCGGGCAGTGGCATGTTGACTTCTTCATCCGTCGCGCCCCAACGCAAATGCCAGGGTCGGATGAGAAACGCGTACGCTGACAGCGCCGCTACGCTGCTAATAGCCCCCGCGACAAGTTTTGCGTTAACTCTCTCTTTCATCGCATAGTACTCCTTAGTTCCGATTGGGTTTTCTTGCAGCACTTGAATAAATAGCAACTTCGGTCTCCAGCGACTCGGGCTCCCAGGCTAGTTCTTCAGCGCCAGCGGAGGCTTTCCTTAGTTCAAGTGCAAAAGAGTGGTTATGCCATCGGCAGACTTGATTTGCAGCGCAGAGTCGACGCCAAGGTCTGTTTGCTGGAGCTCTACCAGAATTGGGGCTGCGATCATATGCGTCACATGACCGCTCGGTTTTCCGCCCATCATAATTTCTATCTGGTCGCCTTTGTCTGCTACTTCCGCGGTCACGCCGGCAAGGAAGAGGTTGCGTTCCTCAACCTGGTCGCCGATGTCTGCGCCGAACACTTCAAGTGTGACTTGCCAACCCTCCTGCCTCCGGCTGAGGTTGTTGAAAAACCTGGTCCATTCATTTCGAGGTATTTCACGTGTTTTCATTGTGACCTCCGTTGTTTCCGCTTCCGGCAAATCTCACGGTTTCATAACAGGATCAAGGGTGCATGAGTCGTGCCAACGTTCTCCATTGAGTTAATAAGGGCTTTGAGCCAACCGGAAGAAACTTTGCGAGTTTTCTCTCAGCGATACTGAGTAACTTTCCACAATAAGATTGCAAAAAACTCAGCAGACTTGGACATTTTCTGGTGGCTAAGGCGGCATGCTCATTGCTTTGACCGAACCTGGAAAACCATTTTTCTGTGCAAGGAAGATGGAGCGACCACAGACTCTGACCTTTGAACCTAATGGAGGTAACCACCGTGAGCGCCAATCCCAATACTCGCGTAACTGACAGGGCCGTTATTCGAAGCGAAGGCCTGGTATGGAACCGGCTCCACTCCGAACGCGAGGATATTTGCGAAGCACTGCTCAAAGATTCGCACCCGAGCGCTGAAACCCAAAGTAGTGGGCAGCGAATGTCGAAAGAAGAAGCGGCTCGCGCAGCCTACTGGCACCGAGAGTTGCTTCAAGCGCGGCTACGAAAAATTGACGATGCGCTGGATCGACTAATGGCCGGTTCTTATGGCAACTGCAGCAAGTGTGGGAGATGGATCGAGGACACGAAGCTCGAATTTGATCCTGCGTTGACTTATTGTCTTGAGTGTTGGCAACGGTTGCAAATCATACATTGACGCGAAGACGCAAACCTATGCAAGCCACCAGTAGTTTTCCAGCCGCGAATCGTAATTTGGCTGCGCGCGAAGTAACCCGCGCCACGAAGATGAATGCAAACGTCTTTCATGGCAAGAACGAAATCCGCGTGGAGGAAGTTGAAAAACCGCGCGCAGGCGTTGGTGAAGCCGTAATTCGAGTCACCCTAACCACGATTTGTGGCACGGACCTGCACATCGTTCGCGGGGAATATCCGGTGAAGCCCGGACTCGTCATTGGTCACGAGCCTGTCGGTGTCATTGAAGAACTTGGCGACGGTGTTACCGGTTATCAGATTGGCGATCGCGTGTTGGTAGGCGCGATCACGCCTTGCGGACAATGCAGCGCTTGCTTGTCAGGACATGCTTCGCAGTGTGGCCATGGCCAGGGTTACGAAGCGCTTGGTGGCTGGCGATTTGGCAATACTATCAACGGTGCACAGGCGGAATTCCTACTAGTACCGCATGCCCAGGCAAACCTGGCAAAGATTCCCGACGATCTGGCTGACGAGCAGGTGGTATTGCTCGCGGATATTGCGTCTACCGGATTCGGTGGCGCGGAGGCTGCCGGGATAAAGATCGGTGATTCGGTGGTGGTATTCGCGCAAGGACCAATTGGTCTCTGCGCCACCGCGGGCGCCAAACTTCTCGGAGCGTCGTTCATCATCGGCGTTGACGGCGACGAGCACCGTTTGGCTATGGCAAAACGTTTGGGCGCAGATTTGACACTAGACTATCGGGAAACGGACGTCGTCGCCGAGGTCCAGCGGTTGACCGGTGGTGGCGCCGACGTATCGATCGAAGCGCTCGGGACACAACAAACATTTGAGAGCGCGCTGCGTAGCTTGCGACCTGGCGGAACGCTCTCGAGTCTTGGCGTTTACTCAGGCAAGCTTCAGATTCCGTACGAAGCCTTCGCGGCGGGCATCGGCGATCACAAAATCGTCACAACGCTTTGTCCGGGCGGAAAAGAACGAATGAGAAGGTTGATGGAGGTGGTTCGTCACGGGCGCGTCGATCTCACGCCGCTGCTAACACACACCTTTCGCCTCAATCAGATAGGGGAAGCATATAAGCTCTTCGGTGAGCGTTTGGATGGAGTCATGAAGGTAGCGATCAAGCCGTAAGAGAACATCTGCTATAGAACCCACCGCCGCGCCAGTCAAAGCATGAGCTTTTTTCCCTTGCTTTTCATACTTGGAATTTGGCGACACGTCCGCAAACACTTTCCCCTTGTTTACGATCCGCTGTACTGGGGCATGGTTTTCCGTTGGGACTGTATACGGTTTGTACTCTTCAACTGTCGAAAGCGATCAGCTTTGAACCGCTGTTGCTGATTCCACGCTACTTCATCTTTATCGCCCTCACCGCATGGCTAGCTATTTTCGTGGGGCTAATTCACAGCTTGCTGCCCTGGAAAACAAAGAGCCGCCGCTATGGTTCATAGTGCTTCCATAGGCCCCTCTCTTTGGTTTTTGCGTATTTCGTACCGGAAATTCGACTGCCGCGGGGGGACTGAGCGCCGAGCCAAAAAGCGAATGCGCAAAGTCTCGCATTAATTTGGGCAAAAGCCCGCAATCTTTCACGCGCGCTGGAGAGTGAAGGCGGAAATCAGGTGATTGGTTCGCGGCACAATCGTTGCACTTGCAGGAGCTGAGGAGACAGCCCGACTTACAACGCTAACTACTTCTCGGGGGCTACCGGGTCAATGATCAAAATTCGACGCATCCTATGTCCTACCACGCTATCGGCCGAGTCTGACGAGGCGTTGCTTTATGCACTCGGCCTGGCAAGGGCATACGACGCGCAGTTAACGGTCTGCTATGCGGCCTCCAAAAATGAACTGTTGGGAGCTGGTCGAGTTGGCGCCGAACTAAGTTATGCCCTGTCGCATGGTCGCGTCAGGGAACTGTTCGAAGGATCGTTGCTCAAGTATCTGCCGCCCGTAACTTTTGTGAATCTGGATTGGCAGGCGATAGTTGTAGAAGAAGACGACGTGGGAGAGGCGATCACCAGGACCGCCGCCGAACAGGGAGTCGATCTGATCGTGATGAGATCACGTCGCCGTCCGCACCGTGCGGCTGTCCTGGGATCGACCGCTGAATCAGTTTGTCGAAAAGCGCCGTGTCCGGTGTTGGTTACTCATACTGATGAGCGTGAATGGATCGAAAAGGAAAGCGGCAAGATAATGCTGAAGCGAATACTTGTTGCTTACGATTTCTCGGACTACTCGGAACTGGCGCTAAATTACGCTCTGTCTTTGGCCCAGGAACACCAGGCTGAGTTGCATCTGCTGCACGTGTTGCCTGACGGCTCGGTGAACGGGCCTGAATTGTCCTGGTATCCTATGGGCAAAGATACTGCCTATCATCAGGCCGCGCGGCGTTTGCAAAGAGCCATTCCCGAAGAGACTTATCTGTGGTGCGAGATCAAACACGCCGTGGTAGAGGGTCACCCTTACCGAGAGATTCTTAACTATGCCGAGAAGCAGGCCATTGATTTGATCAGCCTGGGCGCGCACGGCGCCGGCTTTGGCATGCGCGCTCTGTTTGGCTCCAATGTCGACCGCGTGTTACGCCAGGCGCCCTGCCCGGTGCTCGTCGCTCGGCCACTCAAACCGGCAATACTGAAAAAAACAGAATTCAAGCTCGCACGCGCTGTCTAGTTTAATTCGATATATAGACATCCCGAACCGCTCCTTGGTTGTGCCGGAAAGGTCTCACCTATTTCCGTGGATGACACTCAACGCATTGGAACATTGAGATATCGCCAAGGTTAATCGGGTGTTGGAATGGCTTGTTGGCTTTGTGGCAATAATCACATTTGTGATCCGCAAGCGCCCCCAGATCGACCGGGTGCTGGAATGGTCCGGTCTTCACTGAGGCGGCCGGGTTTTTGGAATCGTAGATTACAGTGTGGCAGACGTTGCAGTTGTTCGTGATGACCTTGCCGGTGTTGCTGATGTGCTCGCCATCATGACAACGGAAGCAGCCAGAGAAATAAAGATGCCCGATGTTGTTAGGGTGAGTCTGCCAGTCGGTCTTCATCTCAGGAAAGAAAAAAGTCTGAAAGATGCGCTGGACTTCCGTGACCGCGCCTTTGATCGCATCCTGTTTTTGCGAGTACAAGTCTTTGTAGTTAGTTTGATAGAACTCAGTCAGGCCCTTTTCGATTGAGCTTACGGCCTGCGGTGTGGTGACGTATTGCCTACTAAGAACCTCAACAGCTTTTCGCTTGAGATAGGGTAACGAGGGGTCCAGTCTACCGGCCACGAAACCCTGATCCACCGCCACGTCGGGCGGAAGATAAACATGCGCGGGGCGATTATGGCAGTCGACGCAGTCCATGCGCCGCTTAGTGGCGCCGGCAATTTGGTCAGCCGGTAAT
>WNGE01015292.1_pt1 | contig 14780 bp, 14 predicted proteins | sample 5400651 | NCBI WGS metagenome assembly WNGE01 (sample SAMN13153370, study PRJNA577476) | soil metagenome | isolation source: 60 cm soil or saprolite under grassland replicate 2 | place: USA:California | collected 2016-06-15 | reverse complement strand
GAACTCGATGATCTCGGGCATGCAGCGGAAGTGCTCCTGCAGCCAGATGCGGCCCCGGTAGCGGGTGGCCGTCTGGTCGTAGAGGCTGTTGTCGAGGCCCAGAAGGTCCCGCAGCTCGACGTCTGGCAGGTGCTGCCGCTGGAGGCGCTCGACAACGTAGCGGTCCACGCCGACGTTGTCCGGGCTGATCTGGCGGTCGTCGCCGACCACCACGACCTTGGGCGCGAGCCACATCAGGAACAGTGCATCGACGCCTGACTGGCTGGCCTCGTCGACGATGACCACGTCGAAGGAGTGGGGGCGGGCGGGAATCGTCTCAGCGACCCGGTAGGTCGGCATGATCCACGCGGGGACGGCGTCCTGGCAGGCTTCCATGTGCCGCTGGGCCGAGGCGAGATGGGTGGGCGCGTGCTTGCCGGTCCCCTTGCCGTAGCGGCGCATCGCGGTCTGGTACGCCCTGAGGTGCTGGGACTGCTCGTCCGTCATGCGGCGCAGGCAGTGCCTCCAGGCGAGGTTGGCGCCCAGCTCGCCGGTGAGCTTCAGCGACCGCTCGTCGCAGGCGAGCAGGCGGTCGTTGATGTTGCGCTCCTCCCCCGCGCTCACAAGACCCTGGTACCAGCGCTCGGCGCGGGCCCACTCCCAGGCCCGCCCGAGGTCGGCGAGGCGCTCTTCCCAGACCGGGTCGTCGGGCTGCCGCTCCAGGTTCCGGGCAAGCTGCGGCGCTGCCGAGCGCAGGCGGCCGAGCAGCGTGTCGCGCCGGTCGGTCAGGGCCTGGCCGTTGCGGACCTCTTCCAGGCCCGCGAAGGCACTGGCGTAGGCGGCGAGGTCGCGGGCGTGCAGGGCGCTGGCCGCGTAGGCGCATTCCGGGGCGGCGTCCCGGCGCAGGCTGGCGGCGCGGCAGGCCCCGGCCGCGGCCTCGACCGCCGCGGTGACGGCTGTGACCTTGCTCTCCGCCTCCAGCGACTCCAGGCAGCGCGCGAGCTCCTGGACGCTGGCGGCGTCGGACCAGAGCGGCGGGACCAGGCCGGGGACCGCCTGCGCGGCCTCCTCGGCGGCCCCCCGGAGAGCGGCGAGGCCAAGGACACGGCGCAGAGCGTCGCCGGCGTCGGCCAGCCGGCCGCGCCGGGCCGAGTAGGCCATCCCGTCCGCGGGCAGGTGCGGTCCCCAGAGACGCTCGGTCCTGGCAAGTCCCGTCTCCGCGTTCAGCACGCAGATCAGCCCGTGCAGGAGCGGCGGGGAGTCGGGAACCAGCCCGTTGACCCGGACCTGCTCCAGAAGCTGCCTGGCGGCCTTCACCACCGGAGCCTTGAGGAGCCCGCCGACGCGGCCCCCGCCCTCCAGGTGCCCGGCCAGGTCGCGGGCCTGGACGCGGAGCGTCGCCGGGTCGAGCCGCTCCAGGCCGGTCACCTCCACGCCGTCGGCTTCGGCCGCCTGGTCACCCAGCGAGCCGAGGCCGTCGCCGGTGAGGCGCGCAAGCTCCTCCCACTGGCTGGCGCGGCCGTCCAGAACGGCGCCGACCGCTTCGGCGAGCCACGGCTCTGGTCCCCTGAGCGCCAGGTCCCTGGCGCGGGTGAGGCTGGCGACCGCGTCCGCCAGGGCACGGCGCTGCTCGTCCGAGGCCGCGGCGAGCGCGCCCCGCAGCGGCAGCACCCGCGCCGCGGCGAGCTGCTCGGCCGCCCGCTCGGCGGCGGCGAGCTCCTCGAAGCGGCTTGCCGCCTCCTCTGGCGGCAGGAGCGGTTCGGGCCCGGGGACCGCCTGGCGGGCACGCTTGGCGACCTCGCCACGGAGCCGGCGCAGCAGACCGAGCAGCTCATGGGCCTCGGGGTCGCCGAGCGGCGGTGGGTCGCCTGGGCGCTCGGCGAGCCAGCCGTAGCGGGGCTCCTCGTCGCGGAGGCGCTGGGCGATCTCGGCGAGCTTGCCGGTGTAGGTGCCGGACGGGGTGGCGTGCTCCTCGATCTCGCGCTGCCGGATGGCGCTCTGGCGGGCGAGGAGCTCGCGGTGCTCCTCGGCGACGCCGGCGAGCCGCCGGCGCAGCCATGCCACCCGCTCGTCGATGGCGTGGTCCTCCCAGTCCGGGTCCGACGCCCGGGCCACCAGTGCCTGGACGGACCGCTCGAGGTCGCCGGGGCCGCGCCGGCCCTCGCCGACCACGCTCACGCACAGGTTGGCGATATCGGCGGGGAGCTTCCCCTTGACCACCTCGAGGGCTCGTCCGGTGTGGCTGGTGACCAGGACCCGCTTGCCCAGGGCGGCGAGGTGGGAGATGAGGTTCGCGATGGTGTGGGACTTGCCGGTGCCGGGCGGTCCCTGCACGATCACGCCCCGGTGCCGCTCGAGCCGCTCGACAATGCGCCACTGCTCGTCGTTGGAGGGCAGGGGGAAATACGCCTCCCCGTCCAGCTCGGAGCCGCCCTCGGTCTGGTCCTCGCCGCCGGTCGCAGCCTGGGCCACGCCGTCGGCCTGGGTCTGGTCCTCGGCCTGGGTCTGGTCCTCGGTCCCGGTCTGGTCGTCCGCGAGGTCCTCGAGGATCTCGATCATGTCCCGGACCGTCGGCGGCACCGGCGCCGCCTGGTCCCGGAGCTGCCCGATGACCTTGGCGTAGAAGTCGATGAGCGAGCGCGGCGAGCGCCTCCGGAGGATGAGCGCCGGCGCGAAGCGGACCTGGGGGGCGTCGTCGGCGCGAGCCTGCGGCGAGACGGCCGGCTCGTACGAGCCGCTGGTGTCCGCCGCGTGCACCCAGCCCCGCAGGACGGCGTCGAGGGTGGCCTGGTCCCAGGGCGCAGCCGCAAGGAGCCGCTCGTCGAGCGACCGCTTCACCTCCCGGCTCGGCAGTTGCCCGCCGTCGAGCATGTCCTCCTCGAAGCTGATGCGCCGGTCGTCGGCGGGCTGCCCGACCGAGATCCGCCCGGTCTCCGCATCGAACTGGAGCTCCGCCGGCATGGTCAGCAGATGCCTGCGCACGGCACCCGCCGGGCCCGCCCAGGTGAGCAGGCCGATGCCCACCACCGTCTCGAACTGCTCGCCGAGCTGGTTGCCGAGCTGCTCGACGTCGAAGAGCCGCCTGTAGGCCTCGTAGACCGGCCTCAGGCGGCGGTCCTCGGCGGCCCATCGGTCCCACTGGCCCCGGTAGCGTGCCCACGCCTTCTGGACCTCGGGGTGGTCCTCGATGCGGTGCTGCTCGACCCGCTCGACCTCGCCGTCGGCGCCCAGGTAGGTGGCCACCAGCCCGGCGGTCGCGTGGGGCTCGACCTCGCCGGTCGAGTCCTCCAGCTCGCGCCCGTCGACCCAGGGGACGAGCACCTCCGGGACCTCCGGGGGGCGCGTCCGCCGCGGCCGGTCCAGCGTCAGCCACACCAGCGGGCTGGTGGGGGACACCCCGGTCACGACCCGGCACTCGGGCTCCGCCGGGATCTCGTCGAACCACAGCACCTCGGTGTACTCGCCCAGGTCGCTCACCATGCGAGAGCGCAGCTCGGCAAGCCTCTTCAGGTACTCGAAGAGCCGGATCGCGCGGTCCCGGCGCCGCTCGTCCTCGCTCTCAAGATCCTCCAGCTCGATCACGAAAAGGATTGTTCCTTGCTTGCACAGGGCGAAAACCTGTTCTCTGCCTCCAGCACCTGCGCCTTCCGCCGGACGAGCTGCCCGCCGCCGCTATCCGAGGACGAGATAGTCGAAGTTGCCTGGCCCGACGGAGCGCTCCAGCGTCCTGAGGATGCGTGCGGCGTTGTCGCGTGGACCCTGGACGAAGAGAGGCTTGCCGTCGCGCCCGAAGCCGATCTCGCTCGGACCGGTCCACGGGCCGAGATGGCCGGCGGTTGCCTGGAAGCCCCGGGCGGGCTCGAAGCCGAGGCTGCGCGCATACGCAATGGCTCCGAACACCAGGTGCTGCGCCAGCTCCGCCGGCGCCTCCAGCGGCCGCGCCCGGTACGCGCCGAAGAACGAGCTCCTGAACTCGGACACGCGCCGCTCGTCCATGACGCGCGGGCCGACGACGTTCTTCACTCCCAGGCAGTACGCGTCGACCAGCCAGCCGCAGACGCGGACCCTGTCACGGCGCCCCGTGCGCGTGAGCAGCACGCTCACCAAACCTGATGCACCAGAGTCGGTGGCATCGACGTCGGGCCACTCCGGGTGACCCTTGACGGTGAGCCCCTCGCTCCACCCGGGGCTCACCCAGCACTCGACGACCTCGCCCTCCCCAGCGACCGCCTGGTCCTCGGTGGCGATGGTCCTGACGAGGGGAGCGACCGCGGCGGGCGGCACGCCGAGGGCACGGGCAATCTCCTTTGGAGAAAGACCTCTCCCGCGCAGCGCGCGCACCCGCTCCATCAACTCATCGCTGTCCACGGCGCGCGATCTTACTACCGGAAGCTGCCGGGAGGGGACTTCCGCCTCTTCCTCGTGGGCGCCGTCGGGAGTCCAATGGTTCCGGGAGCCGATCCCGCTCCCAGTGCACGAGAAGGTGATGGACACATGCTCCCCGTCCTCCCGCTCCGGACCCGGCCAGCTCGGCGCGGGCTGCGCCGCGCCATGGGCGCCGTCCTGCTGGCCACGGTCGTCGCCCTTGTCCTGCCGGTCGCCGCGGCGGCCCACACCTCGCCGGCGAGCGCTCTCATGGTCAGCCAGCCGCTGCTGCGGGAGGGCTCGCGTGGCACCGCGGTGGTCCAGCTCCAGCGCAGGCTCGCCACGCTCCACTACGACGTCGGCACGATCGACGGCATCTTCGGCTACTCCACGTATCACGGCGTGGTCGCGTTCCAGAAGGTCAACGGCCTGGTCCGTGACGGGGTCGTGGGACCGCGGACCTGGGCCGCCCTGGCCCGGCCCGTGATCCCGCGGCCGCGGCACTGGCACTCGGCCTCCTCCCTGGAGGTGAACCTGAGCAGGCAGGTCGTCTACCTGGCCCGTCAAGGCGCCGTGCTGCGCATCCTGGACGCCTCGACCGGCAAGGCCAGCACCCCGACCCCGGTCGGCAGCTTCTCTGTCCTGCGCCGGATCAACGGCTGGCGGCTGAGCCCGCTCGGCCTGATGTGGCGGCCGAACTACTTCTACCGCGGCTACGCCGTGCACGGCTCCACGTCCGTGCCGGCCTATCCCGCCAGCCACGGGTGCGTTCGGGTGACCATCCCGGCCATGAACCGCCTCTGGTCGCTGCTGCGCATCGGCATGCCCGTGTCGGTCTACCGCTGACATCCCGCCGCGGAGGCCAGCCGGTCAACCGGCGCAGCCGTCCCAGCGGTGCTGGCCCTTGAACTGCTCGACCCGCAGGAACGCCTCCCGGACCCGTGCGCGCGGAAGGCGCCCAGCCTGCACGGCTTCCGCGAGCCGGTCGATGACCGCGGGCACCAGATCGTAGCGTTGCCAGATGAGAAGCTGGTCCAGACCGGCCCGCAGCGCCAGCTCGGCCGCGGTCGTCAGGTCCCAGGACTGTGCGATCGCGCCCATCTCGAGGGCGTCGGAGACGGCGAGCTTCTGGAAGCCCAGGCGCCCCCGAAGGAGCTCGCCGATCACGGTCGGCGACAGGGAGGCCGGCAACCGCGGGTCCACCTGCCGGATGAGGAGGTGCCCGATCATGACGGCAGGCAGACCCTGGCGCACGGCTCGCTCGAAGGGCAGCAGGTCCCACGAGGCGAGCCTCGACACCGAGGCGTCGATGACCGGAAGTCCCTGGTGGGAATCGGTTGTCGTGGCGCCGTGCCCCGGAAAGTGCTTGCCCACGGTGCTGACGCCTCCGGCGGCCAGCCCCTGCTCGAATGCGATCCCCGCGCGGCCGACCGTGTCGGGGTCGTCGCCGAAGGACCGGTCGCCGATGACGCTCGTGGCGCTCGCGCCGGTGATGTCCAGGACAGGGGCCAGATCCGTGGTGACGCCAAGGGCCGCGAGCTGCCGGCCGACCTGGAGGCCGTCGCTGTAGACCTGGGACGTGGGCAGCCGGCCCAGCTCCCGGGCCGATGGCGGGGTCGCGATGAGGCCGGCAAGGCGCGCGACGCGACGGCCGGGCTCTTCGTCGACCGCGATCTCCAGCGGAACGGTGGCCTGGGCCTGCAACTGGCGGAGCAGGCTCCGGAGCTGCGGCACGGACGCGACGTTGCGACTGTAGAGGACAAGGCCCCCGACACCTTGACGAGCCAGGGACGCGCTCGCAGGTGTGACCGTGCGTCGAGGGAACCCGACCAGCAGCAACTGCGCGATCTGGAACCTGAGAGATGGGAGCGTGCAGGCCGTGGACGACCCTGTCTGCCGTGCGGGCGGGGTCGGCGCCGTCGTGGCCACGGCCGGCCCCTGGCCGCTCGACACGCTCGGCAGTTGCGGGCGCGCCTGGCCCGCCTGGCCCGCCTGGCGAGAGCCGGCGCCGCCGCCACACGCCGCCAGCAGGCAGCAGGCGATCGCGAGCCCGCTCGTGAGGCTGCGCTTCAACAACGGTTGCGTCGCGGTCCGAATGTGCCCATCTCCCCCGTGCGTCTGCCGTGAAATGCCGGTGTCACTCTCTTCGGACTCGCGCGGAGACGATCTTGAGCGCCCGGTCCTGTGCTCAACAGTACAAGTGCCTGCGAACCAGCGGATAGTCCCCCGCCGGCTGAGAAACCGAGCTTGTTCTGCCGTTGCCGCGACACCGCGCCGCCGCCGTCCCGTGACCGGCCCACGCCACGCTGCTGCTGCGACCACCAGGTCGTGCGTTCTCGGGGGGAGGCGCCAATGGGCGCGGCCCTCAGGGCGCGCCTGTCGTCCTCAAAGGAGGGGGCCATGCGACGACGCATGCTCACACTCGCCCTGCTGGGTGCACTGACCACGCTGCTGACAATGCAGCTCACCACGGCCGCGCACGCCGTCACGCCGTTCGGGCCCACCGTCACCGTGATCCAGCCGCCGTGCGCCGACACCCCCGTCAACGCCGACGCGGCCGCCGGGGCCGACGGCAAGGTCCACGGGTTCGTCAACTTCTCCGGCGTGACCTGCGGCCGCACCGACATCTGGTACTTCGAGGGCGCGGGGAGCTCGTGGACCGCGGTCCTCAGCCCCTACCGGGGCCGGGTGCTCGGCGTGGCCAACGACCTCACCGGCACGTACCTGCTGTACAACGACGGGACCAACACCCGCATCGCCAAGCGGGCCGGCACCGCGTTCACCTCGGGCCGGCCGATCGCCGCCCCGGCGCAGACCGGCGACGTGATCGCGTCCGGCGGCAAATGGTGGGCGGTGTTCACGGTGACCAGGCAGGCGCCGTATATCGGGCAGCAACTACCAGCGCATCACCCACGACGACCTGCACCTGGACTTCGACCCCTCGCTGGCGCCCCGCCCGAGCGGCGGCGCGGTCCTGACCTGGTGGCGGGTGACGGTCGAGCCGGACGGGACCTGGCCTGACGTCAGCGACCTGATGGTGGCGAGCAGTTCGGACGGCGCCTGGGCGGCGCGCGCGTTCGCGAGCGGAGCCCAGACCGGGGCAGCGTACATGCGGCCTGAGATCGCCTCCTCGGGTCGGTCCACGTTCCTGGCGTGGATGGACGCGCACGGGACGCGGATCGGCGCTGCCGACAACCGCACCGGGACCTGGGTGCGCAAGGTGTTCAACACCACCGGCTACAACCCGCGGCTGGCCGCCTCGGCAGGCCGGCCGTTCGTCGCCTGGCAGGTCCCCTCGTCGGGCACGGCCCCGACGCGGGTGTTCTTCGCCGAGCAGGACGCCGCGCGCGTCTGGACCGGGACCTATGCGTCGCCCGTGGTGGCGACCCCGCAGCTCCTGGCGGCGGTGGCCGCGGTCGACGGCAAGGCGACCGTGGTGATGATGAGCCCGACCCGGCTGTACGCGCGAACGCAGCAGTAGGCCGCGGCGCGCAAGGGCGGACGGCGAGACCTGCCGTCCGCCCTTCGCGCTATCTTGACCGCGATGACGAGCGGGCGCGGATGACGAGCGGCGCGAAGGTGCCCCGGGTCGAGCGAGGTGGCGGCGGTGGCCGCGACAGCCCCCTGGCCGAACCGGCGGGCCGCCCTGCGCCGCGCCAGGGTCGCCTCCAGGGGGAGCCCGGCAGGCTCGGGCGGCCCCAGGGCGACGGCGGGTCCGCCCGCCCAGCGGGCACGGAGCCGGGACGGCACCTCGCCAGGGGGCTCCACCCGCCTGGCGTCCTCGAGCAGGTGCCGCACGAGCTGGTGGGGCTGGCCGCTGATGGGCTCCTTCAGGGCGGCCACGGCCGTGACCGGGTCCGCGTCCGGGTCGAGCAGCAGCAGGCGTCCGAGGAGGCCGGCGTCCCAGCGCGGCAGCGGGCAGGCCCGCAGGCCGTAGCCGGCCGCGGCCGCCCCGAGCTGCGCGAGCGCTGCCCCCGCGTCGAGATGGACCAGGTGGTAGGCGAGCGCCCCGTATTTCGCGGCGGCCCTCGCCAGATCCGCGGTCATGACCAGCAGGGCCGGCGCGTCCCCGGCCGCCGCCGGCCGCGCGCGCTCCAGGTCGCCCGCGGCCGGGAGCTCGGCAAGCGCGTCGTCCCAGGGAGAATAGGAGTAGACGCCCCAGGGCGATGCGGGCGGCCGCGAGGCTAGCCAGTGCCTGCGCCGCGCTGCGGTGCACCCGGGTCACGTCGACGTGGCGTGCCACGAATTTACGGTGCCTGCTCTGCCTGGCTACGCTCTTCGGCGCAGTGCGGGGTTACGCCCGAGCTACGCCGATTCAGGGGGTCCCGGAATTCGCGTTGATCGCGTCACCAGTGTGCCTTGTAGACCGGCGAGCAGGAGAAAATGTCCAGTTCTGCTGGATTCTCGGGTATACTGGACTCGTGTACTGGTTGCCCGGTCTCCTCAACGAGACTATCGGCTTTGCGACCCAAAACCGGTCACCGGTCCCACGGCACCATCGGAGGGGGTGACAGGAGATGACCCACATCAAGGGCCGCCTGGCTCGCATTGGCTTGGCGCTCGCCACCATCGCGGCGCTCGTCGCCGTGCTCGGCGCTGGCCAGAAGTGGTAACCGCACGGCGGCACCCGCCGCGCCCGCGGTCCCGTCTGGCCGCGCGGCGCGCTCCGCCATAGCAGTCGCCGTTCCGGAGACTGGACACGCGGACGCCAGAGATGATCAGCTCTGACTGTCACGTCCTGGTTAGCCACCACCTGGAGTAAGTGACCGTAATGCTGATCTCAGCGCGTTTCGCGGGTTTAGGTGCCCGACGTCCGTTCTTGCTGTGCAACGCCTATGTGACCGTCGTCTCCCTGGCCGGGCTCGCCGTCGTCCTCGTCGCCGCGCCGGGCGGGGGGCAGGCCATCCGGCACGCACCCGTGGCCCTGTGGGTGCTCACCGGCTTCATCGTGGCCGGCGACCTCGTCCAACTGCCGATCCCGCACCGCACCAAGCTGCACTTCATCACCTGCTCCAACCCGTTCGCCTTCGCGGTGCTGCTCGGCTGGGGCGCCAAGGCCGCCATCCTGGCCTATGCCGCCGCGTCCGTCATCGGCGACCTCGCCCACCACAAGCCGCTCAAGAAGCTGTCCTTCAACGCCGCGCAGTACGCCCTGTCCCTGGGTGCGGCCGGTGTCGTCTACGGGCTGCTCGGTGGCGACGGCCTCGCGCTGGATGCCCGCAACCTCGTCGCGTTCGCCGCCGCGGCGGCTGTCTATCTCGTGGTCAACACCGTGCTGGTCCGCGTCGTCGTCGGGCTCTACCAGCACGCCCCGCTGGCGGCTTACCTGCGGGTGAGCACCAGCTTCGAGGCCACCGTCGCGGTGGTCGAGTTCGCGACCACTTCGATAGCGCTGCTGGTCGTGCAGCGCCCGCTGGTGCTGGCGCCGCTGCTGGCCCTGCCGATCGTGGCGATCGCGCTCACGTGGCGGCTGGCCGCCAGGCTCGCCAATGCCCTCAACGAAGCCGAGCAGGCACGCGCGCTCGCCGAGGCGCTGCTCCGCCAGCAGCAAGAGCGCCACCGCCAGCAGGATCAGGCGCTGCGCATGGTCGCGCACGAGCTCCGCGACCCGCTGGACGGCATTCTCAGCCTCACCTCGACGCTGCTGGAGCTCCCGCCCGGCCGCACCCTCGGCGACTGCCGCGAGCTGCTGGACGCCGTCTGCCAGCACGCCCACCACGCCAAGGCCGACACCGACCAGCTCCTGGTCGACGCCCAGGCGCCTCCTGAGCTGACCGCCGCGCACCGGCAACTGGTCGTCGTCGACGCCGCCGAGCTGGTCAGGCAGGCCTGCCAGGTCGCCGCCTTCACCGATCCTGACCGGCGCTTCGAGCTCGAGGTGACCGGGCCGCTGCTGGTAGGTGGTCCCATCCACGCCATCGACCAGATCCTGACCAACCTCGTCGGCAACGCGGTCAAGCACACCACCGGCGGGGAGATCCGGCTGGAGGCGGCCGCCGCCGGCACCCAGGTGGTGCTGGCGGTTGAAGACGAGGGCCCCGGCATCCCAGCGAGCGAGCGTGAGCGGATCTTCGAGCGGTTCACCCGGCTGCCGGCCGCCGACGGCACCCGCGGGCTCGGCCTCGGCCTGGCGATCGCCCACGGCCTCACCGAGCACCTCGGCGGCGAGCTGGTGGCCACCGACCCCGTCCGCCATCCCCACGGCGCCCGGTTCGAGCTGCGCCTGCCGCTGCTCAGCCGTTCTGGCAGGTCACCATGGGCGGGCGAGACCGGGGTGGTCGTGCAGTCCGCATTGGACCGCTCTGTCTGACGCCGGGACCGGCCTTCAGCTCCTGAACCGAGCGTCCGAGACAACTCTCGGAAGGCGCGCCGCCTTGCACGCGGCCTGAAAGAGCCTGAAAAGAGAAGGAGAGGGTCCTGATGGCAGGGTTGGAGACCAAGAGCCTCGATTCCCCCGACGAGGCGCGGCCGTTCGGCAAAGGCAGAGCCGAGATCGTGACCCTCGGGGGCATGACGGTCGGACGAGCCGTGCTGGAGCCGGGCTGGAGGTGGTCCGAGCACGTCAAGCCGATCGCTGGAACGGACAGTTGCCAGGTGGCACATACCGGTTACGTCGTCTCGGGGCGCTTGAAGGTCGTGATGGACGATGGCGCCGAGGGCGAAGTCGGCCCTGGTGACGCATACGTCATCCCTCCTGGCCACGACGCTTGGACCGTGGGGGACGAGCCGGTCGTCTCCGTAGATTTCTCCGGAGGCATGGCCGACTACGCCAGGCGGGCTTGAACGGCCTCCCCCGGCGGCGCGTCGATCTCGACGGCGCCTGTCGCACTGGGGAGTTACCTGCCACACTCACGCCGAAGGCTGTGGGGCCGCTCTCCACGCTCGCTGCAGAGACCGCATAATGGAAGGGGCGCCAGTGGACGATATCTCCGACCGTTTCCTGGACGCGCTCTCCAGGCTCGAGGAGGTTGCCGACGCCCTGGCCCCCCACGATGCCTACCGCCAGCTCGACGAGACGAGCGTGCAGGTCTTCTGGAAGACGTGGCCGGGCATCAGTTCGTGGGCGGGCTCGCTGTGGCGGCTGCTGAACAAGGAGCTCAGCGACCCGGCCGTCTCACCGGATGACTCCGACACCGACGAGGTTGGCGGCAGCGGCTAGGTGAGAGCCCGGAATCAGGAGTGAAGGGACGTGACCCAGCTTCGGGACATCATGACGACCAAGGTCCTCACCACCTCGGCCGAGCGGCCGGTCGCGGAGGTCACCAGCATGATGGTGAAGGCCCGGGTGGGCTCGGCCGTCGTCATGCAAGGCTCGTGGCTCGCCGGCATCCTGACCGAGCGGGATGTGCTGCGGGCGGCTGCCTCGGGTTCGGACCTCACCAGGTCGCCTGTTTCGGAGTGGATGACGAGCGACCCGGTAACGGCCACGCCCGACCCGACAGCCGGGGAGGCCGCCGATGCGATGCTGGCCAACGGGTTTCGCCACCTCCCTGTCGTCGAGGGCCGCGAGCTCAAGGGCGTGGTCAGCATCCGCGACATCCTGGCCTCCCGAATTCGGCGTCGCTCGAAATCCGGGTAGATCTTTGGCAATGACGTCGCCGCTCCCTCCCGAGTCCCGAGCTGCTCAGCGAGTGAGGTCGCGGCGGGTGAACCATGCGGTCGCCCAGAGCAGGGCGAGTGCCGCGACCGCCGCGAGGACCAGCAGATCGCCCGCTGACGCCTTACCGGCGAGCAGGTCCGTGGGCTGGAAGTAGTGGAACGGCGAAGCGTAGCGCAGGCCGCTGATGCCGTCGATGAGCAGCGCGATGAAATTCATGAAAAACCACGCGACCACGATGCCGACGGTGACGCCGATCGCCCGGCCGCGCAGGCTCGACCGGGCCGAGACGAGCATTCCGACCATGGCGACGCCCACAAACAGCAGCCACGAGCCGGTGAAGGCGCGGAGCACCGACCCGGCCGCCAGCTCCCGGACCCCGCCGATGGTCTGCCTGGCCAGCAGCACACCAACGAGACCTCCCGCCTCGGCAGCGGTCACGGCCACGACCGAGGCGAGCGCCTTGGCGAGCAGGAACGGCACCCGGCCGACGGGTCGGGCGAGCACCAGGTCGATCGTGCCCCGCTCGACCTCGGTGGCCACCGACCCGGCGGCGACCAGCAGCGCCGATGAGGTCAGCAGGGAAAGCGTGACCGGGTGGGTCATGCCGGTGCTGAGCCACCCAGCGGCATGGAAGAAGTCAGCCGAGCCGCCCAGGAACGCCGTCATGGCCTTGGGCGGCGACTGGAAGAAGGGGAGATTCGGCGCCTGCCTGGTGAACGACGACGAGGCGAGCAGCACCAGGTAGAAGAACGCGCCGGCGCCGAGCGCGAGCACGCCCAGTGGGCGGCGCACCTGCCGCAGGGTATGACGGAGCACGGTCGTGCTCATCTGGCCCGCTCCCGGTCGGCCCCCCCGTAGATCTCGAAGAACGTCTCGGCGAGATGCTCGGGCTCGGCCAGAAACTCCTGCACCGCCAGCGCACCAAGCCGCCGCATCAGCGGCTCCATGTCGCCTTGGAACTCGAAGCGGTGGACCAGGCCGAGGCCGTCGCTCTCCAGGCCCGAGACGCCCTCCAGGTCGAGGATGGCGGCGTCGGCGAGCGGCTTTTTGAGCACGAGGGTGCAGTGGCGCACGCGCGCCCCCGTGAGGTCCGCGGTCGGCCCGGTGCGCACCACGCGGCCGGCCTTGAGCACCGCGACCTGCTCGGTTGTCTCCTCCACCTCAGAGAGGATGTGGGAGGACAGGAAGATGGTCCCGCCCGCCTTGCGGTGCTCGGCGAGCAGCCCGACGAACCGCTCCTTCATGACGGGATCGAGGCCCTCGGTCGGCTCGTCCAGCACCAGCACGCGGGGTTCATGCTGGAACGCCTGGACGATGCCGATCTTCTGCTTCATCCCCCGTGAGTACAGCCGGACCTGGCGCCGCAGGTCGGCCTGGGACAGCTCCAGCCGCTCGCACAGCTCCGGCTGGCGCACGGGCGGGCGCCGCTGCAAGGCGCCGAGGTAGTCGAGGCACTCGCCGCCGGTCATCTGCGGCCACAGCCCGAACTCACCCGGCAGGTGCCCGACCTCGGCCAGCACCACGCTGAGGTCGGTGGCCACGTCGTGTCCGAGGATGCGGATCCTGCCGGCCGTCGGCCGGATGAGGCCGAGCATGCATCTGATGGTGGTCGTCTTGCCGGCCCCGTTGGGACCGACGTAGCCGAACGCCGCGCCCTCGGCGACCGACAGCGACACACCGTCCACTGCCAGCTTGCGGCCATACCGCTTGACGAGCCCCTCGACCTCGATCGCCGCGCCCATCGGCCGACCTCCCGCTCGGTCCGGTGGTCGCCATCACCCGGCTGAGCTTATCCGGTCGACCGCGCCAGCTCCACGTGAATCTCTATGGCACCGCTGCGTTGCATGCATGGCCACCAGCCGCACCACCTTGGTGAGCAGGGTTTCCACCACCCCCATGGTTGATCACAGCAACTGCCGCGGCTAGCATCGACGACAGTTGCCGATGGCAACCATCATAGGGAGCGGTCATGCGCACGGCACTGCACCAGGTCATCCAGCGAGCCCACTTCACCCACGGGCAGATCTACGACCGCCACGCCGCCTGGGTGTTCGGGGGCATGTACCGCCGCGTCGCCGCCGACGTGGCGGCGGCAGCGCCGACCGGCGGCGTCGTGCTGGACGCGGGCTGCGGCAGCGGGCGGCTCGTGGTCCAGATCGCCGCGCGGCGCCCGGACCTGCGGGTGCACGGCATCGACCTGGAGCGCGGCATGGTGGACGTGGCGACGCGGCATGCCGAGCGCGCCGACGTCGGCGGCCGGGTGGCGCTCACCGTCGCCGATCTGGCCGACCTGCCGCTCCCCGACGATTCGGTGGACCTGATCGTTTCGACCGCCAGCCTGCACCACTGGACCGACGTCGGCGCGGTGATCGCCTCGCTGGGCCGGGTGCTGCGGCCCGACGGCCGGCTGTGGATCTACGACCTCCGCCTGGTTCCGGCCGGCCGCGTGCGGGCCGCCGCAGCGGACCTGGGCTGCCGCGTGGACCGGACCCTGGTCCGCACCGGATGGTTCCCCGCCGCGCTCTTCCAGCGTCTCGCGATCCAACCGGCGTAGCCGCAAAGCACCTGTTCAGGCGACGATCGGGTTCAGCAGCTCGGCGAGCGCCTTGCGGTCGACCTTGCCGTTGACGTTGAGCGGCAGTTGCTCTTGCCAGGTGAGCCGGCGCGGGATCATGTACTGCGGCAGGCTCGCCCGCAGCGCCGGCAGCAGCGTCTCCTGGTCATGCTCCAGCCCGGTGTAGGCGGCGACCAGATCGGTCTCGCCGTCGGAGGACCGCAGCGGGACCACGAAGGCGTCGCGCACGCCGGGCTGCCGGCGCAGCACCGACTCGATCTC
>WNGE01014223.1_pt1 | contig 14783 bp, 16 predicted proteins | sample 5400651 | NCBI WGS metagenome assembly WNGE01 (sample SAMN13153370, study PRJNA577476) | soil metagenome | isolation source: 60 cm soil or saprolite under grassland replicate 2 | place: USA:California | collected 2016-06-15 | reverse complement strand
CTGGATCGCCCGCTCGCGCGTCGTCTGCCAGCCCAGCCTCCTCGAGCCGTTCGGCCAGGCCGTCCTCGAGGCTCTGGCGTGCGGGCGCTCGGTCGTCGCCACGCGCGTCGGCGGCCCGCCCGAGTTCGTCCCGCCCGAGGCGGGGGTGCTCGTCGACCCGCTCGATGTGGACGAGATTGCGCGCGGCCTCGAGACCGCGGCGGGGCTGCCGTGCCCGAACCTCGTCGCCCGGGCTGCCGCCGAGCGGCACGATCTCGCCGAGCAGGCCCGTCGCGTCGAGCGCGTCCTCGAGCGAGCCGCCCGCGTAGGTTGACTTTCTTTTCGGCGGAAAATCCTAGAAAATCCTAGAGATTCCTTCCCAGGAGAGGCACCCACATCGCGAGCAAGATCCGCGTCCTGATCGCCGACGACCACCGACTCTTTGCAGAGGCCCTGGCGGCGATCCTTGCAACCGACGACCGGTTCGAGGTCGTCGGTTGGGCGAACAACGGCGAGAACGCCGTCGAGCTCGCCGCTTCCGAGAAACCGGACGTCGTCTTGATGGACATCTCGATGCCGCGGCTCGACGGGGTCGAGGCGGCGAGGCAAATCAAGAAGAAGCGAAAGTCGGCAGCGGTGCTGATGCTGACGGGCTCGAGCTCCGCGGCGGACGTCGCCCGCGCGCGGGAGGCCGGCGCGGAGGGCTACGTCACCAAGGACCGGATCGCCTCGGAGCTGATCGACTCGATCGTAGAGGTGGCGCAGAAATAAGCGTTGCTATCCTGGCCGGGCCGTGACGGCGATTCTCGCAGTCATTCAGGTTCTCCTCTCAGTCGCCCTGATCGGGCTGATCCTGATGCACTCCGGCCGCGACACGGGCTTCGCCGGTATGGGCTTCACGCCCGCCTCGCAGGGCGGTACGCACATCGTCGAGCGGAACTTGACGAGGCTGACGTGCGTGATCGGCGTGCTCTTCCTGGCGAACACGATCGGGCTCTTCCACCTGCTCCAATAGCTCCGTGGGCACGCCCCGCGCCGCGGCTCTCGCCGCCCTCGCGCTGATCGCTGCCGGCTGCGGCTCTTCGCCGAAGACGACCCCTGTCGGAGCGCCTCCGACAAGCCGTGCCGGAGTCGTCCGCATCGCGCTCGCCGACCTGCTCTGGCCGCTCGACCCGGCCCGCGCGCGTACGCGGGACGAGATCGTCGTCGCGCGCGCCCTCTTCGCGACTCCACTGCGAACCGACCCGTCGACCGGAGCCCTCCGCCCGGGCCTCTGCTCGAGCTGGGCCCGCGTGGGGAACGACTGGCACTTCCGCTGCCGCCACGCACGCGCGATAGGTCAAGAGCTGCGGCGAGCGCACCTGGCGCACGCCACCGTCCGGGCAGGCTCGCTGTCAATCGCAGATCCGCTGGCGCCGTACCTCCTCACCGAGGCGGTGGCTGCGCCGCCGGGAGTGCCCGGCCCGTTCAGGCTCGTCTCGGCGAAGTCCACGCGTCTCGTCCTCGAGCGGAACGGCCTGAAGCTGATCATCCGGAGGCTCGATCCGGAGGCGGCGTTGCGGCTGTTCCGTGCGGGCAAGCTCGACGAGGCGCCGGCGCCGCTCGGCGACCTCCAGGCTCTGCTGCGCGATCCTCGTCTCGACGTAGATGTACACATACATCGCCTGCTCGCCGTCGACCTCGTCGCCGGCCGGGCGGGTGGGGCGCTCGATCGTTTCCCCAAGCTGCGGCAGGTCTACGACGACACCGCCGACCGCGCCGACTACCAGGCGCTCGTCCCCGAGCTCGAAGCGCCTCCCGCGGAGAGCCTCTCCCCGCCACCGAAGGGAGCCAAGATCGCCCGCGCCGCGGCGCTCGCCTTCGCGCGGGCGCGGAAGCAGATCGGCTCGCTCCCGCACGTCGCCGTCCGCTTCGCCGAGCCGGCCAACCCGGATCTCGCGTACGGCGAGAACCTACTCGTCGCCGCCTGGCGCGACATCGGCCTCGGCGCCTACGTCTCGAGCCGGCGTCCCGACGCGACGCTCGAGCGCGTCCTCGCCCCGTACCCGCGAACGGCCGCGCTTCGTGCAGCCGTAGGGAGCCGCCGCTTCATCCCGATCTCGTGGGTCGTAGACGCGCGCCTCGTCTCGCGGCGCTTGGCCGGCTGGCGCGAGGACGACCTCGGCGCGGTCGACTACACGGGGGTCAAATTCCGGGCGTCGAGCCGGTCCCGGTGACGTCGAACTTCGCGGTGGCCGCCGCCGGCACGAGCGCGCCGTTCGGGTAGCGCTCGTCGTAGTACGACGCCTCGTTGACGAGCACCGTGTCGCGGGTCAGGCCCGGTAGCTCGGCGAGCAGCTCCGGCATCGAGACGGTGAAGCGCAGGTTGACGAGCGGGTCCGCGATGCGGCCGCCGCGGATCCTGAAGGTGCCGTCGCGCGTCATCCCCGTGATCACGCCTTCGCGCGGATTCACGATGCTCAGGTAGTGGAGGCGGGAGACGTAGATGCCGTCGCCCACGAGCTCCGCCAGCTCCTCCATCGATCCTGCCTCGCCACCCGGGACCGAGAGCGAGAACGGCAGCGGCCCCCAGCGGCGTAGTGAGGACGGCGGCGCGTGGCCCGTTGTCTTGCGGTCTCCGCCGGCGCGCTTGGCGGTCGCGCGGTCCCAGACCACGTCGCGGAGGACGCCGTTGTCGACGAGCTCGGCGCGCGTCTTCGGCGAGCCCTCGAAATCGAACGCCTTCGGCAGGCCGCGTGGATCGAGCGCGTCGTCCGCGAGCGAGAAGCGCTCGTCGAAGACCTGCTCGCCGATCCGGCCGGCCGCGTAGCTGCGCTCCTCGAGCAGGCCGAGCGCGCCGAACGCGTCGTACGCGAAGTAGAGAAGGAGCTCCGCGAATGCGTATGGCTCGAGCACGGCCGGGTAGGCGCCGGGCTCGAGCTCGATTGCGCCGCGCGTCCGCTCCGCCTTCGCGACCGCGGCCCGGGCAGTCTCGGCGGGATCGAGCTCGCCGACGCGCCACGAGGTCTTCTCGGCGTGCCCAGAGGCGTCTTCCACCGCTGCGAGCGTGAAGATGCACGCATCCGTCATCGCCTGGGAGACGGCGAGCCCGGTCGTCGAGGCGAGCGCGAGCTCCGTCAGTCCGCTCGTGAAGAACCCGTAGAGGTCGAGCGGGGACGCCTCGATCGCCGCCTCCGCGAGGCGCGCCTGGTCCTCCGGCCCGAGCGCCGCGGTCTCCTCGTCGTAACCCTCGACGGCGGGCGGCTCGGCCTTCGGCGCCAGCCCGGGAAAGTCCGAATCGGCAGGTGCGCTGTCCGCCGCCTCGGCGGCGCGGGCGGCCAGCGCTCGCAGCCCCTCGTCGTCGGTCCGATTCGCGACTGCGACCCCGACCCGCCCGTCGCGGACGACCTGTAGCTCGACGACGTCGTTCTCGATCAGCGTCGGCTGGTGCACTTCCGAGCCGGCGAAGCGAGCCAGCCCGGACCGCTCGCTGTTGGCCAGGGCGAGCGCCTCGTCGCCTTCGGCCGCGCGCAGCGCGCGCTCGGCAAGGTCGAGGGCGTTGCTCAATTCTTGAAGCCGACCTGGACGTTGCGGAAGCGGGCCGGAGCGGTGCCGTGCGAGACGTGCGCGTGCTGGCCCGGCTGGCCCTTGCCGCAGTTCGTCAACCCGTGCAGGAGCCACTCGTCGCGGCCCGCGACGGCGTCCAGCGTGCCCCAGAAGACCGGTGTCTGCCCGGTGTAGGTCGCGTCGCGAAGCATTCGGCCGAGCTTGCCGTCCTTGATCTCCCAGGCGACCTGCGTCCCGAACTGGAAATTAAGGCGCTTGTCGTCGATCGACCAGCTCTTGTTCGTTTGCAGGAAGAGCCCGTCGTCGACCTCGGAGATGAGCTCCTCGAGCGAGCCCTCGCCCGGCTCGAGGTGGAGGTTCGTCATCCGCACGAGCGGCATCCGGCTCCAGCCGTCGGCGCGCATCGAGCCGCCCGAGCCGTTGCCGATCCGCGCCGCGGTCTCGCGCGAGTCGAGGAACCCGCGCAGCACTCCTTGCGAGACGACGGGCACGCGCTGGGCGGGCACGCCCTCGTCGTCGAAGGCGAAGCTGCCGAGCCCGCCGGGCGTCGTCGGGTCCGCGGTGACGTTCATGTGCTCCGAGCCGTAGCGGAGCGAGCCGAGGTCGCCGGGCTTGAGGAAGCTCGTGCCCGCGTAGGCGGCCTCCGTGCCGTAGATGCGGTCGAGCTCGGTCGGGTGGCCGACGGATTCGTGCACCTGGAGCTCCATCTGCTCCGCGTCGATCACGAGCGTGGTCACCTGCGAGGGGCACGGGTCGGCGCGGAGGAGCGCCGCGGCCTGCTCGCCGACGCGCGATGCCTCGCGCTCGAACGCAAGCGAGTCGACGTACTCCCAGCCGGCCTGCGCGCTCGAGCCGCCGTGGGCGCTCGGGTGGCTGCGGATCTGGGTGATCCCGTCTCGCGAGGCCATCGCGTCGATGCCGCCGCCGCACTCGACGAGCTCCTGGTCGGTCGCGGCGCCCTCGGAGGAGACGAAGACCCGCTTCTCGCGCTGCGCGCGTATGAAGGCCGAGGTGACCTTCACGTCCTCGTGCGCCATCGCTTCCTCCGCCCGTAGGCAGTGCGCGACCTTGTCCGCGAGCGGGATCTCGAACGGATCGCGCTCGACCGGAGTGCGGTACTCGCCCTGCGCGGGCTCGACCGAAGCGAGCGCGCGTTCGTGCCTGCCCCCGGCGGCCTTCGCGAATCCACACGCCTTCGCGGCGGCCGCCTGGGCGCCTTGCGTGCTCAGGCGCCGGTCGCAGGCGAACCCCCACGCGCCGCCGACGAGCGCGCGGACGCCGAGCCCTTCGCTCTCGACGTCGTCGAGCCGGTCGACCCGGCCGTTGCGCGTCGCCACCGTCTGGGCCCGGCGAAGGACGACCCTCGCATCGGCGTAGGACGCGCCTGCGGCGAGCGCCGCGGAGACCGCCTCTTCGCAGAGCTCGCGCACGGCGCGAAGACTAACTAGGAACCTTCTATGCGCTGGAGAGGACTTGAACCTCCACGGGGTTTTAACCCCACAAGGCCCTCAACCTTGCGCGTCTACCAATTCCGCCACCAGCGCGCGGCGCGCATTGTAGCCGCGCCGCCGAGGCTTGACATTTACCGCGCCACGATATATCGTCGAGATACATATGAATCAGACGGCAGTCACGCCGGTGCTACTTGGAATGCTCTCGCTAGGGCCCCGGTCGGGGTACGACATCAAGGCGATCGTCGACCGCTCGACGCGGTTCTTCTGGGCCGCGAGCTATGGCCAGATCTACCCGGAGCTGCGACGGTTGGAGCAGGAGGGGCTGATCGAGGGCGAAGACGCGCCGACCGGTGGGCGTAATCGCCGCGTCTACCGCCTGACGAAGGCCGGTCGGGAGGCACTGAGGGACTGGCTCTTCGGGTCGACGGTGACAATCGAGTACCGCGACGAGTCGCTCCTGCGGCTCTTCTTCGCGGATGCGCTCCCGCGGGAGGACGCTCTCCTCCTACTGGAGGGCCGCAAGAAGGGCCATGAGGAATACCTGAAGGTCCTGCGGGAGATCGAGGCGCGGCCGGGCGGCAAGGACCTGGACTTCGTCGACCTCGTCCTGCGTTGGGGCATCGAATTCAACGAATGGGGTGCGCAATGGTGCGAGAAGCACCTGAAGCGTCTGCGGAGCGCGAAGGCGGCCTGACAGAACCGACTTTCCGGGGCGTCCTGCTCACGGGACTGCCCGGCTTCCTGCGCGAGGGCTTCCTCCCGGTCGGCGCGTTCTACGGCGGCCTGCGGCTGAGCGGGCTCGGCGCCGGGATCGCGGCCTCGACTGCGGTCTCGGTCCTGATCTACCTCTACGAGCGCCGCGCAGGTCGCGACGGGCTGCTCGTCCGTGTCTCGCTCGCCTTCGTGGCCCTCCAGACGGCGGTGGGCCTGGCCGCCCACAGCGCGACGGTCTATCTCGCCCAACCCGTCCTCGCGAACGCAGCCTGGGGCCTGGCGTTTTTCGTCTCGGTCGCGATCCGCCGGCCGCTCGCGGGTGCGCTCGCGTGCGCGTGGTACCCGTTCCCGCGCTGGTTCCGGCAGACCGAGCCGTTCAAGCGCGTGTACGGGATCCAGTCACTCGTGTGGGGCGCGTACTTCCTCGTCCGAAGCGGCGTTCGCCTGGCCGTGCTGCTCAACGGCAGCCTGGAGAGCTTCCTCCTCACGGTGTTCCTGACCGGCGCGCCGATGATGTTCCTCCTGATCGCCTGGTCGATCCGCCACTCGATGCGCGGCCTCGCCGACGCCGACGTCGATCCGCCGGATTTGACTCCGTCCGGGAGGGGAGCTACCCTCGATGGCGAACATACGTTCGTCACACTCCCCGACCCAGGAGACGCGAATGCTGACCGGCCGACAGCAGGAGATCTGGAAGTTCCTCACGGACTACGTCGACGAGCACGGGTATCCGCCAACGGTGCGTGAGATCGGCCAGGCCGTCGGGCTGGCCTCGCCCTCGACCGTCCACGCGCATCTCGCGAACCTCGAGCGCGCCGGCCTGATCAAGCGCGATCCGACCAAGCCGCGCGCCCTCGAGCTGCGCCGCGAGCCCAGGCCCGAGCCCGCGCGGGCGGCAGACGTGCACCGGCTCCCCCTGGTCGGCGAGATCGCTGCGGGCGGGCCGCTGCTGGCAGAGCAGAACGTCGAGGAGTACCTGGCGGTGCCCGAGCCGCTCGCGGGTGGCGGCGAGGAGTTCCTACTTCGCGTCAAGGGCGACTCGATGGTGAACGCCGGGATCCTCGACGGGGACCTCGTCGTGGTGCGGCGTGAGCAGACCGCCCAGGACGGCGACATCGTGGTGGCGCTTGCCGGCGACGACGAGACTGCCGAGGACGCGACGGTCAAGCGCTTCTTCAGGGACGGTCGGCGTGTGCGCCTGCAGCCGGAGAATGACGAGCTCGAGCCGATCTTCACCGACCACGTCCAGATCCTCGGCAAGGTCACGGGGGTCTTTCGCTCGCTGTGACCGTGGAGCCGCTGAACCGCACGCTCGAGCAGGAGCTCAACGCGCTGCTGCGCGGCGCGAGCCTGGAGTGCCTCGCGTGCGGCGAGTTCGTGCTGCACCTGCCGCAGGGCGGCATCTTCTGCCCGGAGTGCGGGAGCGGGCTCGACACAAACGTCGCCGCCGAGCCCGCCCGTCAGGACGTCAGCCGATCAGGTGGAAGATGAAGTCGTACTCCGTCCCACCTGCGCGTGACTTGAGCTCAATCGAGCCGCGCACGTTGGCGTAGGCGCCGGTACCGCCGGTGACGGCGACGACGCTGTCGTGCGTGTCGTAGAACGGCCCCTCGACGGTGATCTGTCCGTTCGCGAGGAGCGTCGTCCAGTTGCACTCCCAGGACTCGCCGACGATCAGCCGGACGCAATAGCCCTGGTCGCTCCCGACCCTCGTCGAGTCGCTCTGGTCGAAGACGTCGTTCGAGAACGTGAGGATGTTGCCGACGGCGTCTCCGGGGCCGCCGCCCTGGTTCGAGATGGAATCGGTCGTCGCGTGCTCGATTACGTGTACGACCTTTCCGTGTCGCTTCTGCCCGTGCCCGTGGCCGTGGCCGGCGAGAGCGACGCTTGCCGCAAAAGTGCCTGCCGCGACGAGGCAGACGAGCGCAACGATGCGCTTCATGGCTCCTCCTCTCCCTGAGAAAGAGCGAGGCTACAATGTCCCTGCAGGCCGGGTGACCGCGGGCCTTCGGGCTCGAGGAAAGTCCGGACACCGAAGGGCAGGACGCTGGGGCGACCCAGGCGGCGAAAGCCGACGGAAAGTGGCGGCACAGAAAGGAGACCGCCAGCGGCATATCTCCGGAGATGCCGACGGTAAGGGTGAAACGGTGGGGTAAGAGCCCACCAGCGTCGTGGCGACACGGCGGCTAGCCAAACCCCGTCCGGTGCAAGGCGAACAGGCTCCGTCGACGCGGCCCGCCGAGGAGCCGGGTAAGCCGCACAGAAGGATGGTCACCCAAGACAGAATCCGGCTTACAGGCCTGCTACAGCGAAGCCCCGCGAACGCGGGGCTTCGTCATTTTGGACCTCGTTGCAGCGCTGTGGCCTAGCGGCATACGATCCCGCCATGCTGCTGAGCGAGGTCGCCTACGCCCGGCCGGCGACGCTCGAGCAGGCCCTGGGGGTCCTGGCGGAGCACCCCGGAGCTCGCGCTCTTGCCGGCGGCCAGACGCTGGTCAACGTGATGAAGACGCGCGCGGCCTCTCCGGACGTGCTCGTCGACCTGAGCAGCATCCCGGAGCTGAAGGGAATCGAGCTCGGCTCCGACGGCACGCTCGAGCTAGGGCCGATGACGACATACACCGAGCTGATTGGGTCCTCCGAAGCGCGGGCGCGGCCGATTCTCGGCGAGGTCTGCGCGCAGATTGCCGACGTGCAGGTGCGCAACCGCGGCACGATCGGCGGCAACGTCTGCGCGAGCGATCCGACGAACCACCTGCCCCCGGTCATGGTCGCGGTCGGCGCCGAGTTCAGGGTCAGCGGCACCGGCGGCGAGCGGACGGTGCCGGCGGAGGAGTTCTTCCTCGGCGTCTACATGACGGCCGCCGGGCCGGGCGAGCTCTTGACGAAGATCACGATCCCGCCTGGGCGGAGCGACGGCTTCGTGTCCGTCCCGATCGGCGTGGCCGGCACCTGCATCGTGAGCGCGGCCGCGTCGCTGAACGGCGGAGTCCGCGTCGTGCTGGGTTGCGTCGGGGCGACGCCGGTCATGGTCGAGCCGGCATCCGCCGAGGCCGAGGCCGTACGCGGTGCCGTACGCGATGCGGGCCTGGAGCCGCCTTCGGATGTGCACGCGTCGGCGGATTACCGGCGGCACCTCGCCGAAGTGGTCGCCGCGCGAGCGGTCGAGCTCGCCGGGAGGAGCGGCTGATGGACGTCGTCACCTCGCAGACGATCAGCGTCGAGGTGAACGGCACCACGTACGAGCGCGAAGTCGAGGCCCGGCGGCTGCTGATCCACCTCCTGCGCGACGACCTCGACCTGACCGGCTCGCACGTTGGCTGCGATACGGGCAACTGCGGCGCGTGCAGCGTGATTTTCGACGGAACGCTCGTCAAGAGCTGCATGGTGCTCGCGGTCCAGGCTGACGGCGCGTCGATCGAGACCGTCGAGGGCCTGGCCGGAGACGAGCAGCTGACCCCGCTCCAGCAGGCCTTCAGCGATCACCACGCGCTCCAGTGCGGCTACTGCACTCCGGGAATGCTGATGAGCGCGACGGCGCTGCTGCGCGAGAACCCGAGGCCGTCGGACGAGGAGATTGCGAAGGCGATCCAGGGCAACATCTGCCGCTGCACCGGCTACTGGAACATCTTCGAGGCGATCAAGGCGGCGTCGGAATGACCGAGACGACCGTCACTGAGCCGATCGTCGTCGAGGAGCAGGAGACGAGGCCCGGGAACGCCGGCCAGAACGTGCCGCGCAAGGAGGACAAGCGGCTCGTTCAGGGCGAGGGCCTCTTCTTCGACGACGTCAAGCGGCACAACATGGGCTACGTCCACTTCGTCCGCTCGCCGTACGCCCACGCGAAGATCCGTTCGGTCGACGTCTCGAAGGCGCTCGAGCACCCCGGCGTCTACGGCACGCTCACCGGCGACGAGGTCGCGCTACTGACAGACCCATTCTTCCAGATCTCCTCGCCGCCTGGGGCGCACCTGAAGGACTTCTGCCTAGCGGTCGGCAAGGCGCGCTTCGTCGGCGAGCCCGTCGCCGCGGTCGTCGCGAACACCCGGGAGACCGCCCGCGACGCCTCCGAGCTGGTCGAGGTCGACTACGAGCCGCTGCCGGCGGTCACGGACGCGCGCCGCGCGCTCGACGACCACGCTCAGATCCTCCACGACGAGGCCGGCACGAACCTCACCTGGGAGGGCGTGTACGAGTGGGGCGACCTCGACGCGGCCTTCGCCGAGGCCGACCGGGTCGTGAAGATCTCGGAGCTCCACTTCCACCGCTTCAACTCGACCCCACTCGAGTGCAACGGCGCGCTCGTCGAGTACAACCGCGGCACCGGCCAGTGGACGCTCATCACGAACAACCAGTTTCCGGGGTTCGCGGCGATCATGATGGGCCCGGCGATGCGGGTCGGCCTCGACAAGCTCCGGTTCGTCACGCAGGACATCGGCGGCGGCTTCGGCAACAAGATCACTTCACACCCCCAGCTCGTCGCCTGCTGCCTGCTGGCCCGCAAGCTCAACCGGCCTGTGCAGTGGACCGAGTGGCGGACCGACTTCCACCTCTCGATGTCGCACGGGAACGAGCGCTGGTTCCAGGACACCGAAGTCGCGGTCAGGGAGGACGGCACGCTGCTCGGCTTCCGCACGACCGCGCTCGACGACGCGGGCGCCTGGCTGCGCTACGAGCCCCTCGGCGGCGTGATCTGGGCGCAGGTGACGCCGGGCATGTACCGCTGGCGCCACATCCGGCTCGACTTCAAGCAGGTCGTGACGAACAAGGCGCCGGTCTCGCCGAACCGCGGCTACTCGCGCATGCAACACCTCTGGTTTACCGAGCGGATCATCGACATCGTGGCGCACGAGCTCGGGCTCGACCCAGTCGAGGTGCGCAAGCGCAACTACATCCGCGCGGACGAGATGCCCTACGAGACGCCGAACGGCTGCATCTACGACTCGGGCGACTACGCGAAGATGCTCGACACGGCGCTCGAGCTGATCGGCTACGGCGAGCTCGAGTCGCGCCGCGCCGACGCCGGGTCGCGCGGGAAGCTGCTAGGCCTCGGGATCGGCTCGACGCTCGACTCCGGCACCAACAACTTCGGCCAGTCGCGCCTGATCAACCCGGAGCTTCAGTTCTCGGGCAACAACGAGGTCGCGACGGTGAAGCTCGACATCTTCGGCGAGATCGTCGTCACCCTCGGCACGACGCCGCAGGGGCAGAGCCACGAGACTACGGCGGCGCAGGTCGTCGCCGACATCCTCGGCTGCTCGATCGACGACGTGAACGTCCGGGCGGGCCACGACTCGTACTGGAACTCGCACGCCGGCTTTTCCGGCACATATGCGAGCCAGTTCGCGGTGACCGGCCTGGGCGCGGTGAAGGGCGCCACCGACATGCTGGCCGAACAGATGAAGAAGCTCGCCTCCGTCGTGCTCGGCTGCCCGCCGGAGGACATCGAGCTGGCCGAGGGCCAGGCGCGGATGAAGGCGAACCCCGAGGCCGCATTGCCGTTCATGGCGCTCGGCGCGATCATCAACGCGAACAACGCCGGCCTCCCCGAGGACCTCGACGTCACGCTCAACTGCCGCTACGTCTACCGGCCGCCGTTCCAGCCGCCGGACGTCGAGCGCAAGTACGGGAACCTGACGCTCACGTACGCGGCGCAGGTCCACGTCGCGGTCGTCGAGGTCGACCCGGAGACGGGCGTCTACGAGATCGTCGACTACGCGGCCGTGGACGATTGCGGCGTTCGGATCAATCCGCAGGTGGTCGAGGGCCAGGTGATGGGCGCGACGGCGCAGGCGCTCGGGGCTGCGACGCATGAGACCTTCACCTACGACGAGGACGGAAACCTGCTGACGCCCAACTTTTACGACTACCACGTGCCTCACGCGCTCGACATGCCGCCGCTGAAGACGGGCTACGTCGAAAGCGCCTCGCCGTTCACCTCGATGGGCACGAAGGGCATGGGCGAGGGCGGCGGAGCCGGCATCCACGCGGTCTGCGCGGCGCTCCAGGATGCACTGCGCCCGCGCGGCAACCCGATCGTCTTCGACAGCTGCAACCCGTACCACAGCGTCTGGGAGCTCCTCTCCGATCCCGAGTCGTCACGGCAGCGCGTGACGGTGGAGTCCCGGTGAAGGTCGCCGGCGAGCGGGGGTTCGAGGCACCGCGGGACGCGGTCTGGCGTGTCCTCAACGACCCGGCTGCGATGGCCGCGACGATGCCCGGCGTCGAGAGCTTCGACGTCCAGGACGACCGGCACTGGCGCGCGAACGTGAAGATCCCGCTCGGGCTCGGCACCCTCGGGATGACGATGGACATGGAGAAGACGGAGGAGCGGGAACCCGAGTTCGCGCGCCTCGCGATCAAGGGCAACGGCGTCGGCGCGATCCTGAGCATGACGACCGCTTTCAACCTCAGCGTCGACGGCGGCGGCACGAGGATGGGCTGGGAGGCGGAGGTTCGGATCGCCGGCCCCGTCGGCTCGATGGGCCAGCGCGTCCTCCAGCCGATCGTGAGCCAGCAGGTGCAGCACGTGCTCACGGCCCTGGACGAGCAGGTCCGCAAGGCCGCCGGGTCGACCGAGGGCTAGGCCCATGCCCCCGCCCTTCCGGATCGGGGTCATGCAGCTGACCATGGAGCCGCTCGACGAGATGGTGGCCTCGGCCCGCGCGATGGACGACGCGGGCTTGGACACGATCTGGCTCGCGGAGGCCTACCCGTGGTGGCGCAAGCACGGGATGGAGGCGCGCTCGTCGACGGTGACGTCGGCGGTGATTGCGCGCGAGACCGAGCACCTAACGATCGGCTGGGGAATCATCTCGCCGTTCACCCGGCACCCGGTGCAGGTTGCGATGGACGCGCGCGTGGTCGAGGAGGCGGCCGGGCCGGGCCGGTTCATCCTCGGCTTCGGGACCTCGAAGATCTTCCTCAACAACGCGGTCATGCAGACCAACAAGACGCTTGGCCCGATGCGCGACGCGGTCGAGATCGTGCGTGGCGTCCTGCGCGGCGAGCCGTTCGAGTACCAGGGCTCGGCTTGGAGCGCGTCAGTGCCGGCGCTTGCGCCTGAGGCCGACGCGCCGCGCGAGGTGCCGCCCGTCTACGTCGCCGCGACCGCGCCGAGGATGCAGGCGTTGGCCGGGGAGATCGGGGACGGCTGCCTGACGCCGTCGATCACCACACCCGCGTTCGTGCAGTACACACGCGAGAACGTCGGCACCGACATCGACATCGGCTGCACGATCGTCGCCTCGATCCACGAGTCCGATCGCGACGCCGGCCGCGAGGGCGCGCGCGAGATCGCCGGCATGTACCTCGCGAACAAGGTGCAGAACATCCAGGGCGCGGCCGACACGCTGCTCGATCTCGCCGGGATCGAGCAGGAAGAGATCCGGCCCGTTGCCGAGGCGATGGAGCGCGGCGGCCGGCTCGCGGCCAAGGCCGAGGTGAGCGACGCGCTGCTGGACAAGTGCAAGCCGATCGCGGGCACTCCCGACGATTGCATCGCCGCGATCGAGGAGTACCGCAAGGCCGGCTGCACGCACGTCATGCTCGAGCTCTGGGGCGACCGGCGGCACGAGCAGATCAGGCTCTTCGGCGAGCGCGTCCTGCCGCACGTCCGGTGATCGACCGCGACCGGCTCGTCGAACTGGCCCTGCGGCTCGTCTCGACGCCGTCGTTCACCGGCTCGGAGGAGGACGCCGCGCGGCTGATGGAGGCCGAGTTCAAGTTGTGCGGGCTCCAGACCCAGTGGCAGCAGGTCGAGGACGGGCGTGCGAACGTGCTCGGCACCTGGGCCGGAGCCGGAGGCGGGCCGACGCTCATGTTCAACGGCCACCTGGACACGTCTTACTCGGGGCGCGAGCCGTGGCTGGCGGGGATTCCGGGGTTCCAGCCGGAGGGGTTCGAGCGCGATGGGCGCATCTACGGGCTCGGGATCTCGAACATGAAGGGCGCGCTTGCCTGCTACGTCGAGGCGGTGCGGGCGCTGCAGGATCAGGGCGTCCGGCTTCGAGGCGATGTCCTGAGCATCCTCGGCGAGCCGACCGAGAACAAGCTCGTGCTCGCTCACTTCGGCTCTCTCTGGCTTCGGCTCTCGACGCACGGGCCGTTCGTGCACACCGCGTTCAGCGAGGGGCGGCGTGAAGAGAACTCGATCCTGCGAATGCGCCCGGTGCTCGACGCGGTGCTCGAGTGGCTGCCGCGGTGGGAGGGGCAAATGGGCTACGGCGACGTCCGCGGAGTGGCGAACGTGGGCGGGATCGAAGGCGGCTTCGGCTGGCGCGCCTCGCGGACGCCGCACAGAACGGATCTGTTCCTCGACCTCCGCGTGCCGCCGGACGTGTCAATGGCGGACGCGCGGCGCGAGGCGCTCGAGTTCGCGCGCTCGCTGGACGGGGTCGAGGCCGAGGTCTACGTGACCGCTCCGGGGGCGGAGGTCGAGGAGGGCCATCCGCTGGTCGCGGCCTTGGCGGAGGCGCACGCGGACGTGTTCGGCGCTGCGCCCGAGCGCGACGTCACACGCTGGTTCTCGGATGCCTCCGTGCTGTCCCGCTACGGGATCGCGACGGTCAACTACGGGACGTCCAGCGGGCTGCCGGATGCGGAGCTGGGCGAGAACCTCTCGATCGACGGGCTCGTCAAGACGGCCGAGGTGTATGTGCGCGCCGCGATGGGTCTGTGCGGGGTCGCGTGACTCCGCCGGACAGAAACGCCGAAGAAGTCGTCGCGTGGCTTCGGGAGCGCGCGTGAAGCTCGTCACGTTCGACGACGGCAAGGTCGGCTGTTTCTCCGAGGACGAGGTCGTGCACGAGTGGGACATGCCGTCGATGCGGGCGGTGTTCGAGGCCGACGCGGCGCCGCGAGTCGTAGCGGAGCACCAACTGAAGGACGTGAAGCTGCGCGCGCCGATCGTGCCGAAGAAGTTCTTCCATACGGCGGGGAACTTCCGCGAGCACGAGGAGGAGTCGAAGAACGTCGAGTGGTCGCACGAGATCGCGCCGTGGATCGTCTTCTTCCAGAACGTCGACGCGATCGTCGGGCCGGACGAGCCGGTCGTGTACCCGGAGCACCTGACCGAGGAGCTCGACTACG
>WNGE01013905.1_pt1 | contig 14785 bp, 16 predicted proteins | sample 5400651 | NCBI WGS metagenome assembly WNGE01 (sample SAMN13153370, study PRJNA577476) | soil metagenome | isolation source: 60 cm soil or saprolite under grassland replicate 2 | place: USA:California | collected 2016-06-15 | reverse complement strand
TGGCCCGGTCCGGTGGTCCCCGACCCCGCCCGGGGCCGAACGCTGGTCTTCTACGCCGAGATCTGGAGGGTGGCCGGGCAACCCGGCTTTCGGGTGTTGGGCGAAGGGGTGGCCGTGGGCTCGCTGCCCGGCGGACTGGTCCGCCCCATCGTCCGTCCCGGGGCCCGCAACCCCACGCTCCTGTTCCCCGCATACCAGCCCCCGTTCGGGGTGGCGGCCACCGTGTCGGGCGACTTCCTGTACACGTACGGCTGCTACACGGACTTCCTGTCGAAGCCGTGCGACGTGGCCAGGGTGCCGCTGGCCGACGCGCTCGACCTCGGAGCCTGGCAGTACCTGACGGCCGCCGGCACGTGGAGCGCCAACCTGTCGGACGCCGCACCGGCGTTCGACGGCGGGCCCATCATGTCGGTGGCCTGGAACGGATACCTGAACGCCTACCTCGCCGTGTACAGCAAGATCTTCGACGACCGGGTGGCCTTCCGGACGGCGCCCTCGCCGGAGGGACCGTGGTCCGGCGAGGGCATCGCGTTCACCGGCAAGCCGGGCACGAGCGGGTCGTTCGACTACAGCGGGCTGGCCCACGCCGAATACCAGCAGGACGGCGGCAGGCTCGAATACGTCACCTACGCTCGCACGGTGGCTCCCTTCGAGTTGGAGATGCGCCTGGTCCAGCTGGACTTCGGGGCGGCCGGCTGAGCGCTACGCCCGGCCGGACTCGGGGCGCAGGAGCGGGAACAGGATGGCCTCCCGGATGGTGGCCACGTCGGCCAGGATCATCGTCATCCGGTCGACACCGAACCCGAGCCCGCCGGCGGGCGGCATCCCGTGCTCGAGCGCCCTGATGAAGTCCTCGTCGAGCGGATGGGCCTCCTCGTCGCCGGTCCGCCGGGCGGACTGCTGCGCCTCGAACCGGGCTCGCTGCTCGTCCGGGTCGGTCAGCTCCGAGTACGCCGGTCCGATCTCCATCCTGGCGATGACGAGGTCGAAGTGCTCGGTGACCCCGGGCGTCGACCGGTGGGGCCGGGCCAGCGGCGACACCTCGCGGGGGAAGTCCTTCACGAACGTTGGGTCCCATAGGGTCGGTTCGACCAGCTTCTCGTACAGCTCTAGCACGATCTTCCCCGGTCCCCACCCAGGATCGACGTGGACGCCGGCGCCATCCGCCAGCGCGGCGAGGTCGGGCCGGTCCAGCGAAACCTCCTGTCCGACCGCCTCCGACACGAGGTCCAGGACCGTGACCCGCCGCCAGGGCTTCGACAGGTCGAGCTCGCGGCCCTGGTAGTCGAAGACGAGCGAACCGCGGACGGACTCCGCTGCCGCCTTCACCAGGGCCTCGTCGAGATCGATCATGTCCTCGTACGTCCCGTAGGCCTGGTACGCCTCGAGCATCGTGAACTCGGGGTTGTGCTCCCAGTCGATCCCCTCGTTCCGGAAGTTGCGCCCGATCTCGAACACCCGCTCCAGGCCGGCCACCAGCAGGCGCTTCAGGTACAGCTCGGGGGCGATCCGCAGGTAGAGATCGGCGTCGAGGGCGTTGTGGTGGGTCAGGAAGGGCCGGGCCAGCGCGCCGCCGTGCGTGGACTGCAGCACGGGCGTCTCGACCTCGGCGAAACCGCGATCGGCCAGGACCCCCCGCAGCGCGGCCAGCGCCTTCGCCCTGGCCCAGATGACGTTCCTTGCCTCGTGGCTCGTGGCGAACTCGAGGTAGCGCTGGCGAAACCGGGCCTCGGGGTCCCGGAGGCCGTGCCACTTCTCGGGCAGCGGGCGAAGGGCCTTGGTCAGGAGCTCGAGCTCGTCGGCCTTCACCGAGAGCTCGCCCTTCCTCGTCTTCACCACCTCGCCCCGGGCTCCCACGATGTCGCCCAGGTCCAGGTCATCGATCAGCGAGAACACGTCCCCGAGGGCGTCCTGGGACAGGAACAGCTGGAGGTCGCCGGTCCGGTCCCGGATGGTGGCGAAGCTCAGCTTCCCGTGCCGCCTGAGCAGCACGATCCGGCCCGCCACGCCCACCCGCTCCCCGGTCGAGGCTCCGGGTTCGATGCCGTGGAACTCCCTCCGGATCTGGTCGAGGGAGGTGTCGGGATCGAACCGGAGGGCGAAGGGCTCGATGCCCCGGGCGCGCAGTCGCTCCAGCTTGTCCCTCCGTGCCGCCAGGACCTCCGCCAGCCGGCCCCCGCCCTGTTCGTCCCCCTCCGGTTGGCCCGGCGACGCCGCGCCCTCGTCACTCATCCCGCGCGGCGTTGCGCTCGAAGATCAACCGCAGGCCCTCCAGCGTCAGCCACGGCTCGTGGTGCTGGACCGAGACGCATTCGGCGAGGATCAGGTCGGCCAGCCCGCCGGTGGCAACCACCGACGAGTGGCCCAGCTCCTTGACGATCCGCTCGACCATGCCGTCGACCATGGACGCGGTCCCCAGGACCAGCCCCGCCTGGACGCTCTCGACGGTGCTCCGGGCGATCACCGTCCGCGGGGGGAGGATCTCCACCATCGGGAGCCGGGCGGCCGCCTCGAACAGCGCCAGGGCCGAGATCCTCAGCCCCGGGAAGATGACGCCGCCGAGGTAGTCGCCCTCGGCCGAGACGATGTCGAACGTGGTGGCCGTGCCGAAGTCCACCACGATTGCCGGGCCACCGAACTTCGCGTACGCGGCCACGGCGTTGGCGATCCGGTCGGCCCCCACGTCCTTCGGGTTGTCGTACAGGATCGAGATCCCCGTCTTCGTCCCCGGTTCCACGACCACCGGCTGGAAGTGGAAGTACCGCCGGACCATGGTGCGCAGCGCCTGGGTCTGGTCCGGCACCACGCTGGCGATGGACACCCCGGTGATCTGCCGGGTGAACGACAGGCCCTGCTGCTCGAGGAAGCCTCCCAGGAGGAGCGCCAGCTCGTCGGGGGTCCTGTTCGCCACGGTCGAATAGCGCCAGTGCCAGTTGAGCTCCTCTCCCTGGAACACGCCGACCACGGTCTCGGTGTTGCCCACGTCGATCGCCAGGAGCATTCAGGCCTCCTCCTCGGTTGCCGGCATATTCTCCATGGTGGCGGGCAGGAGCAGGTTGTCGATGAGGCGGGCCGGTCCGATCCGGGCCGCCACCACCGCGCGAGCAGGGCCGGCGATCCGCTCCGTCTCCTCCCAGGTCCGGTCGTCCACCACCGCCACGTATTCCAGCCTGGCCAGCGGCTCGGCCCCGATCCGCTTCGCCATCTCCGCCTTCAGCACGTTCGGGTCACGCTCGCCCCGCCGTGCCAGCGTGGCGGCCGCCGACAGCGCGTCGAACAGGGCGGGCGCGGCTCGCCGTTCGTCGAGGCTCAGATATGCGTTCCTCGACGATAGGGCCAGTCCGTCGATCTCCCTGACCGTCGGCACCGGGACCACGGTCACCGGCGCGCTCAGATCGGCCACCATCCGCCGGACCATCGCCAGCTGCTGGGCGTCCTTCTCCCCGAAGTAGGCCCGGCATGGCCCGACCATGTTGAACAGCTTGGCCACCACCGTCAGCACGCCCCGGAAGTGCCCCGGCCGCGACGTGCCCTCCAGCCGCTCGCCGAGCGGACCCGGATCGATGGTGACCTGGGGCCTCCCCTCCGGGTACATCTCGGACTCGTCGGGGGTGAACAGGAGGTCGCAGCCGAGCGAGGCCGCGACGGCCTCGTCCCGGGTCCTGGGCCGGGGGTAGGCGGCCAGGTCCTCGCCCGGCCCGAACTGGAGCGGGTTCACGAAGATCGAGGAATCCCACCTCGCCGCCCCCGGCCCTGGCCTCGTCGCACGCCGCCCGGAGCCGCGCGGCCGAGCCCGTCACCTCCACGGTTCCAGCGCCTCCTCGAGCTTGCGGCGCCCCTCGTCCGAGAGCTTCCCGCCCTTGGCGGCCAGACGGGCCGCCTCCCGGGCCAGCGCCGCATAGGCCTTCGCCGCGTCGGGGGCTCGATCGGCCAGCAGGTCGAGGGTTCGAACGACCGTGCCCGTGTCGCCTCTGGCGGCCGGTCCGGTCAGGGCCGCTGTCGGCCCCCGCTCCATCACCGCCTCGAAGGCGGTCCGAGCCAGCGGGCCGGCCTTCGCCAGGCCGCCCTCCACCCCGGCCAGCGCGAACAGCTCCTCGGCCAGCCCCTCCACCACCACCAGGTAGTTCGAACAGAACACCGCCGCGGCGTGATAGATGGGCTTGAGGTGCTCGGCGACGCCGAAGGGCTCGCCGCCGACGGCCCGAGCCACCTCCTCGCCGAACGCGGCGCCCCGCTCGGTCCTCGCCGTCACCCCGATCGCGCTCCCGGGAAGGCGTTCGATGCCCTCGGCGACCTCGGGGAACGATTGCAGGGGGTGGGTCGACAGGATCTCCGCCCCCGCCTCCGCTGCCGGCTCCAGGGCGTCGAGGCCCATCACGCCCGAGGTGTGGAGGACGAACTGTCCGGGCCGGAACGCGTCCTGGCCCGCCATGGCGGCGCAGCCCGGCGCGATCAGGTCGTCCGGGACGGCGAACAGGATGACGTCGGCCGCCGCGGCGGCCTGGTGTGGCTGGACGAACTCGGCGAACGGGAGGTACCGGCGGACCCGCTCGAACGAGGCCCGGCGACCGGAGGCGGCAACCACGTGATAGCCGGCCCGCTCGAGCAGCACGCCGAACGCGACGCCGACCCTGCCCGCCCCGATGATGGCCACGGCGGTCGGGCGAGACTTCGGTGACCTGTACCTTCCGATCGTTCCGGCCCCTTCGTTCGCGGATACCGGACGGCCCGGAGTATAGCGGCGGCCGGTCAGCCCTCCCGGGGCTGGGACGTTCGGAGCGCGGGACCGAAGAGGCGGACGCCGGCGAGCGCGACCGGCCCGAGCTGCAACGTCGACATGGTTCGGCCCCCGGGAAGCTTCGGGTCTGCGGTCAGCTCGAGGAGCGGCGCCAGGACGAAGCCCCGCTCGTGCATCCTGGGGTGGGGGATCTGGAGTCCGGGTCCGTCGATCTCATCGTCCCCGTAGGTGAGCACGTCGACGTCGATCACCCGCGGGCCCCATCGCTCCCCCCTGGCCCGTCCCATCTCCCGCTCGACCTGGAGGCATGCCTCCAGCAGGCCGCGGGGCGAGAGCGTGGTCTCCACGTCGATCACCGCGTTCAGGTAGTCGGGCTGCGGCGGACCGCCCACCGGATCGGTCTCGTAGACACGAGACGAACGGCGAACGGTCAGCCCGTCGTTCCCCAGGAGGTCCACGGCCCGCTGGAGGTTCGCCGCTCGGTCGCCCAGGTTCGACCCCAGGGCCAGGAAGGCCGGGACGGGCTCAGGACCCAAACGTCGCCTCGGCGGCCACGTCGTCCAGGCCCATCGACTCCGCCGCCCCGGGCTTGTGCACCGTGGCGGTCACCTCGACCACCTGGCTGTACTCGTAGATCGCCCGGGCCACCGCGTCGGCCAGGGACTCCAGCAGCTCGAACGACGTCTCGGCCACCGTGTCCCGCACCACGTCGGCGATGCCGCGGTAGTCGAGCGTGCGGTCGAGCGAATCCCCGCCGAACTCGAGCAGGACGTCGACGTCGACCGAGAACTCCTGGGCCTCCAGACGCTCGCCGGGGTTCGCCCCGTGCCGGCCCAGGGCGGCGATGCCCGACAGAAGCACCCGGGCGCTACCCACCGCCCGCCCCAGCCTTCGCCCGGGCCTCGGGGATCTTCCGGAAGTCCCAGGATGTGATCCGCTCCGGCGTCATCTGGAGCCACACCCGGTTCTTCCAGTGCTGGAACGGCACGGGGTTGCCGGCCAGGTACTTCTCCGACCACCGATGCTCCACGTCCGCGATCCGGGGGTCGTTCTCGGCCCGCTCCACCGGCCCGTGGAGGAGGACTCCCCGGAGGTCGTCGTAGGTCGTCCCGTCGTCCACGCAGGCCGTGGCCAGCGGATCGCGGTCCAGGTTCCGGAGGGTCCGGTTGCCCAGGGTTGAGTTCATGAACGCGGTGCCGTCGAGCCACACGAACCACAGCGGGACCACGTGCGGCGTGCCGTCGGCGTTGATCGTGGCCAGCCGCACGGTGGACTGCGACCGGAGGTAGCCGTCCAGCTCGTCCGGCGCGAGCGACAGGTCGAGCTTCCTCATTATTCGTCCAACCCTAGCGCGTCGTCCGGGGGCCGCTCCAGGAAGACCTGGACCGGCCCTGCGGGCGCGTGGCCGTGCGGCTCGCCCAGGTACCGCAGCCGCAGGAACTCGTATACGAGCTGGTCCACCGTCGGTCCGGCGTCCTCGGTGAGGTAGTGCGAGCAGCCGGGGAGCAGCGCCACCGTCGAGCCCGAGAGCGTCTCCCCCAGCCGTTCGGCCAGCTCGGCCGGCAGATACGGATCGTCCTCGCCCCAGATGATCAGCGTGGGGGTGTCCAGCTCGCCCAGTTCGCCCTCCCGACCGGCCAGCCCCACGCCGTCGACGGCCCTGATCGCGCGGAAGAACGCGGCCGGGTCGGCGACCCACGGCTCGACGTACGAATCGAGGGCGGCCTGGTCGAACCGTTCCTTGTGAGAGACCCCGAGGTCGATGGTGAGCCTGACCACCTGATCGACGAACTCAGAAGTCTCCTGCTCGGGCGTGGCTGCCTGGAGCATCTTCACGCCCTCGATCGGCCAGGCGTCGAAGCACGCCGCGTCCAGCAGGACCATGGTTCGAACCCCGCCCCCCAGGGCCAGCAGCTGGGCCACTGCCCCCCCCAGGTCGTGGCCGACCACGGCGAACTCCTCCACGCCGAGCTGCGTCAGGAGCTCCCGGAGGTAGCCGGCCTGCGCCACCGCGGAGAGGTCCGTTCCGACGGGCTTCTCGCTCTGTCCGAACCCGAGGAGGTCGGGAGCGATCACCCGCATCCGTGTTGCGAGGAGGGGGATCTCCCGCCGCCACAGGAACGAGGAGGTCGGGATGCCATGCACCAGGAGCACGGCCTCCCCTTCGCCCTGGTCGACGTAGGCGATCTCCCCGCCGGAAACCGTGGACCGGTTCATCCCGTCCCCCGGCGGATGGCGTCGACCACCCGAACCACCCGGACCATCTCCTTGACGTCGTGGACCCGGACGGCGTGGGCGCCCTGCCCGGCCAGCCACGCCACCGCCCCAGCGGTCCCCTCCAGCCGCTGGTCGACGCCCAGGTCCCCCAGAACCTTCCCCACGAACGACTTGCGGGAGGGCCCGACGAGGACCGGCCGCCCGAGGTCGAAGAACCCCCGGATGTCCCGCATCAGGATGAAGTTCTGCTCGTACGCCTTGGCGAACCCGAGGCCTGGATCGACCACCAGCCGGTCCGGCTCGATCCCCGCGGCGGTGGCCGCGTCCAGTCGCGTCCGGAGCTCATCCCGCACCTCCCCCACCACGTCGGAGTACCCGGTGTGCTCCTGCATGTCCTTCGGCTCCCCCCGCATATGCATGAGCACCATGCCCGCGCCGCACTCCCGGACCACGTCGAACATCCCCGACGCCGCCCCCGCCGAGATGTCGTTCACCACGCTGGCCCCGGCCTCCACGGCCGCCCCGGCCACCTCGGGATCGCGGGTGTCGATCGAGATGGGGACGGCCACCTCGGCGGCCAGCCGTTCGATCACCGGCACGGCGCGGCGGATCTCCTCCTCGGTTCCCACGGGGTCGGAGCCGGGACGGGTGGACTCGCCCCCCACGTCGATCAGGTCCGCGCCGTCGGCCACCATCCGGATGCCATGGGCCACAGCCACTTCGGGCTCGATGAACCGTCCGCCGTCGGAGAACGAGTCGGGGGTCACGTTCAGGACGCCCATGACAAGCGTTCGGATCCCGCACTCCAGGACGTGCGGGCCGGCCCGCCACTCCAGCCGCTCGGTCACGGACGCATGGTATCGACTCGCCTGGGCTAGCCCGAGCTCCTCCGGATCAGCTCCAGCGCCTCCGTGCGCGTCCTGGCGTCGGTTCGAAACACGCCGCGAACGGCGGAGGTCACCGTGACCGAACCCGGCTTCTTGATCCCCCGCATGGTCATGCACAGGTGCTCGGCCTCGATCATCGCGAACACCCCCCGGGGCTCCAGGGCCTTCTCCAGGGCGTCGGCGATCTGCGTCGTCAGGTGCTCCTGCACCTGAAGGCGCTTCGACAGCGTGTCGACCAGGCGCACGATCTTGGAAAGGCCGGTGATCCGGCCGTCCCGGTTGGGGACGTAGGCGACATGCGCTCTGCCGCTGAACGGCAGCATGTGGTGCTCGCACAGGCTCTGCACCGGGATGTCCCGGACCATGATGATCTCGTCGTGGCCCGGTCCTGGGAGCACCTGGAGGACCTCCAGCGGGTCCGCCCCGATGCCGGCCAGAACCTCCTCGTACATCTCGGCGACCCGCTCCGGGGTGCGCTCGAGGCCGGGGCGTGACAGGTCCTCACCCACACCTTCGAGGATCAGCCGAACGCCCTCCGCGATCTTCGCCCTGTCCATGGCTCCGGCCCGAGGGTCAGGAAAGGGACGCACCGCGGCCGGGGACGGGCTGGCCGCCCGGGTTGACCGAGCGCCTGGCCACGGCGATGCCGATCCCCTGTCCCTCCGTTCGCTGGGGGCGCTTCACCAACCCGTCGAGGAGCTGGACCAGCTCCTCCTTCTCGATGGTCTCCCGCTCGATGAGCGCGGCGGCGATGGCGGCGAGATGCCCGCGGTGCTCCTGGAGGATCTCCAGGGCCTCGTCGTGGGCCCGGTCGATCATGTCCCGGATCTCGGTGTCGATCTCGAACGCCACCTGGTCGGAGTAGTCGGGGTGGGACGAGAAGTCGCGGCCCAGGAACGGCTCGGCCTGCTTGGTCCCCAGCGTGACCGGGCCCAGCCGGTCGGACATCCCGTACTCGGTGACCATCTGCCGGGCGATCTTGGTGGCCCGGTCGAGGTCGTTCTGGGCACCCGTGGTGACGTCGCCGAACTGGAGCTCCTCCGACACCCGGCCGCCCAGCAGCATCGCCAGCTCGTCGATCAGCTCCTGGCGCGACATCATGAACTTGTCCTCGATCGGCAGGGTCATGGTGTAGCCGAGCGCCCGGCCCCTCGGGATGATCGTGATCTTGTGCACGGGGTCCGCGTTCGGCAGGACCCACGCCACGAGGGCGTGGCCCCCCTCGTGGTAGGCGATGATCTTCTTCTCGCGGTCCGAGATCAGGCGCGTCCGGCGCTCCGGCCCGGCCACCACGCGGTCGATCGCCTCCTCCAGCTCGAGGATCGTGATCGCCGTCTTGCCCCGGCGGGCCGTGAGCAGCGCACCCTCGTTGACCACGTTCGCCAGGTCGGCTCCGGTGAACCCAGGGGTGCGCCGGGCGATGATGTCGAGGTCGGCCGCAGGGTCAAGAGGCTTGCCCCGGACGTGCACCCGAAGGATGGACTTGCGGCCTTCGAGGTCCGGCCGGTCGATCACGACCTGCCGGTCGAACCTCCCCGGGCGCAGCAGCGCGGGATCGAGGATGTCCGGCCGGTTCGTGGCCGCCATCAGGATGACGCTGGTGCGCATGTCGAACCCGTCCATCTCGACCAGGAGCTGGTTCAGGGTCTGCTCGCGCTCGTCGTGGCCCCCGCCGAGGCCGGCCCCGCGGTGGCGCCCCACCGCGTCGATCTCGTCGATGAACACGATGGCGGGAGCGTTCTGCTTCGCCTGCTCGAACAGGTCGCGGACCCGGGCCGCGCCCACCCCGACGAACATCTCCACGAAGTCGGAGCCGCTGATGGAGAAGAACGGGACCCCCGCCTCGCCGGCCACGGCCCGGGCCAGCAGCGTCTTGCCCGTCCCGGGAGGCCCGTACAGCAGGATGCCCTTCGGCACCTTCGCCCCCATGGCCTGGAACTTGGCCGGGTTCTCCAAGTACTCCTTGACCTCCTCGAGCTCCTCGACGGCTTCGTCCACGCCGGCCACGTCGGAGAAGGTGGTCTTCGGCTGGTCCTTGCTCACCAGCTTCGCCTTGGCCTTTCCGAAGGACATGACCCGGCTGCCCCCGCCCTGCATCTGGTTCATCACGAAGAACAGCACCGCTCCCAGCAGCAGCACCGGAAGCAGGATGTTCAGCAGCACCCCGACCACCGGAGAGCCCTTCTGGGCGTCGGTCCTGAGATCGACCACCGGGCCCGGGGCCTGGACCAGCTCCTTGGTCAGGTCGTCCTGGTACTGCTCCGGGTAGGTCGTTTCGTATCTGGTGCCGTCCTTGAGCTCCCCCACGACCTTCTGGTCGCGCTCGAGGAACGTGGCCGAACGGACGTCGCCTTCCCGGATCGCGCTCTGGTACGCGGTGAGCGAGAGCTTGCGGGCCTGGGGCTGCCGCGTGGCGAACGAAAGGAACAGCCACAACGCGCCGACCACCACCAGCAGGTAGATCGCCGGCCCCCGGACGATGCGTCGGAGGGTCGACTCCTGCCTTTTCAAAGGAGCGCTCCTTTCGCCCGAAGGGCAGGTGAAGTGGGTCGTCCGGGACCGATTTCCCCGGCTTCGGATGGTAGCACAGGGGTCCGATGACGCTCCCGGGAAATGGCCGGATGGACGTGCGGTCAGCGGATGCCGCTGTCGATCACCAGGGCGACGGTGGCAGCCGAACCATCCGTGACCGTCACCCTCTGGAACTTGGAGATCCTGGGGTTGTCGCCGCTGAGCTCCCGGGCGTAGATGAGGTAGGTGCCTGGAGCAAGGGGCAGGAAGAACTCCCCGCGAGCGTCCGTGCGGACGTTGCCCACCGCATCCCCGATCCGCCTGAGTGCGATGACCACCGCCTGGACGGGGTGGTCCGGGCACGGGCTGCCCACCCGCTCCACCGGGCAGGTCGGCCCCAGGGTCACCCGGCCCCTCACACCGGAACCGGAGGCCCCCAGATCCGATCGGTGCCCGCATCCGGACGCCAACAGCACGAGCACGAGAAGGAACAGCGGAATCCGTTTCATCGTCCGCGAGCTTAGACCGGGAGGGTCGTTCGGACGGTTCCCGTCAGGTGACGGCGTCCCGGTAGACCTCGGGCTTCAGCGTGCCCACGAAGGGAAGGTTCCGGAACCGCTCGCCGTAGTCGAGCCCGTAGCCGACCACGAACACCGGCGGGATCTCGAAGGCCTTGTACTTGATGTCGAGCGGCACCTGCTGCACGTCGAGCTTCTGCATGAGCGCGCAGACCTCCAGGCTGGCCGGGCGGCGGGTCCGGAGGTTCTTCAGCAGGTAGCTGAGGGTGAGGCCGGAGTCGACGATGTCCTCGACGATGAGCACGTTCCGGCCCTCGATGTCGTGGTCGAGGTCCTTGAGGATCCTGACCACGCCCGACGTCTGGGTGGCCGCGCCGTAGGAGGACACCGCCATGAAGTCGAACTCGAGCGGCAGCCGGATGTACCGGGCCAGGTCGGCCATCATCACGAACGCGCCCTTCAGCACGCCCACCAGCAGCAGGTCCCGGCCCTGGTAGTCGCCGGAGATCCGCTCGCCCAGCTCGGCCAGCTTGGCCTGGATGTCCTGCTGGGTGATCAGCGTCCGTTCGATGTCGCTCTCGTAGGCGTTCACGTGGGGAGCAAGTGTAAGAACGCCAACGACAGATGGCGAACCGGCGGCCGCCGACCCGGACCTCACTTCAGCATTCGCTTCCATTGCCCCCCTCCTCACGACCCTGCGGGCCGTCTTCGGTCCGCGGGGAAGGGCGAAGGAGCCGAACATACTCCCGCTCCCGGCGGGCGATCAATTCCTGAGGGAGAGAGACCCTGGCCCCGGTCCGGGCCGAGGCGAGATCGAGCACCGCGGCGACGTGGGCCGCCTCGGGAACCACCCCCAGGTCGAGGAGAGCCCCGCGGATCACCCTGGCGGCGATCGGGGCGGGAGCCTCGAGGAGCGGGCCGAGCCGGAGACGCCGTTCGATCCCCCGATCGGTCCCGGCCGTTTCCATCATGTCGTGGGCGGCTTCCTCCGCCAGGCGTTCGAGCAGATCGGAGTCCCGGCGGAGGAGGGCTGCCGTCCGGACCAGCGCCGCCCTGACGTTTCGCCCTAGGCGTTCCTCCAACACCGGGATGACCTCGTGCCGCACGGCCGCCCGCATGTAACGGGGATCCTCGTTCATGGGGTCGCGCCGCGGCCGCAGGCGGAGGGCGCGGCAGAAGGCCTCGGTCTCCGCTCGCGTGGTCGTGAGGAGGGGCCGAACCACGGGAGGGTTCACCGGGTCCATGGCAGCCAGGGACTCCAGGCCGCCGCCGCGGAGCAGGGCGAGCAGGACGGTCTCGGCCTGGTCGTCCATGGTGTGGGCCACCGCGGCCGCGGCCGAACCCGTGTCCTCCATCGCCCTGAACAGGGCCTCGTACCGGACGGCCCGAGCCCACGCTTCGACCGACTCCCCCCGCTCTGGCGACGATCCAGCCTCCCGCAGCACGAAGGCCACCCCCAGCCGCTCCGCCTGCCGCCGGGCGTACGCGCCGTCGGCGGCGGACCCGGGCCGGAGCCGGTGGTCGAAGTGGAAGCAGACCGGCTCGATCCGCAGCAGGCGCCGGACCCGGACCAGGGAGTGGAGCAGGCACACCGAGTCGGTCCCCCCGGAGACGGCCACCAGCACGCGGCTTCCCGGCTCGAACATGGCCTGCGATCGGGCCAGGGCGGCGATCCGTTCCAGGACCCTGGCCACCGCGGGGGGACGGGGAAGCGCTCGAGCCGTCACGGTCGGGCCCGAGCGGGCCGCGACCACGGCACCCCCAGGCTCAGGAGGCCGCGGCGACCCTGGCCACCCAGGCCTCGGGCCGGCCGACCTCTTCGAGGGTCGGAAGGTTCGAGGCCTGCTCCCAGACCCGGTTGAACCCGCTCATGCCGACCCGGCCGACCACCTCCGCCACGAACCGTTCGCCCATGTCGTACTGGCGGACCTTGGTGTCGAACCCGATGGCCTTCTGGAACGCCTTCTCGACCCCGGCGCGGTTCCGGCGCTCCTGGAGCCTCCGCTTGAACGTCGCAAACCCGGGGATGTGGTCGCGGGCCACCGCGTCCATGACGAAGTTCCCGTGGCCCTCGAGGAGCGACATGGCCGCCTGCATCCGCCGGAACATGTCCCGCTGCTCAGGGGTCATGAGCAGGAAGATCCATCCCCATCCGCGCCATTCGGCATCGCCGCTCCGGACCTGCTCCACCGCCCGGCGGAGGCCCTCCACCAGACGCTTCGGGTCGACCTCAACGCTCGACAGATAGGAATCGACCAGGTTCGACAGGTGCCCGCGGAGCCAGGGCACGCCGGCGAACTGGACGCGGTGGGCCACCTCGTGGAGCGAGATCCACAGCCGGAACTCCCTGGGCGGGAACCGGTACCTGCGTTCGACCCCCGCCACGTTGGGGCCGACGAAGTAGAGCACGCCCTCGTCGTCCGGCGGGGCGAACAGGTCGTACTGCCCGAGGACCTTGTGGCCGAGATACCCGAGCAGCCCGCCGATCTGGGCTCCGAGCGTCTTGCGCCGGATCTCCGCCAGCGCGCTCTCGGGACTGTCGGTGAGGACCTTCCGGGCGAACGGTTCGAGGACCCGCTCGAAGGCCCGGAGATTCGCCCCGAGCCACTCCTCCCGGGTCATGGCCCAGGGCCGGGCCCGCCGCTCGCCGGGCTCCAGTTGGGTGAACGAGGCCACCATCGACTCGGCCTGCGGGACGAGCTCGGCGAAATCCTCGGCCATCCGGGCCCGTTGGACGGCCGACATCTGCGGACCGGCCCCGGCGACACGCACCCCAACCAGCCGGGCCGCGCGCCAATCGACCAGGCGTTCGGCGGCAAGCGTCATGGTTTCCATTCTGCCCCTCGCGACCGGCTTCGACCCGCGCGGGTCAGCCCTGGGCCTTCTTGCGCGCGGCGACCACGGCCGCGGCGCGAGCCCGGCCTTCGGCGACCCGGCGGTCGACGCCCTTCCCCAGCTGCTCTTCGAGCACGCGGTCGAACGTCTCCTGGTCGAGGGACGGGGCGTGTCCCGCCGAAGGCGCCGGCGGAGCGGGCTCGGCAGCCTTGGGAGCCGGTGCCGGTTCCGGAGCCGGTGCCGGTTCCGCCGCGGGCGCCGCCTCGGGTGCCTCGGCGGCGGGAGCGGCGGCCTCGGCCGGAGCGCCGACCTCCTCCGGCGTCTTCGCCGATGGCCGGGGCTCCGGGACCGCTGCCTCCGCCTCCCCAACCGCGTCGGCCTGGACGGCGGGCTCGCTCTCCGGCCCCGCGGTGGCCTGCGCGGAGGCTTCGGCACGCGCGGGCTGCCCCGCCGGAGCCGCGGCCGGCGCGGGACGTTCGGCCACCGCAACCGCCGCCGGAGCCGGGGAGGTGGCCGCCGCTGGACGGGCTGGAGGTGGGGTGAGGGTCGGCGGCCGCGAAAGGAGGGCCGGGCGCGCCCCCGGCACGGCCTTCGGCGGCGCCTCCTTGCGGGCGAAGAACCGCGGGGCGAACCGAAGGTACGAGGCCAGTACCCCCAGGATCGCCAGGGCGCCGAGGATCAGGGCGCCGATGGCCATCTGGTAGATCCAAGGAGTGACCGTCTTGGTCGGCGTCACCGAGAAGTTCGGCGTCACCTGCACCTGGGCTGCGGCGATCCCCGGCGCCAGCACCGCGAGCAGGAGCGATGAGCCGAAGACCAGACCCCTCAGCAGCCGGCTGCGCACGGGGCCAGATTCTATCAGCAGCCTTCCTTCGGCCTGATCCCCGCGGCGTCGGCCACCTCGCCGGGGTCGAGGGGCCGCATCACCAGATCCAGGGCCGCCCAGATCGTCTTGGAGAGCGGGTAGAACAGCACCGGCACCGCGATCTGCACCGCCCCGCCGGCCACCAGCCACGGAACGAGGGACACCGAACCGCCACGGACCTCCTGCACGATGAGGGCCACGAAGATCGCCCCGA
>WNGE01017435.1_pt1 | contig 14786 bp, 15 predicted proteins | sample 5400651 | NCBI WGS metagenome assembly WNGE01 (sample SAMN13153370, study PRJNA577476) | soil metagenome | isolation source: 60 cm soil or saprolite under grassland replicate 2 | place: USA:California | collected 2016-06-15 | reverse complement strand
CCACGCGGCGCTGTCGGCGCATCTGCAGCTCGAGTGAGCGCGCCCGCGTGGCGGCCGAGTTTCTCCCCGGCAACCGCCTGACGCTGCTGCGCTCGGGAGCGGAGTATTTTCCCGCGCTCGAGGCGGTGATCGGCGAGGCCGAGCGCGAGATCTTCCTCGAGACCTACATCTACGCGGGCGACGAGACCGGGCGGCGCATCACCCGGGCCCTGAGCGAGGCCGCGCGGCGGGGCGTGGCGGTGCAGGTGCTGGTGGACGGCTTCGGCTCCAAGGACATGCCCGAGGAGCTCGTGCGGCAGCTGCGCGACGCGGGAGTGCGCCTGCTCGTGTTCCGCCCCGAGATCTGGCGGGCGCGCTTCAAGCGCGACCGGCTGATGCGCATGCACCGCAAGCTCGCGGTCGCGGACGCCCGCGTGGCCTTCGTCGGCGGCATCAACGTCATCGACGACATGGACACGCCGCGGCAGGTCCCGCCGCGCTACGACTACGCCGTGCGGGTCGAGGGTCCGCTCCTCGCCCCGATCCATGACGCGATGGTGCGGCTCTGGAACCGCGTCGCCTGGCGAAGGGGCCGGCACGCGTGGCGCGTCAGCCACCCGTTGACTCCCGAGGCCGCGCGCAAGGGCGGCCAGCGCGCGGCGTTCGTGGCGCGCGACAACTTCCGCCACCGCCGCGACATCGAGGAGGCGTATCTCGAGGCGATCGACTCGGCGCGGCGGGAGATCGTCATCGCCTGCGCCTATTTCTTTCCCGGCAGGCGCTTTCGCCGCGCGCAGGGGCGCGTCGAGTACGTGCTGCTGCACTACGCCTCGCGGGCGCTCTACGGCACGCTGCTCGAGGCGGGCGTCGAGATCTACGAGTACCACAAGAGCTTCATGCACGCGAAGGTCGCGGTCGTCGACGGCCGCTGGGCGACGGTGGGCTCCTCCAACATCGATCCGTTCAGCCTGATGCTCGCGCGCGAGGCGAACGTGGTGGTCGACGATCGCCGTTTTGCGGGCCGGCTGAGGGATCTTCTACGCGCCGACATGGAGCGCGGAGCGCGCGTGGTCGCGAAAACGAGCTGGTTCAGGCAACCCCTCCGGCGCCGGGTCACGATCTGGATCGCCTATGCTCTGGCGCGCATCTCGATAGGCATGTTCGGTTTCGGGGGGCGGTTTTGACGCCGCCGCTCCCGCGAGGGTAGAGTAGGGTCAAAGCCGTCCGGCTTTGAACCGTCACGCGAGAAACCGGCCGCAGCGCGAGCGCGCCGCAGAGGAGGAGTCTTTCGCATGCCCAAATATTCGACCGAAGCCATCCGCACCGTCGCGCTCGTCGGCCACACCGGCGCGGGGAAAACCACGCTCGCCGAGGCGCTGCTCGCCAGGGCCGGGGCGATCCCCTCGGCCGGCAGCGTCGAGCGGGGCAACACCGTCTGCGATTTCGACCCGCTCGAGAAGGAGTACCGGCACTCGCTCAACTCCGCCATCGTCAATCTTGCCTGGAAGAACACCCATATTCACCTGATCGACACGCCCGGGTCGCCCGACTTCATGGGGCAGGCGATCGGCGCGCTCGCCGCGGTCGAGACCGCGGTGGTGGTGGTGAACGCCGAGACCGGCGTCCAACTCGCCACCGACCGCATGCTCAAGTGGGCGGCGAAGCGCAATCTGTGCCGCATGATCGTCGTCAACAAGATCGACGCGGAGAACGCCGATCTCCCGGAGCTGCTCGCGCGCCTCCGGCAATCGATCGGAAGAGAATGCCTGCCGATCAACCTGCCCGCCCGGGGCGGAAAAGAGGTGGTCGACTGCTTCTTCAATCCCGACGGCGAGGCGGATTTCTCCTCGGTCAAGGAGGCGCACTCGGCGCTCGTCGACCAGGTGGTGGAAGTGGACGAGGCGCTGATGGAGAAATATCTCGAGCAGGGTGAAATAAGCCCGGAGCAGCTGCACGCGCCCTTCGAGAAGGCGCTGCGCGAAGGCCATTTGATCCCGGTGTGCTTTACCTCGGCGAGGAACGGCGTGGGGATCGAGGCGCTGCTCGACATCCTCGTCAACCTCGCGCCGAACGCGACCGAGGGCAACGCGCCGCCGTTCCTGAAAGGCGAAGGGGCGGAAGCGCAGGAGTTCTACGCCGTTCCCGGCCCTAAGGCGCACGTGCTCGCCCACGTCTTCAAGGTGATCGTCGATCCCTTCGTCGGCAAGGTCGGCGTGTTCCGCGTGCACCAGGGGACCATCACGCCGAACACTCAGCTCTTCGTCGGCGACGGCAGGCGCGCGTTCAAGGTCGGGCACCTCTTCACGATACAAGGCAAGGACTACGTCGAGACCGACGCGCTCGTGCCGGGGGACTTGGGCGCCGTGACCAAGGTCGAGGAGATCGAGTTCGATCGCGTGCTGCACGACTCGCACGACGAGGACCATATCCGCCTGCGGCCGCTCGAATTTCCCACGCCGATGCACGGGCTCGCGGTCGAGCCCAAGAAAAAGGGCGACGAGCAGCGGCTTTTCGAAGTGCTGCACAAGCTCGAGATGGAGGACCCGTGCTTCAAGGTCGAGCGCCACGCGACGACGAACTGGAGCTCTCGACCAAGCCGCCCAAGATCCCCTACCGCGAAACCGTCACGCGCCTGGCCGAGGGGCATTGCCGCCACAAGAAGCAGACCGGCGGCGCGGGGCAGTTCGGCGAAGTGTTCCTGCGCGTCGAGCCGCTCCCGCGCGGCAAGGGCTACGAGTTCGTCGACAAGGTGAAAGGCGGCGTCATCCCCAGCGTCTTCATCCCGGCGGTGGAGAAGGGCGTGCGCATGGCCTTGGATTCGGGCGTGATCGCCGGCTACCCGGTGCACGACATCCGCGTGACTGTATACGACGGCAAGCACCACGCCGTGGACTCGAAGGAAGTCGCGTTCGTCTCCGCCGGCCGCAAGGCCATCATCGACGCCTTTTCAAAAGCGGGCGCGATCGTGCTCGAGCCCATCGTCAACATCGAGATCAACGCGCCGGACCGGTTCATGGGAGATTTGACCAACGACCTCTCGGGCAAGCGCGGCCACGTCACCGGCACCGACAACGCCGGGGGCGAGCTCACCACCATCAAGGGCTTGGCGCCGCTATCGGAGCTTTCCGATTACCAGACGCGGTTGAAGTCGGTGACCGGCGGGCAGGGGTCGTATTCCATCGATTTTTCGCACTACGCGCCCGTGCCGCCGCACACTCAGGCACAGCTTGTTTCGAAGCACAAGCAGCCGGTTGAGGAGGAGCAGTAAAGACGAGTTTTTCTGCTTGACAGCCGAGACTAATGGCGAAATTGTCCAAAAGGCTTTCTAAAATCAAAGCCAAGTATTGGTCGGAGGTGCTCACGGCCGAAGAGTTCATCGATTCGGTATCTAATACCATCCAGATGTCCATAAAGGAAGCACAGCAAATTATCACGAACTTCTCACGAGAAGAACACGCAGAGTTTGATCAGTTCAAGGAATTTCTACTGAAAGCGATGGCTGGAAAAAAGCCCAAACGCATATCGGTGCTACACGGCAAAGTTGGGGCTTGGGCCTGGGCAATCGCCAGACCAATTCAACATGAATCACTTGCAGGTGAAATGGTTCTGGTTTACCTAATTTCCGTTCAAGAGGCATTCCTTAAGGACTACATGAAGGAGATTCTCAGGGCGAATACTCAAATGCTCATGTCAAGGAAGCAAATGTCCCATGAAGATATTTGTTCCCATTCTTCATTTGAAGCGCTCCTCGATACCATGGCGCGACTTGAAGTTGATGAACTCGGCCACGGAGGAGTCGATGATTTCGCTGACGCCTACGAACGACGATTTAACTTGCGTTTTTCAGCGTTTCAAGAGTGGCAGGCACTAAGAGAGGCATCCTTTCGTCGAAATATCGTGATACACAACCGGGGTCGCGCCGATGAGACTTATCGAGCCAAAGTTGGAATTGTGAATCCTGGGAAGGCCTTGCTTACTGACATTAAATACGTTAGAAGAATTGCGAAACTCCTAAAGAGATTTTTCTCTTTTGTGCATAAACACGTGTCCAGAAAATTTGAATTGAAACCCTCGCTTGACATCAAATCCAGACAGATCTCAGTAAGTTAGATCACCCCTTGGCTTCTGCCTGGATGGCTTTTTGCTCCAGGAGTTCCGATATCCGAAGTGCTTGGCGCACCTGTACGCGAGCGACAGTTTGCCTCTCGACCTCCTGTATCTGTTCCAGCATCTCATCGGAAGCACCGCTTGATTCCTGTATCGGTTGTTGAGATTGCAGGATAGCGTGGTAACCTACCCAAATCTGGTAGTTGGTTTCAAAGATGGGTAGTCGCGCCGCACTTGCGACCTTTAGTCGCTCGCCTGCTTCCTTGTATGGCGCAAAAACAGTGGAATAAAACACCGTTACAGTGCCCCCACCGTGGAGTACTTTGTATGCGTGTTTAGCTTGAAGCTCGGGATCATCGTGGTCGTCTGACCAAAGCGCATTCCACCGTTCGCCGTCAGCCGGCGATATAGGTTTAATCTCGAACGGTGGGACGTACCCCGCTGCCTTCTTGGCCTCTTTTTCTTGAGCTGGGAGCAATTCGAAGAGGACTTTCGACGACATCTGACTGCCGTCCGGTTTCGTGATGGTTGCAATTACCTCGCCTTCTTGTCTGGCTTGGGCATTTGGTCCCGGGCGCAGCCGCCAACGAATTCGACCTCCCCTCAGTGGGGCCCTAGTAGCGAGTACGAGAATGGGAGGCTCAGACCTTATGTTGACAAACTTATCGAAAGCGGCATCTGCATCAGTCTCGACAACGATTGCCTGTGTGTCGTTAAGGGGTAATTGGAAAAGGTCCTTGGGGTAGACGATTTCGAACCGAGTTACTTGTGGATAAGGAAGGGTCGGCAGAGGATCCAAAATTCTTGGTCCGGGTCCCGGTTTTGGCTCAATCTTTTGTTTCTCCCCTTTTCCCGGAACATCGACCTTTCCTTCTTCCTTAACTGCGAACCCCGCATCTCTTAGAAGCCTGGCAACCTCTCTCTTTACTTCGGATTTCGTTGACTCCGCTTCCTTTTGAGTTATACGCTCGGTGAGTTCTTTCTCAATTTCAAATAGCCGCTCGTCTTCTTCAAGGATCTTTCGCAGTAACAGCAATAGGCTCTCAAGAACTGGACCATCCTTAAATCCCTCTCGACTTGTTGAAAACAACTCCCGTCGAACAGTGCTATCTGCGTTTGTTGCATCAATGTGAATGACTATGTGGCGGGAAAGCAAGCTCAGGCCAAGTTGTTTGAGAATCTGCGCTGTGTACTCGCCTTGATTTTGGCCATTCAAAGTCCCAACTATCGGATAACCGTGCTGTACGAATAATTCGTTGGAGTGGCCACGTAACTCAGTATCAGAGCCTTTCTTCCGAAAACCAAAAACTACCCAATATTCGATGCCAACCGAGGCATCTACTGACCCGGATGGAACTACAAACTCCATCGGACGATAATGTTTTATTTGAACATTCTTTTCGTCGTCGTCGATCCCACTCTGTTGTGCTTCCTTCACGCGTCCCATTAGACGGTTACGTGCGCCGCCGACGTATTCGTTTTTAGGTTGGGCTGCTCGAAGATCAGCAATTCGAAATGGGATGAGAGGATCAAATACGCTGTAATGCAAATAGTGATACAAGTTTCCAGGCGAAGCCTGCAAACCCTTGTCTAGGTTCGTCAGCCGATAATTTACGTGACGAACCAAAGTGCCCTGAAGTATTCCCGGAACTTTTCCGGCGGGCTGGCTTGAGTACGGGTTGAAAAGTCCAGGACCAAAATCTACTTGAAATACTTTTGATCCATCCTTGTCCTCAGTTTCAAGGCCCAGGTATGCGTAACAATCTTCTTTGAAACTTGCATCTAATTTAAGCACCCGGACAATGGTGAATGCAATCTTTTCGGGATTTCGTCTGGCTTTAGAAAAAATGATGGCGTAATCACAGAAACCCAGAGTTGCCGCGCCACCTTGACCGAATGCGCCAATCAAATGGCGCTTCTTGATCTTGTTCCCGCCAAGAAGACTCAAGATTGTCGCAGGGAAATGCTTACCTTCGATCCCGATTCCATCATCCAGCACGTCAACCGTTGGAGACCCTTCTTTATCGCTTTGGTGCAGTATGACGTGAATATGCCGATCGAACCCTAGAGGCATACTTTTCCAGAAAAACAATCCCGAATCCACGCCGGAAATGGGGCGACCAAACCACTGGTTGGCAGCTTGTCTGGGTGAAGTGGGCGGACTAATCCCCTCAACGACTCTGTCATCTAGAACGGCATCAATGGCATTTGTAATTCGCTCTGTGAGACTACGGCCAGGCTTTGTGCCAAGACCAATCGTGGAGTTGTTAGATGCAGTATTTCCATATGCACGCCACATAAGGCGGTGCTTCCCAAATGGTATATCCAGTGTTGAACTATCCGAGTCGCCTAACTCGCTCAAGACTGAACGGAGTTGTCCCGACGAGGTGCAACCCGAAAGCCGAGTGAATAATGCTCTTTGAGCCCCGTCTTCCATCGTGTCCCCCTCAACTACTTTGCCAGTCGGTGTACGAGCAAGAACTCGGTGCTGGAATTGGTCTGGTTCGTTACCAGTGCGTACCAACGACGATTAGGAACTTCTCGTGATACGGGAACGCTTGCAGTGTTCCTTTCCAGAACATCGCACTTCTGTAGCCCGGCACGCTGGAGCGTTTCTAGGTAAAGCGGTAGCTGAACATTAGCGTCAGGAAAAGCGACCAATTGCACAACAAGAGTGTTCTTTGTCATCAGTCGAGTTACGGATTTAAAACATTCCAGAAGTTTTTCGAGATAACGATCAGGAGTCTTGGCCCTACGATCTGCAAACGTGTAGAAGGTGCCCATATGTCCGTCTAGCTTGTTCGCAAGCCAGTAGGGTGCCGATGTTTCCTTTCTACCTAAGATTTGCCATCTGTGGTAAAGAACGTGGACTCCGAGATACGGTGGGGAAGTCAACACCAACGTTGGTGTACCAAGGGCATGTGCCCGTTTTAGTGTGTGTAGTCGTGATGCATCAGCACACAGAAGTTGGCGGACCTTTGTAATAGCGGTTTGACCACCAGTTGCAGAAATGAAACGGTCTTTAAATTCGCCTTGCCCTACGAGCATATCGCTCACTACTTCTAAATACTTGGTGAGGAAGTCTTCCTTTGAGGGAATCTTGGATTTGCAGTCCAAAACTCGTTGTGCCGTACAAAGCAGGGCACAGCGAGCAAACTCACGTTGAGAGCCGTTCGAGAAAACTTCAAGTGTTGCTAACGCCTGTGAAAGAAGCTTTCGTAGACGCCAAGGCAGGTTTTTTTGATATGCCACCCAAGGTTGGTCCGAAACGTCAGGGGCCGACAAATCAATTGAAGATGGAAGCGCCGACGCCCATCCCAGGACGCATGCCTCGTCGTGGGCAGAAAGAGCGTTTGTCTTAACTCTCGAAACAAAATAGGCGAGCTGGTTTACGTCGTTACCTAGGAAACGTCGCCCTTCCGCAAGCGCTTCCACCCCACACGTTCCACCCCCCATGAAGGGGTCGGCCACAAGATCGCCAGGTTTCGTAAAGAGCCGTACTGCTTCTCTTACGAAATCCGGAGAAAAACGAGCTGGGTATTTGTAAAAGGTATGAGTCGCACCCGAAACGACTCTTGACGAATGAAATACCTCTGCGAAGGGAGTCGAATTCCAGAGGGACTTCTTAACTCGAGTCGACGTAACACCCTCCTATTTTGAGAATCGAGGTACCCGGGGCGCGCTTGAATGTGTCATTTTGACACTATTACGGTTCTTCATGCGTAGCGAGTCACCCGATCACCTAGCTTCGCCGATGGTCTACCGGCAAGCGAAGTTGGTGCGTGGACCGAGGAGAAGCACGAGCGGCTGCGTAAGTACGTGGATGCTTCGCATGCCGCGCGTCGTGCGTACAAAAGCCGCACTTATGTGGACCTGTACTGCGGCCCTGGCCGATCCTGGATAAGTAAGACAAGCAAGTTCATCGACGGCAGTCCGCTGGTCGCTTTCGATTCAGCAGCCAAGCATGGGGATCAGTTCACTGAAATTCTTGTCGCCGACGCGCGACCGGATTACCTTGCTGCTGCGGAGAAGCGGCTGCGGACCCGAGGCGCCAACGTGCGGTCGTTTCCGGGTGAGGCGCACGCTGTTGTTGACGAGGTGGTGAAGGCAATCGATCCGCGCGGGCTACATTTTGCGTTTCTCGATCCATACAACCTCGGCGCGCTGCCATTCACGGTCATCCAGAAACTCGCCTCGATCAAACGAATGGACCTGCTCATTCACGTGAGCGCGATGGATCTGAAGCGGGACCTACACAACTACATCCGGCCGGATGGTCCCAAGGACTTGGATGATTTCGCCCCTGGATGGCGAGAGCGGGTCAATCCCAAGAGTCGAAAGGATGTTGTGCGCCAGCAAATCTTTGAGCATTGGCGCTCACTTATCAAGCAGCTTGGCACATCGCCGAGCGATTGCATTGAAGTAGTGGAAAACAGCAAGAGCTCCGATCTCTATTGGCTGGTCTTCGTCGCGAGGCATCCGCTTGCGCACAAGCTCTGGCAGGCAATCGCGAACGTGTCGACTCAAGGTAGACTGTTCGGGTGAACGTTTGACACGCGTGTCAAACTACGCCCGCATCCGACAATTTGCTATGCCGACCAAGTCGAACATCGAGTGGACCGAGATGACCTGGAACCCCGTGACGGGGTGCACCAAGGTCAGCCAGGGCTGTAAACACTGTTACGCGGAGCGCATGGCGAGGCGCTTGGAGGCCATGGGTAGCGATCGCTACCGGAACGGCTTTCAGGTGACGCTGCATCCTGACCTGCTCGACGTTCCGCGAGGCTGGAAACAGCCTCGGGTTGTGTTCGTGAATTCCATGAGCGACCTCTTTCACGACGACATCCCGCTTGCATACATTCAGCGCGTGTTTACAACAATGCGCGATTGCCCGCACCACACTTTTCAGGTGCTTACCAAGCGAAGTGAGCGACTGTTGGAGCTCGCGACGCAACTACCGTGGCCAAAGAATGTATGGATGGGCGTCAGCGTGGAAGATGCCCGTGTCCTCCACCGGGTACAGGACCTTCAGGGTGTGCCGACAGCGGTGCGGTTCCTGTCGCTAGAGCCGCTGATCGGACCGTTGGATGCGCTGCCGCTTGAGGGAATCCACTGGGTCATCGTCGGCGGCGAATCCGGCCCGAAGGCGCGCCCGATGCGCAAGGAATGGGTGACTTCGATTTTCCGCCAATGCCGTGCCGCTCGCGTGCCGTTCTTCTTCAAGCAGTGGGGCGGCGTTCGAAAAGACCTTACTGGACGCGAGCTTAACGGGCGGATGTACAACGAAATGCCCAGAGTGCTGCAACCGACTTAAACTGAGCGCGGATATCTACGATGCCTTTAGACCTATCAGACACCCTCGTCATCGGGATTTCTACGACCGCATTGTTCGATATGAGTGAGGGGGACACATTATTTCGCACAGAGTTTGCAAAGGATCGGAACAATGGGATAAAGATCTATCGGAAATACATGCTAGAGCGAGAGAACATATCTTTGGAGGCCGGCACCGGATTACCAGTGGTTCGCTCGCTTCTCAGACTGAAAAGCTCTTCACCGGACGAAGAGTCACCACTGGTCGAGGTCGTTGTAATGTCCCGGAATAGTCCAGAAACGGGTCTTCGCGTGTTGAATACGATTAGGGAAATGAAACTGGGAATCTCCCGTTCCATCTTTACTGGAGGTGAATCAGTAGTCGAGTATCTCCAGGCTTTTGACGTCGACTTGTTTCTGACAACAAATGCAAAGGACGCTCAACGTGTTATCGATAGTCGAGTATGTGCAGCAGCCTTGTTAGCGAAGCCGCCGTCCGAAATTGCTTCGTTAAGGCAAGACCAAGTCAGGATCGCCTTCGATGGCGATGGTGTGTTGTTCGACGAAAGCAGCGAACTCGTTTACCGAACCGAAGGCCTTGACGCTTTTCAACGCGCCGAAGACTTGGCGCAGGACTACCCTCTGCCGGAAGGCCCATACGCGACGTTGCTAAAAAAGCTCGCGCGACTTCAAGAACGGCTGCAGGTACAAATCGAGTACTCACCTGTTCGTATCGCTTTGGTTACCGCTCGAAACAGTCCGGCAGAAATGCGCGCCATTAAGACGCTACGCCATTGGGGGGTCTATGTTAACGAAGCGTTTTTCTTGGGAGGGCTCGGAAAGCACCAAGTGCTCGAAGCGTTCAAGCCGCACATCTTTTTTGACGATCAAGATATTCATCTGGAAAAGGCGGCTGGCGTTGTGCCGTCGGGTAAAGTACCGTACCGAAGCGATTCGCCCCTGCGAGTGATCTCAACCGAATCTGCCAAGACCGAAAAAGCAGGCTAGCTGTATGTCAACGGCGACAGAGTTTCGGTACGAGCTTGATCGACTCTTTCGGCGTCGAACCCATTGGCTTCGTGCGCTATTCGAAGGCCTGCCGCCAGGAAAGCCGCCGCCTCGCTTGGCTCGGACTCACGTCAAAAAAGCAATTGCCAAGCTTCAGGATCTTGCATCTGATGCGCTTGCGCGCGACATGGCGCGAGATGAATTCGATGATGCCACTGATTTTCGTCGGAGCTGGCACGTCAAGCGTGGTAAAGGACGTGGATCTGACGCGAAGCGTGCGGCGTTCCATGTTTGGTTCAATGAAAACGTAGGGGTAGGCCCGAGTGTCTATGTGTTCTGGAGTAATCGAATTTGCATCTATAACGGAAAAACGTTGGGCTCAGGACGCCGGATTTCGTCGCACTTTGAGAAAGCTTGGTTTTTGCCGGTTACTCGCGTAGATGTGTATGCAGTAGCCGGACGAAGGGCATTGCCAGCTCTCGAATGTCTTGCAATTCACCGATTTCAGCCACGGCGAAACAAGTTTCGTGCGGAGAGGCGGAAATGGACTAGAAAATGCCCTCTTTGCGGAGTACACAAATTCATTGAGCAGGAGCTCCGAGATATTTTTCGTTTGGGGTGAATCGAAGTCCGGGGCGTGCAGGCTTTCTGTCTGAATCTATCGGAGCAATTTCTATGCGTACGATGCAAATGCTCGTGGTCTCCGCGCTCCTCACCGCCTGCACCTCCGCCCCCATCGCCCTCCGCGACATGGGTTCGTTTCACGTCGGCGGGCGTGATGTGGAGATTTCCGGGAAGCCGGTGAGGGAGGTGGTGTTCACGCCAGGCGGGGTGCCGGCGAAGGTCGACCTCAACGGCACGTACTCGGTCGAGGCGATGTACGTGCAGTATTTTCTGCCGGCGAACCGCCGCGGCGCGGTGCCGCTCTTGATGTGGCACGGCGGCGGGCTGACGGGCGTCACGTACGAGACGACGCCCGACGGGCGCGAGGGCTGGCTGAATTACTTCGTCAAGCAGGGCTGGGACACGTACAACTCGGACGCGGTCGAGCGCGGCCGCGCGGGCTGGGCGATGACCCCGGACATCTTCAAGGGCGAGCCGGTGTTCCTCGCCAAGGCGAATCCGTTCGAGCGCTTTCGCATCGGGCAGAGTCTCGGTTCCTGGAGCCCCGACCCGGCGCAGCGCAAGCTGATGCCGAACCTGCAGTTCCCGGTCGAGGCCTACGACAATTTCGTGAAGCAGAGCGTGCCGCGCTGGACGACGACCGACGACGCGATCATCCGCGCCTACACCGCGCTCGTCGACAAGGTGTGCCCCTGCGTGATCCTCTTTCACTCGCAGGCCGGGCAGTTCGGCTTCAAGGTGGCGCAGGCGCGGCCCGACAAGGTGAAAGCGCTCGTCGCGGTCGAGCCCGCGGGGGTCGGCGACGCGAAGCGGGCGGCGGTGCTGAAGGACATCCCGACGCTCGTCGTCTTCGGCGACAATATTGCGCTCGACTCGCGCTGGCCGCAGATCCGGAAGAACGGCGTGGAGTTCGTGAGCGAGATCTCGAAGGCGGGCGGCAGGGTCGAGATCGTCGATCTGCCGAACGTGGGCATGCGCGGCAACTCGCATATGCTGATGATGGACAGGAACAACCTGCAGGTCGCGGGCCTCATCCAGCAGTGGCTTGAGAAGCAGGGGCTGTACCGCTGACCATGGGTTCTTTCTTTGCTTTTCTGCACCACATCGCGGCGTTCACCGTGTTCGCCGCCCTCGCCGTCGAGTTCGTCCTGATCAAGGACGAGCTGAGCGTGAAGAATGCGCGCAAGATCCAGCTCGCCGATCTCGCCTTCGGCGTCTCCGCGGGCGTCGTGCTCGTCGTCGGCGTCCTGCGGGTCTTCTTCTTCGAGAAGGGCGCCGCCTACTACTTTCACAGCGCGCCGTTCATCGCGAAGTTCTCGCTCTTCGCGCTCGTCGGATTGCTGTCGATCTATCCGACCGTCCAGTTTCTCTCCTGGAGAGCGCCGGTGAAGCAGGGACGCGCTCCAAGCGTGGACCCCGGGACCTTGCGGACGATCCGCAGGCTCATCCATCTGGAGCTGGCGTGCATGGTCTTCCTGATCCTGTTCGCCGCGCTGATGGCGCGTGGAGTCGGCTATTTTGCGTGACTCGATGAAAGCGATCTGCGTCGTCGTCGCCGCGCTTTTGCCTGCGGCGGGGAATGCGCTTGCGCAGGCCGGCTACCCGGAACAGACGGTGCGGATCCTCGTCGGCTTCTCGCCGGGCGTGGCCCCGGACGTCACCGCGCGCCTGCTGGCGGACAAGCTCTCGGGAGTCTGGAGCAAGCCGGTCGTGGTCGAGAACGTGACCGGAGCCGGCGGCAACATCGCGGTCGGCCGCGTCGCCAAGGCTCCGCCGGACGGCTATACCCTCGGCATGAACGGCAACGGATCGCTCGTCTTCAGCCCGAGCATGTACGACAAGCTGGGTTTCGACCCGGTCAGGGATTTCGCCCCGATATCGCAGATCTTCGTCGGAGCGAACGTCCTCGTGGTCCCGAACGACGTGCCGGCAAGGACTTTGCCGGAGCTCGTCGCGCTCGCCCGCGCCCGTCCCGGCGCGCTCACCTACGCGCACGGCGGCGCGGGCACTTCGCAGCATCTTGCGGCCGAGTTGTTCAAGTCCATGGCGCATCTGGACATCCAGCCCGTGGCCTACCGCGGCACGACCGCGCTGCTGCCGGACCTGCTCGCGGGCCGCGTCACCATGTCGTTCGGCAACATCGTGAACGTGCTGCCGCTGGTGCGCGAAGGCAGGCTGCGCGCTTTCGCGGTGACTTCGATCAAGCGTTCCGCAATAGCATCCGATCTGCCGACGATGGCCGAATCCGGATTTCCCGGATTCGAGGCCGTGCCGTGGTTCGGGCTCATGGCGCCGGCAGGAACGCCGCCTGCGATCGTCGGCAGGATTCATCGCGATACGGTGAGAATTCTGGCGATGCCCGACGTGCGCAAGAAGCTCAACGACCTCGGCCTGGACGTGATCGGCGGCTCGCCCGCGGAGCTCGCGGCCGCCATCGAGCGCGAGATCCCGCAATGGGCCAAGGTGATCAAGCAGGCCGGGATCAAGGCGAGCGAGTAGCCCGGTCGACGGGGCAGGGCGACCCGAAGCAGGCCGCGGCGTCGAAGGACATCCCGACGCTCGTCGTCTTTGGCGACAACATCGCGCTCGACTCGCGCTGGCCGCAGATCAGGAAGAACGGCGTCGACTTCGTGGGCGAGATCCCACTCCCTCTGAATAAATCCTCGAGCGGGGCCGTCGAGGCCGTTCCGAGGGTGCCGGTGTCAAAGGACCTTCTCAGAACCGGTCACAAATTGCGACCGGTTCCGATTCCAGTCGAACTTCACCGCCATTTCCGCTCCTGCTGGCGCGGCTGACGCCGCGCAATGCGCCCGTGAAATCTTCCGACGACGCACATGACGCGCTAGTAAGTCGTGCGCTTCATCGGTCACGCTGCTCGGCTGCCGCCACGTCTGAACACTTTTGCTGTCTTCGTGACGCGCCTCCGAATTTCCGGCATACTCTAGAGCGCCACTTCGAGCGGCGCTTTTGTGAGGGCGCTCACCTTGAGCACGGAGAAGCCGAGAATCCGCCCCTGGGCATCGACCTTTTCCATCACCTGGTCGTTCGCGGTCTCGCGGAAAAATCCCTCCCGCTGATCGAAGATGACCTCGAGGTAATCCCCCTCGCGGTCGTACCAGATCTTCAGTTTTCTTTCGGCCATAGCTGCTTTCCTTTCTTTACCTTGTCGGTCAGGTAGGCGGTGACCACAAAAGCATCGGCCTCCAGCACCTTGACCACCACGCACAGATGCTTGTCCCCGACCCGTGTTCCCACGTAGAAGCGATAATATAGCCGCGCTTCCGCATCGCTCAAGGACTCGACCACCTGCTCGGGGTTCGGTAAAGTCTCCGCGATCATCGGCTCCGCGTCCGCCATCTCGGGGTGTTCCCGGATGTGGGCCAGGCGCTCGTCGGTGAGCCGGATGCGCCGCCCTTGGTGGTCGGTGTATTCTCGCATGGGCGAGCACTATACATGCAGGTTGCTGGGCTCGTCCGGCAGTGGCTTTCCGGAATGCTCACCTGCCGCGCGCCGGAAAATCGCGCTCGATCCTCCCCCGCACCGCGCGCGCGAGCGCAGCCTCCAGCTTGGTCGCCGCCAGCCGCTTGAGCAAAGTCTTCTTGTCCGTCATCCCGTGCCGGGCGAGCTCGCGAGTGAACCCGAGGTCCTTTTCCCGGCCCGCCGCGTACTTGGAGATCGCGAGGTCGTGGACTTCCAGGCACAGGCCCGCGTGGCCGTTCGTATTCGCGTTCTCGACGCGCACCAGGCGCCGCGGC